>Ga0316217_10004807_pt1 | contig 14359 bp, 15 predicted proteins | sample 1anoAmetaG_FD_203633 | JGI IMG/M metagenome (GOLD analysis project Ga0316217, IMG submission 203633) | Freshwater microbial communities from Trout Bog Lake, Wisconsin, USA - 1anoA | ecosystem: Environmental > Aquatic > Freshwater > Lake > Hypolimnion/Profundal zone | place: USA: Wisconsin... | reverse complement strand
TGCCACCGCCTTCCTACGTCCATTAGGACGCAGGCCAACGCCCACAAGGACTTACCGGTTCGGCGCTACCCCAGACGCCCTGGTGTAGTTGTCACCGATGCACAGGGGTAATTGTCGCCGCGCACACCCGGCCAAGTATCCGGATCCGACACAGGAACCATTCGATGAAATGTGCATCCGGTTAGGGGTCCGCCCGCCAAGGCCTGGCGAAAGCCCGATCAGCTGGGCCCTGGATCCGAACCCGGACTTGCCTACTTCTGGGCCAGCCGTTTAGAAACCTCGCCCACGATGCGCTGGATTTCCTTTTGCCGATCCTCAGGCGATAGGGCCGCAGCCTTCCCAGCTAGGTTGGATCGTTCAAAGGCGATCTTGAACGCACGTTCCTTCACCATGTCCGGCATGTCTGCCCAGCTGGGACTGTTCACCATCTGATCCATGACCCGATAGGCCAGGTGCCCGGACACATCGCCGAACACGTCACGCTGTTCAGGGGTCAATTCCACCTTGCCCAGCTTGCCGCCGATGCCACCGGATGGCAGCTGGATCGCCTTGGGCGCCTTGGCCACGCCAATGCCCAGCCGGGCCGCTTCCGTTCTCACTGGATCGTCTGACAGCTGGCGTTCGGTAATGGGGGAGATTCCCCCAAGCCGTTCCGCATTCTTGATGGGTTCGCCGAAGGGGTCACGCTGGGGCTGAAGATCGCCCCTCATGCCTGGGATTCGGTTCTGAACTGCATCCTTGATGCTGTCCACTTCCCGCTGGTAGGGGTCCATCATCTGGGCCAGCTGGCCCACGGTGGACGGAACCACGCTGGCGGCTAGGTTCTGCGCAAAGACATTCCAGCCCCGTTCCGGGCTGTTCAACGCCTTGACCATCGTCACCATACCTTGCAGGAAGGTCTGTTCGGTCACGGCATGGCTGAATGCCTTCCCCAACAGCTTCAAGGCCTTGTCCTGTTCTTCCTTGTTCATATCCGCGCCCATATCGTGGATGTCCGCGCACATGCCCAACAGGGTTCCGACCGGGTGAATCATCTTGATGGAATAGTAGGTGTCCCCAAACTTGATGGAATACGGCTGCCAGCCTGCGGCCCGCTGCATCCGGTTCTTGTTTGCGTCTGGATCCCCTGCGCCTGTGATTCGACTACTGGCAGCCCAGGCCATGCCCAGGGTGGCCAAGCCGTAGCCCACTGCCATTTCCGCCACAGCCTTGGACCTGGTGATGCCCCCTTCGTTGAAGTCGGCACGCCATTCCCCTACCAGCGGGGCCAGGGGGGACAGGCGGGCCTGTTCCTTGAACACGTTGGCCGGGGCCTTGAGGAAGGGGAAGATGGGTTCAGCGTGGAAGGCCCGCACGGTATCGGCGAACATCTGGCCCTTCTGCCCTAGCGGGGCGCTGAAGGTCATCCGCTTCCCGAATTCCTCCATGGCCACAGCCGTAGCCATCTTGGGCCGCAGGGCGTATTCAGCCACCTTTTCGGAGAACTCGCGGGTGGCGGGGTCGAAGCCTTCCGCAGCTGCCCGGCGTGCGGCTTGGGCGTAGGCTTCCCCACGTTCCTCCATGGCCCGGAACAGCGTGGTAACAGCTTCAATGGCCCGGTAGGGGGTGCGGATGACTTCGCCAATCTTGCCGGGAATGGCTGATCGGTTCTCAGTAATGCCGCCCATGCTTTCGGACTTCAGCACTTCCCAAGCCTGGATCAGTCCATCCATCGTGCCGTTCACGTTGCCCATGATGCGGGCCAGGGGTTCCACGGCAGACATGCGTTCGGCAGATCCAGACAGCCGGTTGAACCCATAGGCGATGGTGTCCACAAGGGGGCGGCTGGCCATGATGGTGATGTCGCTGAGACTCTTTTTAATAACAGTCACCGGACCCAACAGCCCCGCCCGCCAGCCTTCCATTACCATGTCCCACTTGGTGGCCCTGTTCGTCGCACGGGCAAACCTGGCCAGGCCCTCGGGTGAATTGATTTCGCCTGCCATCTGCAACAGCTTTTCGGGGTCCCCGCTGTAAAGATCCAACAGTTTCCCGATGCCTTCGCCTTGGGCCTTCAGTTCCTTGATGGACTTCAGGTAATTCAATGCGCGGCCTACCTCTGAACTGGCCCCGGTGAAGTCCGCCTGAACCAAGGCCACACGATGGATGGCCGCCAAGGCATCGGCCTTCATGGCGTCCGTCACGTTGGGCCCTGCATCCTTCACAGCCTTGATGGCTTCCCCGGCTTCGATGGTCGCTTGCATGAGAATGTCGCCACGGATCTTCAGTTCCACGGCGCTGGCAGAATCGCCAGCCTGGCGGCCTGCCATGACCTTTTCCACATCGGTGCCGGTCATGTTGGCCACCTGTTGGGCGGCCTTGGCCTCGGTATCGGTCCAGGTCTGCGTTCCACCCCGGGCCGTGTTGATTTCGTCCTTGTAGACTTCGGCCATACGGGTCTGAAGGGCCTTGAGGTCTTCGGGGCCCTCAATGTATTTCATGTTGAGTTGGTGGGACAGCTTCTCAGCCGGGACATCGGCGAACGGGTGGTCTAGCACCTGTTCAGCCTTGGTGCCCGGGAAGGCATCGGCTGCGGCCTGTGCGCTGGCGTGTTCCTCATAGGCGCGGGGGATTTCCAGGGCCAGGTCTGCCTGTGGGGTTTCGGGGGTGGCTTCCTCGGGTGGCTTGATGTCTTCCAGGATGGAAGGTTCCACCTTGGCATCCGCCATCACCTGAAGGGGTTCAATCCCGGTTCGGGCGTAGACATTCCGCAGCTTGCCCGCTGCGAAGTGGGCACCCTTCATCCCCACCATGAGGATGGCTGCGTTCATGAAGTCTTCGGGTTCAGGTAGCCTGCCCTCAAGGGCAGCCGGGGCCACAGTCATGGTGGCGCCTTCCGCGCCCATGGTGGCCGCACCCGTGAGAACCCGGCCTGTGGTGGCGCCGATCCGCCCAGCGGTCACGGCTTCCCCAACCAAGGGGGCAGCGAATTTCCCAGCGTAGGCCCCTGCCCCGCCAGTCAGGCCGCCCACGATGGCATCCTTTCCGGTCCGGGCGATGCTGATGCCCACCCGGTTCAAGAATTCCCCGGAACTGTTCACCTGATCCAGGGTGTAAGCGTTCGTTAAGGCCTCACGGATGGCTGTGGGCATGGCGAAAGCCCCAGCCGAACCCGTGACGGCTGCCCCAGGTCCAGTCTCGATCCCCGCAGCTGCGCCCGCAGCGAATCCGCCGATCATGGCCGGAACGTCACCAAGCATCTGGCCAGCCCCAGCCGCCAGCTTTTCATACCAGCGGGCGTGCGATGAATCCAACACGATGTCAGGCAGGCGGCCCCGGGTCAGAAGCCCAGCCGATGAACCCTCAAGGCCAGCCATGAAGGCATCCCCCATGCCATCCGCTGCCCGGGTGGACTTGGTCGGTTCGGATGCCATCTTCAGAGCATCCATGGCGCCCTTCACCCCACCGACGAACCCACCAGACATGAAGCCCAGGCTAGTCCGCAGGGCAGGATTGAAGGCCCTGCCCGCCCTGGCGTAAAGGCTGGCCTTCGACCGATCCGCAGGAATGAGGATTTCATCATTGTTCTGCGCAGGCGAAATGATTTCGTCGTGATTCGGGGCAGCTGATACCAGTTCGTCGCCATTCGACGCAGGGATCAGGATGGGGTCAGATTCCCAGGCTTCAGGCATAGGTCATCCCTTCGATTCAGCCAATGCCGACAAGTGAGGCATACAGGGCAGACGGCGCCCCGCCTGTGACAGCCATCCGGATGTTCCCGGCTGGAAGGTCAATGCCTGTCTGACTGAATGGGAGAGTAACTGTCTTCACGGCGCTTCCAGTGAACATGGCCACATCGCCCCAGGTCCCATTCAGAGATTGGATCTGTAGGCTGATCGTGGAACCACCGGCAACCCCTTCAGCGGAGAAAAAATACTCCCCGCCCGGGATCATCACGGATGGGCCAGTGGCGGACAGGTTGCTGGCTAGGGTGTATTTGTTGGAATCGCATCGGCGGGTAGACATCAGACCACCCGATACAGGGCGGCGGCCACGCCTTCCGGATACTTGGCGAAGGGATAGCCCAGGCGGATCCGGCTGCCTTCGGTCAGCACGAAAGGCCCCAACGTGGCCGACCGGCTGCCTGAGTGGGTGTTATCGGGAAGAATGCCGCCGATGTTGTCCCAGTGATCGCCGAACAACTGCTGAAGTTGGACCTCGCATTCATGGTCCGGAACCAGAAGGTCAAGCTGGTAGGTCCCAGCCTGGACTTCGATTTCGTTCGTAATGGGGGTGCTGGGGGCGGTCAAAAGGTAGGTGTTGGGCATGGATACTCCTTTGGGTTGGTTTCTATTCGATTCGGGTCAGCGTGGCGGCCACGCCTTCCGGATACTTGGCGAAGGGATAGCCCAGGCGGATCCGGCTGCCCTTGGAAATCTGGAACGGGCCCAAGGTGGCGGATCTGGCCCCCTGCTGTGTTTCGTCTGCCCGCAGGCTGCCCACGTTATACCAATAGGGGATCGTCCTAAATTCGGACTTCGCCACTTGGCGCTGTAGGTAGACCTCGCATTCAGAATCCGGCACCCGAACGTCCAGACGATACGTCCCACCCTCAACAACGGCTTCCGCTGTGCCGGGGGCTTCATGGATCGTCAGGACGTGGGTTTCAGACATGGGGGATCAGTCAGGACAGGGTGGCTTCAAACCACGGCATGACGGCCGGGGGCACCACCAGCCGCACATGACAGGCGGGCAGATCCACGTTCCTGTGGAAGCCCAGGTCCGCATCCTGCCCAGTGGAAGTTCCCAGGTCCACATCCGTCCAGTCATCCTGAGGCGTGCGGATCTGAAGGCAGACGAAGGGGGAAACATCCGGCATCCAGTCGATGCTGAAGAAATACCGCCCGGCTGGGATGCTGATGGGTTCCGGCCTCTGGCCACGCTTGGCCAGGTAGAAAAAGGGGCTGATGGGCTGCGGGGTAGGCTTGGGGGCAGGCTTGGCCGCCTTCGCCTGAACTGCGGCCTTGATGGGGGCCACCCGATCCTTGAAGGTGGGCGCAGGCTTGGGCGCGGGCTTGGGGGATGTCTTGGCTTTGGGCTTGGTCATCGGTGGAACTCCTTATGGGGGCGAGGCCCCGGGGGTTTAGGTGCAAATCTCAGGACCCTCAAGAAAGGCCCGCAGTTCCAGGGCCATCTCGGATTCACTCAGTTCAGGGGTGGGCACGATTTCAGCATCTTGAAAGGGGCCAAGCATCCGGCCCCGGGCCTCAGTCAGGGCCTCATTCACTGAAATGGAATGCTGGACTGCCAGTTCCATTCGTTCGCCGTAGGTTTTCGGCCTCAGCTTGCTAGCGGTCCACTTGCGCTGATCCGCACGGTTCTTCGCCAGCTGTGGGTCAATGTCCGAATCCACAATTTCCAAGGCTTCGTCCACCAAGCGATCGGCGTAGATTTCCTGCGCCTGGGCCACCCGATAGGCCAGGGCGCCATTCCCGGACACGACAGCCCAATACCTGCGGCCATCGCCGAAAATCGTTTCAATCGCCTTCGTCTTCGTCATGCCCCCGACGATCAAGGCGCACATGGCCTCGACCTTTTCAGCGTTGGCCACCTTGGCCACGGGGGCGGACTGATCAGCCACGGGGGCCAGCCTTGAGAACCAGATAGGTGTTCAGGAAATAACGCGCCACATACAGGCAGACCAGGTGAAGGCCCGTGGCCATCCAGCGGACCCGGGCAGCCATCAGCTGCGCTGTGGCATCGGCGAACAGGAAGGGCCGGGCGGTCATGCGCTGTCCCTTTGATAGTTCATCGCTCGCAGAATTCCGACAATCCGAACGCAAACGCAGGACAGAAGGTCCTCCAGTTCGGACGCCTCGCCACTTGTGCTGGCCGTGAGATCAGCCTCAATAACCTTTTGCAGGCCTTGTGCAGTTCCTCTTTCAGTTCTCGCACGTCCTCTTTTGGCATCATTCGTCACCCATTGGGGCGAAGATGTCCGGGAAGTCAGACCGGCCCGGGCGCCGGGCTGGCAACAGATCCTCGGGGTATTCATCGTTGAAGATGTCCGGGGCTTTCGGCTGAGGCTTGGGCGGCCGGATCCCCAGGAGTAATTCAGACGTGCTGCGGGGCGTGGCGGCCATCAGCGCACCCTGCCTTTGGCCTTGGCGATGTTCACCAGTGAGGCGATCAGGTGGGCATCGTTCCCCATACCGCTGGCGTCCAGCATGTGGAGAAGATCGGGGTGAGTCTTCGCCATGCGCTGAACCTCAGCCCGGGCCACAGCTAGGTTCTTTTCAGCATCCGCGCCCCAGAGCTTCTGAATCGCTGCGTTGCATGACTGCTTTCCCTGTTCCAGCTGTGCAGGGGTCGGGGGCCGCTGGGCCGCCTGGTTGAACTGTTGGCCGAAGTAGTTCCCCAGACTGGTTGGGATGCCTTCCTGGTGAAACAGCGTGCGCAGGGCCCTTTCCTGTTTCCTGGACTGGGGCACGTTGGGAGGCAGGGCGCCGAAGTTGTAGGCTGCGGGGCTGTCCGGCCCCTGGAAGGCTGCGGCATCATCCACCTGGATCTGCGCTGCCTCTTCCTGTTCGGCCGCGTCCAGGGCCTCTGGCGAGGTCATAGGCGGGGCCAACAGGTTGGACGCTAGGCGGGTGAGGTCAGGGCCAGGGGTCGCAGCTGGTGAAGCGGGCGCAGGCTGGCCAATGGGTGGGGCATCGGTGGAACTGATGATGATTTCGTCCATGGCGCCTAGTCCCGCAGCTTGTCTAGGGCAGAGCCCGCCTGGTCATGGATCAGCTGTTCCGCGCCCTCAAACTGAGGCATGAACTCAGGAAGGCTGGGCTTGCCCCAGGACCACTGGAAGGCCCAGTCAAGGCCACGCCTGAACAGATCCTTCCGGGCTGCGGTTTCGATGTGGGTTGACCACAGCAACAGGCCGGCCACTTCGGGGTTCTGTTGAACCTCACGGATGGCATTGTTCAGCCCATCCGTGGCCAGGATCAGGGCCAGGTAGGAAGCCGAGAACTCTTCAGCCAGGCGGGCGAAGTGGGCCGCTTTCTTGGTCCGGGCGGATGCCAGGCTTTCAACCTTGACCCACTTTTCGATCATGGTTTCTTTGTGGGCCGATGCACCGGACAGGCGGGCCCGTTCGTCCAGGGAATCCAGTGAGGCATTCAGCCGATCCACTTCCCGCTTGGCTTTCGCCAGGTCTACCTCTGCCTTGGCAGCCACCGAAGAATCAGCCAGGCCTTCCATGACATCCGTTTCGGCTTTGCCGTAGGCATTCCGGGCGATGGTCAGGTGAACCTGCGCAGCCAGTAGCTTGGTCGTGATGTCCCGCCTCAGATCGGCTGGGCTTTTGGGCTTCAATAGATCCTTCAAGGCCATGGGAACTCCGGATGAAACCTGCGGAATAATGATCGCATCCGGATCAAGCGTAAATGGTTGATCGTATTAGTGTTGGAAGTGTATTGTTAGATCGTAGAGTGATGAAAAGTGAATTATTGGCGATCAAAAAAATTCAGAAATAGTTTCGTGGTCGCTCAATGGCCCGCACTTCAAATCGCCCGCCGAAATCCGCCCCCGCCCCCCAGGGCCGCCCCCCTTCGTGATGTGGGACCCCTATCCATCCATCAGGGTTTTGAGGGTCTGCGCTGCGCCTGCCTGCTAGTCATTCGTCCGCCGAAACTGATTCGCTATCAGTGGGCCAGGGGTGCTCAAGCGTAGGCAGGGCGTGGGCCTGGTGATTCAGCGTGCGCAGCTGGTCGCACTCTGGACGCAAAGGCCCGACATGATGCCGATGTATGGGTGCCTGGATGGGCGGGTTGGGATCTGGATGGGCTGATTCAGGCTGGGCCTGCGTTCCAGCGGGCTGTGGAAGGCTACCGCAGGGATCGAACTAGGGATTTCAGGCCTATTGGATCGCCCAAGGGCGCAGGCCAGGGGCAGGCCCACAGCTTCAAGGGGATGGATTCAAGGGCACAGGCAGGGCCAAGGCCAGGGCCACACGTTCAAGGGCACAGACAGGGCCGCCGTGGGCTGGAACAGGGCCAAGGATGCGTTCGGGGGATCGAATGGGGCACCCGGACGCTTGGCCAGGCCGCCAGGTCCTCGCGCACGCCTCGCGTAGGCCGCCAAATTCTCATCACTTGCACTGGACTTCCCATCCCTCACCCCTAAGCCATCGCCACGGGCTGCGCGAATTCTTTTCTGTGCTGTTGATCAGTCAGACCGGGTTAGATCGGTCAGCTTAGATCCCCGTATTTACTGCATCTGCCAATCTGTCCAATCTACCTAATAATAAAGAGAAGAGTAAGGAAAGCCCCCATTCGTGCCCGCCTGCGTTATTTCCCCCAGGGTTTTCCCCCTGAAAAATTCCCCAGCGCAATTTGCCCCTTTTCTACCGGCCAGACCGGGATGATTGGACTTCCCTTATTTTTCAAGGGGTTTTCGCGCCCCATGTTGACCAGTGGTAATTCAGGTGACCGGACACTGGACACAGAAAAATCGCCGGGGGGAATTATTCATCCGCCCGGCGATCCCATTTCTAGGGGTTTTGATCAGCCGAAAATACTCATGTCGAGCTTGGGCCCGGTGATGGGTTCCCCCCAATCGACATCGCCCCGCAGGTATTTGGCAAAGGCCCCCCGGGCTGCGTCCAGGGGTGGAAATACCGCCAGGCGGACCCGGCCCAGTTTGGTGGTGGGCCGGTCATCTTCGATCTTCAGGCCGCCTGCCAGCATGGCGCCCCGAACCTTCTTCCAGAACACCCGGCCATCTGCGGGGTGGTGCTCCATGAACAGCCTGCGGGATCGGTCGCAATAATGGGTATAGGCGTCCGCCTTGGGCACGGCTAGGGGTTCGTTCGTCCAGGTGTGCCCGAAGATGGCCCCCTCTTCCAGAACCTCATGGAGCCAGCGATCAGGGCCCCGCAGGCTGCTGATCTTCTGATCGGTCAAGGCCTTGGTGCCGGGGATGTCGTAGACATTGAACCCCTTCAGATCCCAGGCCTTCAGATCATGGAGCATGGCCGCAAAGCCGCCAGCTTCCATTTGATCCATCAGGGCCCCGAAGTATTGGGTGTCCTGCTGATGGACTGGCGACACGTCCAGAACGCAAAAGCGGCGTTCATCGACGCTGGCAGGTGCCACCCATTCATCATTGGAAGCCATCAGCAGGTGAAGCCGATTGGGCCACATTTCGGCGTCCTTGCCCTTGGCTTCCAGCATGAACTCAGGTTCGGTGATGATCCCCTTGAGCGTGGATTCGTGCTGGCGGTCCCCAGCCCAGAAGGATTCATCGGCGAAGATGAACACGGTTTCCCGCATGTGGCCGTTGAAGTTGCCTACCAGGTGCTTGGCGTTGACCAAGTGCAGGGCGTGGCGCCCGAAGATCCGGCACAGGGCATTTCCCAGGATGCCCTTCCCCACACCCTTGCCACCCCGCAGGACTAGGGCCACTTCCGCACGCTTGCCAGGCTTCTGGACCATCAGAGCCAGCCACCCCATGACGTAACGGTCCAGGCTGGCATTCCCTGAACAGATCACGTCCCGGATGTGGGCCCGCATCCTGGACCAATCGCCAGGGGCAGAGGTGACCGCAAAGCCCCGCCACAGGTTGTAGAACCTTGGGGGCAAGTCTTCACCTGGGGCCAGGCACAGCTTTTCAAAGGTTCGGCGCTGGGGCCAGGTCATCCAGGCTTCTGTCAGCTGTTCTGTTTTCTTCTTCCCAGCCTGGAACACCTGCGCAGCGTGCAGCTGGTGAAAAGTGGGCAAGCCTAACAGCTTGGTGATGGGCTGCCCATGTTCGTCGGTCGTATCCCAGAGGATCTGGCCAGTCCCGCCCACCAATACAAAGGCGTGGTCACGGTTCATCTTGTCCAGGGGGTGCGGGGTTTCGTCCACCTGGCCAGGCTCAACGAAGGGGGCGAAGACCGCCTCAGGCGCGGCAGACCCTTGGGGGTTCTCCCCGTATTTGAAGCTATGGGCCACGAGGTCCTGAAGGTCTGCTAGTGACCAAGGTGGCGTGCATCGGTCATTCCAGAATTCATCCATGAGAAGTGTGGTCTGATCCTGATCGCACCCGAAGTCCTTCACTTGGGCCGCTACCTTGTAAGTGGTCTGATTCCCGGCCTGCCCTTCGATGGCCAAGGGGGCTTTCGTTATCAGGTATTCCACGGCGCGGACTTTGGCGCGGGCAGGATCCACGCCGTCCAGGCCGGGGCGGTCCACTTGCTTGGCCTCAGTTGATGGGCGGGGCTGTAGGGCTTCCAGGGCCTCAGGCATGATCAACATGGAGCCGTCCAGCTTCTGCCATGTGTAGGGCCGCCCCTGCGCTGTGGAGGGTGCCACGGCGATGAATCCGCCGATGCCCCGCACGTCAACCTTTGGGTAATCATGCAGCCATGACGTGCCGTTCTTCACAGGGCGCCGTGTCTGGAATAAGTGGTGAGTGCCGCCCCCCTGTGTCCGGGCCCGCCACGTGTTCAGTTCCTCAGGGGTCAACTGAAGGTCAGCCGTTAGCCTGGCCCATGAGTCGGCACCGGTATCGCCGTCCACGTCTTCGACGGCGAAGAGAACGGGTCCACCTTCCATCCAACGCCAGCCTGTGGCTATGCCGATGTTGGACCCCTCGAACCTGCCCCCGGGGCCGAACCACTTTTCTACCTGGTCAGGGTCAGGGGGTGCGCTCGGTGGTTCGATGCCGTGTTCCCAGGCTTTCACACTTGGAACTTTGTCGACCTTGCCACTGTCGTTCACTTCTACGTGCCAGGGCAGTACGTAGAAACCTTCCCTTGCGTAGCTACGGGCGTGCCTTAGGACATCTTCGGCGGACCTATCGGGGGCAGCCTGTGCAGCTGCCGGTTCTGTGAGCGTGGCCATCAGTCTTCCTTCCGGACATACCAAAGGCCTTCGATCTGGGCTGACTCGGGAATCGGATTCCCCCAATGCTCCGGGTTTTGTGCCCACTCCATGCCATCGGCGGACAGCTGGACCAACAGTTCTTGGGCCTCTTCCAACAGGGCCAGGGCGTGCATCCGGCCATCAGTCAAAAGGGACTGTTGAGTCTTCGCCCTGCGCAGGGCAGCCACGCCTTCCGCCAGCTTCCCACCCACCTGGCCCCGAAGGGTTTCCAGGTCACCCATGACCTGTGTGGCTTCGGTCCTGACCCGGGCCCGCCAGTCTGGGAAGACGATTTCATACCGGATGCAGCCGAAGTCCAGGATGGCGAACAGCCAGTCCTGATCGGGGATGTCCCACTCCCAAGGCAGGAACACCCGCACTTCCGGCGAATCCTCTTCGGTGGTTCCCATGATGCGGCTGTTGATCAGGTCCCTGATCATGTCCCGGTCATCCTGGTTGATCCAGATGCAACCTTCAGGACGCTTCACGGCCCGCAGATCGGCAAGAAATCGGGTAGAATTGACTTGGCCGTTCATCTTTCGGGAGCCCTCTTCGCCGGGGGCTTTCTTGTTCTTGGTCATGGGTTCACCTCGTCTTGATTGGGAAAAGTTGCATGGTTGACGTTGGGCTGCCCTAGGCAGGTTCCTTCGGATGCGATGTGAAGCCGTGGCGCCCCGGACAGGTCTGTAATCCATCGGATCCATGCGCCGTGGTGCTCTGGCGTGGTCACGATGAACACGGTTCCCAGGAACGGCGCCCGGCCCGCATACAGGGCCACCTGGAAGGCCTGGCCATCGGTCATGTGGCGGCTGCACACGATGACCTGTGCATCGTCCCGGGTGACGGTGGCCAGAGAATCAGAATCGAAAGCATCTGGCCCGGGTGCTACGTCATGGATCAGGGTGGGCGAGTCGCACACCAGCACGAAAAAGCCTGTGTCCATGCCGTATTGGGGGGCCAGTTTGTAATCAGGGGCGATCTTCTGGCCAGGCAGAAGGGCCACGGGGCTGACGCAGCGGTCCATGACAGCGTTCAGCACGTTGGCCAGGCCTGGGAACTGGACGGCACGAAAGGCCATGTCACCGCTTAGGCGGCTGTGATCTTCGGGTTCGGCGGCCATAGTGCTACCGCCGCTCAATGATGGAAGTCGGACGTGCGGCCATCAGCTTTTCGATGAATGCTTCGACTTCCGAAGCGATCCACATATTTCGCCAGCCGCCCGGCTTGATGGGCAGCGGGAACTTCTGCTGGGCCATCAACTCATAGATTCTGGTCTTCCCGATCCCTACCCTTTTCTCAACTGCCTTGAGGGTGAGGAAACGGTCTACCTCTTCCCTGCTGGGATAGCTTGCCAACTGCTTGGACATGGCGATGCCTTAAATCCTTGGGCCGGATCAGGTCGGCGGTTGGGATTTAAGGTTCTATCTCAGGATCGGCAACGCCTGGAGAGTCCGAGTCTTCGGTCATGTGAGTGATGCAGCCTAATCCCCGCACTACTCAGGCCCCGCCAGGGGCACTCTCACCTGTGTCCGCCGAGGGGTTCATCCTGCGGCTGATGACATGATCAATCGTTCAGGGCCGACCGTCAAGGGCTAACCTGTCCGCTTTCTTATGTTTATTGTGGCGTATACCGCCACACTTATTGAGCGGTGCGCAGTTTGACGACCTTTTGAGGCGGGAGCGGGACCGTGCTTGGGATCATGTCGGCCAGGCGGTCTTCCATGTCGAGTGCAGGCTTTGCGGAAGGCCCCTTGGCGCAGTAATCCGCCCAGGCAGCCATCAGCGGACGCCGCTTTTCTACCATCGTTCCCCGCTTGTAGGCCGCTTTAACTTCATCCTCTAACTTGTGAGATAAGGCGAATTCCACTAGCTGATGATCGAAGTCGGCATGATCCTGGCCCCAGGTTGAGAACGTGGCCCGGAAGCCATGAGGCACAGCGATCCGATTATCCAAGTTCGGGTCCCGCCAGCCATCGCCCCCCGCTTCAAGGTTCCGGGCGTCCATGTCCTTAACGTATTTGCTCATCGCCATATCGGACAGCGCCTTACCTGACCTTTCGGCGGGGAAGACAAGGCCACCGGGCACGGGGTCGCCCATGCTGCGAAGAATCTCCAGGGCCCGGGTGGACAGGGGCACGATGTGGTCCTTAACTGCGTTCTTCTTCATGCGCTTCTCAGTCTTCATGCGATCGGTTGGCACGGTCCACAATGCCTTGTCGAAGTCGATTTCATCCCAGGTGGCTAGGCGGACTTCACCCGACCTGGCAGCCGTCAGGATGGTGAATTCCAGGGCCCTGGCTGAGATTCCCTTCCCATGTCGCAGGGCTTCCATGAATGCGCCCATCCGATGGAACGGCAAGGATGGGAAGTTCTCGGCGATTTCACGCCGGATCGAAGGCGGCATGAGGGCATCCAGGTTGCCTGCCCATTCGGCCGGGTTCTTGTCCGGATACCACTCTTTCCCCCGGGCGTAATTGAAGACAACTTCTAGCCGCTGCCGGATCCGTGCGCCCAAGTCAGGATTTGATGTCCAGATAGGCCGGAGCACCGCTTCGATGTGGGTTTTCTTGATGGCCTGTAGCTCCATGTTCCCTAGCTTGGGATAGATGTGGGTTTCCAGGCTGTTGATCCAGGTGTTCGCCGTTCTCTCTTTCCACTTCGACTTGTGAGCTTCCCAGCAAGCCACGGCAGCTTCCTTGAATGTCTTCATGCCGTCGATCCGGTCCCGGATTTCCTGCTTCCTGAATTTGCGAGTGAGGATGGGGTCTGCGCCTTCATCGCGGATCAGCTTCCGCTGGGCCTTGGCTTTGTCCCTGGCCTCTTGCAAGCTGTAGTCTTCGAAGGGTCCGATACCATATTCCTTCAACTGGCGGCGCCCGGCTGGGAGCGGGGACCAATACCTGAACACCCAATACTTCCGGACCTTTTGGACCAGTTGGCCATTCCTCAGCTTCTCAAGCTGAGGGACACCGTTCTCCCGAATCTGGCGGACCTGAAGGTAAAGGCCGCCCCCTTCGTCATCACAGAAGTTCCCGGGCGTGGTCCAGGCTTCCAACGCCTTCACCTGGAAGATGGGGCCCTTACTCTTTCGAGTTTGCTTTGCCATGGGAAGACTCCTGTATGGGTTAGCGGCGAGTTAGATCCCCCGCTGGGGGATCCAACCGAAAGGGTTTTGAGTTCGATTGAGGCGACCTGTGCCCCATTCCTGCACCCATACAATAGGACCGATTAGGACCGGACGCAAGCGGTCAATTCAGGAATAATATATTGCCTTAGCATAGTGAATGGGAATGAAATCAGCGATTTAGAAGATTAGGTTAATAATAACTACGCTAATATAATGCGAGTTAGATCCCCACCGGGGCCACCATTTGCCAGGATAGGCAAATAGGACGGCATCGACGAAGACGATGGCCGCCCGAAGGGCGAGGGCACAGGATGTGCCCTCGTCACCATTCACCAGGATAGGCAAATAGGAC
>Ga0316217_10004806_pt1 | contig 14360 bp, 9 predicted proteins | sample 1anoAmetaG_FD_203633 | JGI IMG/M metagenome (GOLD analysis project Ga0316217, IMG submission 203633) | Freshwater microbial communities from Trout Bog Lake, Wisconsin, USA - 1anoA | ecosystem: Environmental > Aquatic > Freshwater > Lake > Hypolimnion/Profundal zone | place: USA: Wisconsin... | reverse complement strand
TTTTCTGGTGCGAAGAGAAACTATAGTAAATACAGAGGTTGCTGGTCGGGGCGGAGGGATTCGAACCCCCGACCCTCTGCTCCCAAAGCAGATGCGCTACCAGGCTGCGCTACGCCCCGACACTCTTCGATTGTATCGCGGATTGGCTTATCAATGGCATGGCGGCGGCCCGGAAGGACATGCGGGCCGGGACGGAGTCGTCAATCTTGCCAGGGCGGCTCCGGGGTTATTGCTTGTCTGCTTGCCAGGTCCAGTTTTGGCCGGCGACATTCCAGGCTTTGCCTTCCATATGATTGCCGGTGATTCTGCCTTGCCGCTCTGAGTATTTCTTATTCATCGACATGTAAATCGAGCCGCCATCCTGCTTCCAGGCGCCGTCCGAGAAGGAACCGTTCTCATAGGTGTAGGTCAGCGTGCCATCGGAATGAAACACGTAGGTATAGTGCCGGCCCAAGGTGTCCGGACCGGTCCAGGTGGTACCGGAGATGCTGGAGGGGCTCGAGTTGTTCGGCGTATAAGTTACTGGAGAAGAGGAGCGGATGTCCGCAGTCCAGGTCCAATTCTCCCCCTTGATATTGGAGGCCGTGCCATCAATATGAGTGCCAGTGATTCGACCTTTATATTCGACAAATTTATGGTTCATCTCGATGTAGATCGAGCTGCCATCCTGTTTCCAGGTGCCGTTTGTATACGAACCATTCTGATAGGAGTAGGCCAAGGTACCGTCTGGCATGAAGTTGAAAATGTCCCTGGAAGCGTCGGAGTCAGTCTCAACAACACTCCATGAAGTTCCGGAAAGATTGAGGGTGCTGCTATTAGCGTATGATGGGCGCGAGCCCTGCAAGTCTGCAACCCAGTTCCATTTTTTGTCCTTGATATTCCACGCATTGCCTTCCATATGCGTGCCGGTGATTCGGCCTTGATACTCGGAGTACTTGTTGTTCGTTTCCATGTAGATAGAACTTCCATTTTGAGTCCAGGTGCCGTTCGTATAAGACCCTGAAGGAGACTTGTAGGACAAGACGCCATTTGCCTGGAATGAATATTCGTAGTAATCGCCATCGGAATCAGTGCCAACCCAGGTAGTTCCAGATACGTTAATGACCGATTGCGCTCTCGCGTTCTGACCGAAAAGTGGGATGAACAGGCCCAATGCCAAAGTCAAGAGCGTAAAGACAACGCTGTTTCTGGCGGATATCTTCATCTGCGGCTCCCGGAGAATGAGAATCTGGAACCGGGCAAGTATACAGGGTTAGGGCTGGGGATGCCATTTGTTTTGGTATCGTATGACGGGGATGACTCATCGGCCTCCTAGGGTTGGCAAGGCCGGAAGATTTGATTCGATGCTACAATCGGAGTATATGGCGGCTATAGTTCAGCGGCAGAACGCCTGACTGTGGCTCAGGATGTCGTGGGTTCGATCCCCACTAGCCGCCCCAACCCGCACTCGCCGCAGAGGGCGCAAGCAGCCTGACCGGCCGAATGGGCGAGTTTCCGTGACCGTGCAAATCCAAGAAAATAAAAATTTTGCTAGCAATCCGACGGGTGCGCCGGAGTGGTTTTCTCCATTTGTGCCTTGCCGCGGACTGAGCAACAGCCACCTGCAGACGATTGCGGGAAATTATCTTCCCCGGCCGGCTTTCCGCCTCGCCTTTGTCTCTGAAACGGTGGAAGTGGACCCGACAGACGGCAGCCGTGTGCTGTGCCATTGCCACTGGCAGGATGAAACGGTGCGGCCCAAACGGCTGACCGTGGTGCTGGTTCATGGGCTGGAAGGTTCGTCGGACTCCCGCTACATTCAGGGCATTGCCGCGCGGGCCTGGGTTGCTGGATGGAATGTGGTGCGGATGAACATGCGCACCTGCGGCGGCACAGAAACGCTCACGCCCACGCTTTATCACTCCGGACTCTCAGGCGACGTGGGCGCGGTGGTGCGCCACTATGCCGGGCGGTTTGGCCTGGAGCGGGTGGCGCTGGCGGGCTACTCCATGGGCGGCAACCTGGTGCTGAAACTGGCCGGGGAGTGGGGTAACCGGCAGCCTCTGTGCGCGGTGGCCGCGGTTTGCCCGGCTATCGATCTGGCCCCCGGCGCCGATGCCCTGCACGAGGGATTCAACCGTGGATATGAGTGGCGTTTTCTACGCGGATTGCTGGGGCGCTATAAACGCAAGGCGAAGCTGTTTCCCAATCTTTATGTTCCCCGCAAAGAGATTGGTCTGGTGCGTTCCATTCGCGAATTTGACGACAAGGTTGTGGCGCGATATTGGGGCTTCCGCGATGCGGATGACTATTATGACCGCGCCGCCGCCGCGCGCGTAGTGAGCGGGATCGCTGTTCCCACGCTGGTGCTGCATGCGCAGGATGATCCCTTCATTCGCCTGCGGCCAGAGACTCGCGCCCGGCTGATCGCCAATCCACATATAAGCTTTGTCGAAACGCGCCACGGCGGCCACTGTGCCTACCTTTCGCGCGACGCCGGAAACGAGATTCACTGGGCTGAGGCGACTGTGACGCGGTTCCTGCAAGCAATGACGGCTGAATCTGATGGAAGCTGACTGGGAGTTTGAGGTTGGCCCCAATGAAGCGGGCATCGCCGCGCCGGTGATTGAGGCGCACTGGCCGGGGTTTGTCGATTTGCAGCGCTCCCCGGAACTGGCTTGGAAATTGGAGGAGACGGCACAATTTCCCGCACTCGCTGCGGCTCTGGCAAAGCTGAATGCGGCTGATTCGCATGTCTGGACATCGAAATGCGATTATTGGCCGCATCTGGAAAGGGGTGAGTTTGATCCCGATGAGATGGATGCGCCCCCGGAAAGCGCGGCCTACGGCATGGGCTGTTACATCGACCTGTTGCCGAAAAGCGACCAGCAATGGACCTTTCCGTTCATGGTTGAAGCGGCGTGCAAATACATCTGCAGCCTGCTGCGAGCTCTCCCGATTTGCTGCTGCAGGGCGGATTTTGTGATCCGTCGGGCTTTCATCACACCGGAGCTCATGGACACGGGCATTACGGTTTACGTTACCTCCTGCGGAGAGTCGCCAGACGAGGCCGCTCAGACGCTTCAAGCCGCGCTTGCAGCATTGACAGATGCATTCCGGGGCCACTCAACGGTAGAATGAAACAGGACACGGGCGAGTAGCTCAATTGGATAGAGCACCGGCCTTCTAAGCCGGGGGTTGTGGGTTCGATCCCCGCCTCGCCTACCACACCGTCTTCGCACTCCTCCGCATATAATTCAAAGCCTGCACGGTTCCCTCTCATTCCCGAGTCTCACAAGGCGATTCGAAATCAGCCGAAGAATTCTTCTCTGGCTTTCCTGGCCTTAGCTGCAATAGAGCAGAGAATCGGCTGGCGCCATGGCTCATACTTTAGAGATGCGGTCGTGGCGTCTACGAAAGGGTATTTTGCTGGTTGTGCTGGCGGTTGCGAGTACTGCGGGCTGGGCTCAAGACATGCACTGGCAACGCGCAGTTGACAGGGCTGTGAGCAAAGCTCCGGAAGCAAGGGTAGTCGTGCTGGAAATCGGGAGTGGAAAGTTGCTGGCATCTGCGCACCTGGCTGAAGCCAGCCGCACGCTGGCGGCTCCCGGCTCGACGCTGAAACCGCTGATACTTTACTTCGCGCTTGAGTCTGGGCGTTGGGACCCGCAGCGTAGAGTTGCATGCAGCCGCAGGATGCGGATTGGCAGTCACCAGCTCAACTGTTCCCATCCGGAAACCGACCCCTTGGACGCGGAGCAGGCGCTTGCGTGGTCGTGCAACTCCTATTTTGCGGCAATGGCGGCATCGCTGACTGCGGAAGAACTGAGCGAGGCGCTGAGCGAACGAAACCTGTTGGCTGCCACGGGCCTGCGAGATGGCGAGAGCCTGGCTGAATTTCGTTTGCCACGCAGCAGAGAACAGATTCAGCTGGCGGCACTGGGCGTGGAAGGGATTCGCGTAACGCTGCCGGAGATGGCTGAGGCATACCGGTCGCTGGCGATTGAGTTGGCGGCGCATCCGCAATCAATGGCTGCGAGAACGGTTCGCGCAGGGTTGTCTGCGTCGGCCAGTTTTGGAATGGCGGACGCGGCTGCGCTGGGCGGCGTGCCGGTTGCGGGCAAGACCGGAACCGCAAGCGCGGAAAGCGGCGGAGCGACACACGGCTGGTTTGCGGGCCTTGTTCCGGCTGAGTCGCCGCGCATTGTGTTGGCAGTTTATGTGCCGACAGGACATGGCTCGGATGCCGCGCAGATAGCAGCAAACATTCTGACGCACTCTCCATTGAGGAAACCATGAAACGGGCCGTAATAGCCATTTGCTTCGTTGCGGTTTGCGTCGCAGCTTCAGCGCAGACGGCTTCGCGCGCGACGATTCGCGTGGGTGTGTGGACGCTGTGGCACGATCACGAATCAACCATCACACCACTTGCAGGGGCAACACTCAAACTTTGCGAGACGTGCAGCGCCTTGCCGCTGAAGGCGATTACGGTTCGGGTAAAAGATGCAGGACTGACGTGGACAGGCCAAGACGGACAGGCGCATGGCGCAACGACGCTGCTGATTGCGGGCAGTTATCGAATTGCCGCGCACAAGGAATCGCTGACCCTCGACTATCCGCTCAGAATCACGGCGCGAGCCGGTGCGCTGCTGCTGGTTGCGACTCTGCCGATTGAACGCTACGTGGAACTTGTGGTGGCCTCGGAAAGCGGCGCGGCGGATACGGCTGAATCGCGCAAGGCGCTGGCAGTTGCGGCGCGCAGTTTTGCGCTGCAACCCTCTCACGGGCACGCCGGGTTTGATGTTTGCGATTCGACGCATTGCCAGTGGGTGCATTGGCGCGGTTCCCATGAGGCTCATGCGGCCGCGCTTGCGACTGCCGGAGAAAGTTTGTGGCGCAATGGAAGCCGCGCCGCTGCTTACTTTCATCAGAATTGCGGTGGACGGACGGCCGCCGCCGAAGAGGTTTGGCCAAGCGGGCATGGTGCGCGGGATTCACTGACTTCGCGTCCTGATCCCTATTGCCAGCGCGTCGGATCGAGTGAGTGGTCGGCGACAATCGCGCGCACGGAGTTGACGAAAGCTCTGGCCGCGGCGGGCCTCGTTGCTCCCGGATGGAAGAGCCTGAGTGTTGCGCAGCGTGGCGAGAGTGGCCGCGCTAAGGTGTTGTTGGTCGGCGCAACAAGAATTCCGGCAGAAGATTTTCGGCTTGCTGTCGGACGCGCGCTGGGATGGAATCAGATTCGCAGCAACTGGTTTGAGATTTCGTCAGAGGGCGACAGTTTTCTTTTTCATGGGCGCGGCTCGGGTCATGGCGTTGGCCTATGCCAGACCGGCGCAGCGGAGATGGCGCGCGAGGGACGCGGTTATCGCGAGATTCTGGCGCAGTATTTTCCCGGCGCGACAATCGCAGAAGTGACGACCGGAGCCGAATGGCAGACATTCGCAGGACAGGGCTTCTCGCTGGAAACAAGTTCGCAAACGAATAGAGAATTTCTGCCGGTTTTGTCGCGCGCGCTAACAGAGGTCGAGAGCCGCAGCGGGCTTGCTCCTCATTCCGCTATTGCGATTCGGGCTTACCGCTCCACACCGGCCTTTCGCGATGCGACTCTCGCTCCAGGCTGGGTGTCGGCATTCACAGAAGGCGATGAAATTGCTGTTCAGCCGCTGCAGATTCTTGAGGCGCGCAAGTTGCTTGAAGGCACGATGCTGCACGAGTTTTTGCACGCGCTGGTGGAAGAACAAACGACAGCACGTACACCACTGTGGCTGCGCGAGGGCCTGGTGGAGGCGTGGTCTGGCGATGCGCGACGAGGGCCAAAGCCAACGCTGACGCTGGAATCAGTCAACGATAAGCTGGCCCACGCAAAGAATGAGGCGGAGTCGGAGGCAGCGCACAAAGCCGCCGGTTGGTATGCGCAGCAGCTTCTCGACAAATTTGGCCGAGCGCAAGTATTGGAGTGGCTGCGCTCGGAAGTGCCGCAGAGCGCTTTGGCAGTTCTCCACTAACAACGGTTCCATCGGAACTTATTCAGCTTTGTCTTCGCTTGGTTTCTGGCAGCCGAATAGCACTGTCACCCATCCCAGCAACAAAATCCAAATGGCCATCTCCAAAAGATTTGTTGAGCCGATCAACAATCCCGCGCTCCAGCCATGCGAAAAAGCCGTTCCATTTGGAACCACATCCTGTAAAAAATAAATGATCTTCCAGGCAAGCGCTGCGAGCAGCACCGCTACCCACCAGCGCCAATTGCACAACACTCGTAAAACCTTCTGCCACAACAAACGCCGCAATCCCCATACCGCCGAGGCCGCCGCGAATGGTATGAAGACCGCCAGCAATAACACGGAGCTGATGATCCATTGCAAAAACTGGCTGTGCAGCAGGTATTGCAACAGCAAGGCAGCCACAGCCAGAACGACCCAGATCAACATGGCAAGAGTGCCCCAGATCATCCGCACTTGCTTTCCGCCGTCGTTCAACAGTGAGCGCAACATGCCAGCCTGAAGCACGTACCCTGCAACGAGCAACAGAATGATCAGTCCCGAGATCATGATCGAAAGGAGAGAGTGCGAGCCGTGATCTCCGGGCTGACTCGTCTCCACACGATCCACTAAAAAGAACAAAAACATCCAGCAAAACTGCGCCCAAATCCAAAAATAGCTCTTTCGAATTCTCCTGAATAACTCTTCGGCTAATTCATTCTTTGGCAACGGCTTTTGGCAGCCGAAGAGAACGGCCGCCCAGCCCAGCAACAAAACCCAGCTGCACATCGCCAGCAAGAAAGCTGCGGCCAGTTTCAGCGACACGTGCCAAATTTGCGCGGAAACTGTGCCGGCTGGCGTGATGGCAAAGAAGTGGCCGGGCAGCCAGACGCTTGCCAATGCCGCAATCACAGCGACAGGCCACCAGCGCCAGTTCCACAGCAGATGGATGACTCTGCGCCAGGAAATGCGCAATCCGCATTGGGAAGTGGCTACTGCGCAGGGAATCACTTTTGCCGGCATTGCGATCCAGCGAATTACCCACTCCAGAATGATCATCCAGCGTGTGATGTGCTGATAAGTGAGGAGGGTTGCCCGCCAGTGCGCGGGGGATTGCGAGTTCAGATAGCCGGCCCATTGCGGAATCCGGTCGTCGCACCAATCCAGCACAACCCATGTAATCCACGCAATGAAAATCCAGAGCAAGAGCGTGAGCGCGCCCCACACCGTCTTGACTCGCTTGCCGTCGTCATCGGAAAGACGGCGCATGGTTCCGGTTTGCAACGCGAGCCAAGCGGCCAGCAACAACAGCGGCACAAAAAGCGAGAGAGCCACCTGCCAGAGATGCTTTTCAGGCAGACGGGTCCACGCGATCCCAATCAAAACCAACAGCAGCGTTCCGATGAACTGGGCGAGAACCCATCCCCAACTCAGGCGCAAACGGCGGAACAAATCTTTGCATAATTTCATGGCTGCACCTCCAGAGTTGCCGGATCGGTAGTGGTTTGCACGTTCGATTGATACATGGGACCGGCCTGCGCCGGGCTGATAACAAACTTGCCGGGATTGACGACCTTCAGCAGGTAGACATATTCACGGCGATTTGTGAAGTCAGTGTTGAAGAAGGCCGCGCGATCGTCGTGGAACTCCTTGCGCGTATACCAGTCGTACCACCATGACGGTTTGCTGTTCAGCGTGTAGAGTCCGGTATTGGGCAGGAATTCTGTGCCCGCGGGAATTGGATCCTCGGCCAACAGATAACTCCAACTGGTGCCATTCAGCGCCAGACGGACGGCCACAATATCACCCACGTGGACCGCGCCTTTGAGCGGAGCCAGGTCGTAAGTGATGGGGTCGGTGGGCTTGTCCTGGCGTTTTTGCAGCACGTAGTAGTCGCGTGTGATGTTCAGAGCGAGCTGCCCCTGCTGGAAGTTTCCCCGATCGGCGGAGTACCAACTGCTTTCAGTGGACCAATAAGTGATGCCGTTGCCGCTCTTGCGCACAACCACTTGGCCGCCGCTTCCAACTTGCGCCGCGGCGACTTTAATCTTCCACGGCAGCGCAAAGCCATCGCCGGGGCTAAAGTGCCGCTTGCCTACGCTTGCGCCATTGACCAGCACCTCCACGTCGGAACTGTTACTCAACTCGCCACTCAGCATCAGGTAGTCAGTAAGTCCCTGAATGACCATGGCTGTTTGCTTGGTGGAGTACCAGTAGCCTCCATCGCGATGCCTGCCAAGCCACTGCGCCGCCTTGGGCAGATAGCCGCTGCTGCGATCCTGGCGCGCGAGCAACTTGAGCGCAAATGCTGTGGTTTCGCTTGAGGTGTCGTCCCAATAATCGAGCAGGCCATCGTAGCTTCCGGTCCAGTACGCATCGGAATCGTTGACTTTGGTTTTCTTTTCCAGGAGCGTTGCCGCATCTTTGGCGCGGCCGTCTTTGGCCGCATCGAGAGCCAGGCCGGCCAGAGCGAGTCCTTCGTCGCTCAACTTGTCGCGGCTGTCCCAGACCTTGTTAAGCGCATCCGTTGGAGCGTTGCCGGTGGTGGCCAGCGCATAAACCACGTAGGCGCGCAAGTCGGGAATCATCTCCGTGTGCCCAACCAGCGAGAAGATCAGCCAGTCGCGTCCTTTGTTGAAGCGCTGATTGTCGATCTTGTAACCAGCGTCGCGGGCCTGTCCCAGTCCGCTCACCACATACGCGGTCATGAAAACGCGGCTCGGATCGTCCTGCCACCATCCCCAGCCGCCGTCGTCATGCTGGAAGCTATAAAGGCGCTCCAGTCCGGCGTTCACCATATCGTTGAGCGTGGCACGGTCGATGGGCGATTTGAGGTGCAGCTTGTCCACCGCCTGAGCCACAATCAAATCCGGCAGGAAGCTGGACATGGTCTGCTCCGTGCAACCCCATGGATAACTTGTGAGGTAGTCGAGAGCATCAAAAACCGTCCCGGCTACGCTTGGCGCTACAGTAATAGTGACGCCGCGCGTGCCCGCATCCGAGTTAGACGGGAAGTTATACCCCCACTGGCTCTGCCCGTTGCCGCTGAAGACCACACCGGAACCCGCGGCACGCTGCTTTACGCCAAAGGGCAGCACGGGCAGCGTCATCTCCAGCGCGTCGGATTCTTCGTCTGTGAGCGCCTTGGCGGTCAAATCCACTGTGCCGGTTGCGCGCGCCTTTACGCGCCAATCGACATAACTCTCCCCCTTGGCGGGAATGTTAACCTTCTGTGTTTGTCCGCCAATAACATCAACCCCGCTAACATCCAACGCAAAAGTAACATCCTTGGTTGTTTCAAGGTAGTTATGAGCGATAACTCGAAGAGTAACTTCGTCGCCCTGGCGGAAGAAACGTGGCGTGGCAAGCCGTACAATCAAATTTTTGCGAACCAGCACCCGCGTTACCATGCCGCCGGCTTTGCCATCGTCAGTCATGGCGCGAATCGTCGTTCGCCAAGTGGTCAGTGAATCCGGAAAGGTGAACGTGACGCGTGCGTGGCCGTCTGGTCCGGTATGAACATTGGGGTTCCAGTAGGCGGTATCCGGAAAGGCCTTGCGCACCTTGGGTACAACAAGATCTGAGCCAGGCTTCACCTGCGCCAGCCGCGGATGGTAGAGCCCATCGTTCAGCCTTGCCAACAGCGGGCTTTTCAATCCCGCCTCGCCGTGGAAGTAATACGTGAAGGAAGTCTCAGGATAAAGATAAACATACCGCTTGGGATAGAAGGAGGCAACAATATCTCCGCTCGAGTCGGGACGCACGGAGTAAAGCGCCTCATCCACCTCGCCAAAGCTCAGATCAGCCTGGACCGGCTTGCCCTGCGAGTCCACGGTCAGCACATCAAAGGCGCCCGTCTCCCCGGGCAGATAGCGCGGCTTGCCGGGCGTGGCTGTAACTGTCAGTGTGCGCTCAACCAGCGGAACCTTGAGAGATTTCTGCGCGGTCATCAACTGATCTTCGTGAACAATCACCGCGTTTACCATCAGGTTCGGTTGCGACTTGCCGGTGATGGGCACATCAAAGGCGACGCTCTCGCTTGTCGCATGAATCAACTGCCGCGACTGCACGCTGTCACCCTCGGTTGTCACCACGGCCCATGATTCCTTGAGCCCGGTGACCAGCAGCATATGGGCGACATCGCCAACCTGGTAAACCTTTTTGTCGGCAATAATCTGGGCTTGCGTGTTCGGGTTGTACCACTCGCCTGCGTGGTCCCAAATCCAAATCCAGGTGTGGCCTTCGACAGTTCGATTCTCCGGTGTCTGTGCGCTGGCCGTCACTTGAAAGTTGCCATTCATTCCATTCCAACTGTTGACCGGCAATTCGACGAGTGCTGTGCCGTCGGCTCCTGTCGCGGCGTCTATTCCGGTCACGGGCGTTACCGAGTGCTGATGAGTCACAGAATCCCACTTCTCCAGGCTGACAGCGATATGCACTGGCGTCCGCACCGGCTTGCTATCGTAATCCTGCGCCGTCACCTTGACTTTGGGTGTATTGCCGGAAGTAAACATATAACTCGTTGGTTCAACGCTTACCCGGAATGACCCATAAGTCGCCAGCACGGCAGTGTGCCCGGCTACCTCGCGATTGGCCGCATCGGTCACACGAGCTTCAATGCGATAGTCCTGATCGTTGTGTTTGCCGTCAACAGATGTTGGCAGCGTGACGGCAAGTTGGCCGTTGGCGTCGAGAATCCCTTCGTGCTCCTGCTGTTCGGTCTGGCCCCAGCTGTAATCAGAATCGCCCGAGTCATCTCCTCCCTCGCTATCGGCCTCATCGTCGCCCTCATCCTCGTCCCACCAATAGTGCGTGGAAGTGTGCACCACATACTTCACTTTTGCGCCCGCTACCGGTTCGCCGAAGAAGTAACGCGCCTCAATCACCGCGGAAATTGAATTTCCTTGCAGCACGCGCTGAATAGCAGGCTTGACCGTGACCTGGTACTCCGGCTTTTTGTACTCCTCCACGTAGAAGCTGCCGGCCCCCTGAACATCATTCCGGTCGAAGCTGATGGAGTAGTAACCGAGGCCGGCATCGGTCTCCAGTGTCAGATCGGTGGCAACCGTTCCGTGGGCAGAGACAGTCAAGTCTTGCGAAAGAACCACTTTGTTGTCGGCATCGGTAACTTTGAGTTTCAGAGTCCTGTCATCCGGCAGAAGGAGCACATCATTCTGCTCGCGGCGAACAACCGCTTTGATGTGCACAGTGTGTCCCGGCCGGTAAACAGGCCTGTCCGTGTAGACATACGCTTTCAACGCTCTCGCGTCATTGTTCCCGAAGGCATAACCATACGGCGTGATCACCGCCGCATTGGCTCCGTACCGGGCCATGATCCAGACCTTTTCCGGCACTGCTCCCTGCGCTCCACCGCGCACCGTCATCGTCAGCGAGGCCATGCCATCCGCGCCAGTGCTGCCCGACGACTGTTGATGTCCATCGGCCCACAGAGTCACATCGGCTTTCTCAATCGGCGCGCCTGTTTTGCGATCAGCAACATATAGATCCGCCTGCCCGTGGCTGGCCCGCTCAACCACAGCGATGCTGGTGACAATGGCGACCGTGTAGGCCTTGTATGTGCCTTCGGTGGCCTCAACCAGATACACTCCAGCGCCCAGTCCCTCGATGGGCAACTGCTGCGTCTCGCTCACCAGGGTCGGAGGCGTGACCAGCTTCCAGCGAGCGACCAGTTGATCGGAGTTCAGCAAAGGAATCCGCGCAAACTCCGTCGCACCCACAACCTGGCTGCGCTTGCCAAGCTTGCCCTGGTTTTCGCGGAAGCTGTCTCGCGCTTCGTCTGTAAATTGACCGCGGAAGAAACGTCGCACGCGCCACCAGAGGTTCGCCTTAAAGTCGTGCAGTTTTTCTAAAAAAGATTGCTCGTCAATCTGCTCGTCCGGCGACTCGCTGCGCACGCCAAAGCTATGCAGGTCCTTGAGTCCGGCAAAAAACTTTTGCGGGTCGCGCACCTTGTAGACGCGAAACTCCAGCGCCGGAACATTTTGCGCATAAAGCTGAATCTTCACGCTCTCGCCCGGAGAAAAGGTCCGCGTTGTTGAAAGCGAGAACGAGCGCGGCGCATCCGTGTCGGCAGCGTGCGCAGCGGCGCAAGTTAAAAGAAAAATCGACGCAATGGCTAACAGCGACTTACGCAGCCTCATGGAGTTCCTCGCAATATATTCCAGCGGTAAACGCCTAGGAAGTTAGGGTTTTGAGCTACCGGCCGCCATTGCGGCTGGGGAAAATCAAGTAACTCGGAAAGTAAAACGCGGCGAAGCTCACCCGGCGAACCGTGGTCAGGTCCGGTGTGATAGACCACCCGCGCCTGTGGCCCGACATCGGCAACAATCATAGAATGCCAGGGTGAGGATTGTCCGAATTGGCGAAAAAATAATAAGTCTCCGGGCAAAGCGTTACGAACGTCACGGCTGACCGGATGCGCATTGAACTCGATCAGGGTTTTAGCGTCGGCAAACTGCGCAAAAGCTCCATTGGTTATATCAGAAGGCTCAAAGCCTCCCGGACGCACCCGGAAAAGCGCAGCGCCCAGCGGCGTGTCGGGATAATGCCAGGCTCGAATCTCACCCAGGGGGGCGGAAACTTCGATACCGGTAGTCAGGAACCAACTATCATTATGTTGCTTGAGAGCCTCTCGATATGAATAACGCAGCAAGCTGGAGCAGTCGATTATCTCACCAGGAAGCTCTGATTTGGATCGTATAGTCTGATACTCGGCGATGAGCGTAAACCAGCGGCGGAACGCTGCCTGATCGGCCGGGTCGGCGAGCCTTAGGAAATCCGGCGTGCCATCGCCGAAGCTGTCGCTCCAGTTCAACGCCCGGCTAGCAGTGCTGGCTGTAGTCGGCAATTGCTGATGGTTCTGTAATTCAATTCGCCAGTCAGAACGCCGCCTCAAGTTTGGGTTGAGCGGCAAGAGAAGCGCCATGGCCAGCAAAACAAGCGCCGTTGTCAGCAGCCGATTGGATGATACGTTCACCGGGGAGCGTCCTCGAAGGATGCTCACATCCTAACGCAAGCTGCGAACTGCACGGACGCGAAAATCTCTGTGCATAACAAGGCAAGGTTGCCCGGCAAGCCGGGCAACCTTGAGTGGAGGGTTGAGAGAAGGGGGCGGTCGCAAAGACTTCGGGCTCCCTTCCATTTCTGGTTGAGAGCCCGATTCGCTGATCTGCTGCCGGCGTTTGCGGTCCGGCGGTTTCCGTCTACTTTCTGGTGGTCTTGGCCGGTTGCGGAGGCTTGACCGAGGTGACCGTCTTCGGCTTGCGGTGTGCGGCAGGCAACGGCTTGCGCGGCTCGGCCTTGACTGCGGTCTCGTCTACCGGCGTGGTTCCGGCGACGTCCGTTGCGAAGCTGGCGCCGGAGGGAACCAGATAATCCTGCGCCGTCTGCGCGTCGGCCGTTCCCGTGGCTGCGCTGATGCGCGCGGCGTCGATGCCCTTCTCGGTGACCAGGTACTCCTTGGCGTTGACCGCGCGCTCAGCCGCGGGGTCCACCACCTTGAGGTGCTTGTTGTGCAGCGCCAGCTTTTGCTCTTTGGCCAGCTTTGCCTTCTCCTTCGCATCGGAATTACCCACCACAACCGCCCTGGCGTCAGACTGCTTCTGCAGCTCCAGCGCTACTTCGTCCAGGCAGGCCTTGGCCTCGTTGTTTACGCGCATGGGCCGCTGCTTGTCGGTGGCGAAGCTGATGGAGCACAGCGCCTGGGTGTGCGGCATCGGCGGCACATAGGGAGCCGTGATGGTCACCCCGGTGCTGGCCGTGGCCGTCTGTCCCTTGTCGTCGCTCACCGTGCAGGTGATGCCGACTGCGCCGGTCGGCGCGCCGCTGGAAGAGTACGTCGCGCTTGCGCCGCTGCCGCTGATTGTGCCGGCCGTGGCCGTGTAGCTGTAGGTCAACGGACGGTTCTGCGGGCTCACGCCGGAAGCGGTGATGGTGCTGGTTTCGCCCGGCTTGATGGTGGTGGGCGCAGTGGAGCAGCTAAGCGTCGGCGGTTCGAAAGCCTTCACGTTAAAGCTGGCCGTGGCCTCCGCCGATTCCCATGGCTTCAGCCCTTCCTTGCCCGGCTTGCCTTCCTTGACCCCGCACTTGACCGTGTACGAACCCGGAGCAAGCGCCGCAGTGGCCACTGTGGCCGTGGCGCCCGTGCCGGAAACTCCCGCGCCGGACCACGAGTAAACCGCGTTCAGCTTGGGGTCCAGGCCGCCCGCCGTCGCCGTCACCGTGATCGGATCGCCGGGGAAGACGGTGGCGGGATTGGCCGCGCAGGCCAGCGTGATAGGCGCCGGCGCGGCGGAGGAGATGTGATAGGTGATGCCGAAAGCCAGACGCATATCGTTCTGCGCGTTGGCCGAGGCGTTGGGCAGCGTGGTCCGCACG
>Ga0316217_10004805_pt1 | contig 14361 bp, 14 predicted proteins | sample 1anoAmetaG_FD_203633 | JGI IMG/M metagenome (GOLD analysis project Ga0316217, IMG submission 203633) | Freshwater microbial communities from Trout Bog Lake, Wisconsin, USA - 1anoA | ecosystem: Environmental > Aquatic > Freshwater > Lake > Hypolimnion/Profundal zone | place: USA: Wisconsin... | reverse complement strand
ACTATCCCTTTGGCGTTATGATCTGTTTGTCCGTGACGTATAATGTAAATCTCTCTTTCTATCAATTGGATGGTGTTTCGCAGTAAAAATATAGTTTTGCTTCAAACAAAAAAGAAGTGCCTTTAGCCAAACCTGTTTCTTTAGTTCAGTTTTTCAATTATTGCCTGCAAAAAGGACTGCCCTTTGCTTTTTACCGCATCCCCGAAAGTGATATTATTAAAGTGATTGCTCAAAAGCAAAATATAACTGTAAAGAGTAAAGACTTATCGGATCAAAAAGGCTTTTTATTCGCGCCTTTTCAGCAAGACCAGGCAAATTTCAACACCCTGATAGCACCTGATATATTTACTACCGCCAACAAACTGCCCAAGTTGAATTTTGCAGCTATCTCCAAAACCGAGGCTGGCACTGAAACAGCGAAACAAAAAATAAAGGAAGCCACCAAAAAAGAGTTTATAGCCTACGTAAAAAGTATACAGCGCGAAATAAAAAAAGGAGCCTTTAAAAAAGTGGTTGCCGCCCGGGTTGTGAAAAAGAAGAAGCCCGAAGACTTTAACCCGGTTGCATTTTTTCAGGCCCTATGCAAAAAGTACCCAACCGCTTTTACCACCCTGGTTTACACACCGCAATACGGATTATGGATCGGCGCCTCGCCCGAAATACTATTGACGGTCGACACCAGTGGATTTAAAACATATTCGCTGGCTGGCACCAAAGCCAATACCCCGCAAAACAAAACCCGTGCATGGGGCCAAAAGGAAAAAGAAGAACAAAAAATAGTTACCCGGTATATACTCAGCGCATTTAAAAAAGTAACAAAAGCCAAGCCTGAAGTGCTTGGCCCTGAAACCATAACCGCAGGCAACCTGCTGCATTTAAGAACCACCTTTACTTACCCGGCTATTGCCAAAAATAAATGGCCCGATGTAGTTGCCGAGTTGCACCCTACACCCGCAGTTGCCGGTCTGCCCAAGCAAACAAGCATCCGTTTTATACAATCGCACGAGTTGGCAGCCCGGGGCTTTTACAGCGGTTACCTGGGCCCTTTAAACATCGATGCACAGATAAACCTGTTTGTAAACCTGCGCTGTATGCAGGTATTGAAAAATAAGCTGGCCGTGCATGTAGGCTGTGGAATTACTGCTGATTCAATTGCGGCTGACGAGTGGAAGGAAACCAAAATGAAAAGCCAAACCTTACTAAGCCTGTTAAAGCCCGCTAAAAAGTAATATACCCGCCCAAATCTCTCTGTAAAAGTTATCTGAAAAATTTCACCTTTGCGCCCGATGAACAGTAGTAAGCCGGCGGTAAGAACAATTGCAGATATCTGCAAAAAAACGGGTATCCGGTATGCCGTATTCTCACCGGGTTCGCGCTCTGCGCCTTTGGTCATCGCTTTTTCACAAATACCCGAAATTGAATGTATAGTAATACCTGATGAAAGATCGGCAGGATACTTTGCCATGGGCCTTGCACAGCAAACACTAAGCCCGGTGGCAGTTATCTGCACTTCGGGTACTGCAGTGCTTAACCTGGGCCCGGCCTTGTGTGAGGCTTTCTATCAGCACATCCCCATGCTGTTTCTAACTGCCGATAGGCCTGTTGGCGCTGCTGAAAAGGGAGAGAACCAGGCCATTAACCAGGCGTTTCTTTTTAAAGAAATGACCAATGCCAGTTACGACCTGGATGCAGATGTTACCGGTGCATCAGATTTAGCAACCCTGGCATTCAAAATGGAAACTGCCATTTGTGAAACAAACCAAAATGTACCCGGCCCGGTGCATGTAAATGTGCGGCTAAGTGAGCCCCTGTATGAGTTGAACAACCAACCCCTGGCCGATTATAAGCTGCAAGTACAGCAACCATTAACCAACCCTGTTACAAATGCCGTAGCACGCAATGAGTTAAGTGAACATCTGGCCGGCACTAACAGAAAATTACTGGTTGTGGGCATGAAAAACCCCGATAAGCAGTTTACCGGGAAATTACAACTTCTGGCACAGAGAGAAGATATTGTGGTGCTAACCGAAACCACCGCTAACTTACCGGCACTGAAAGGAGCTATCAGTAATTACGATGCCTGCCTTGATTTGATGGCAGAAAAAGACCTGGCCGGGTTTGCTCCTGAAATGGTTATTACCCTGGGCAACCAGATCATCTCTAAAAAACTGCGGCAGGTATTAAAATCAAATAAGCCCCGGTATCACTGGGACATATCACCCTATAACGAACATCGCCGCTTTGACATATTTGATATTGAAACCAACCGCAACCCAATCAGCGAACTTGATGCTTTGGATTGTTTACTTGCCTCGGTAGATTCATTATCAGGCTATGCAGCAAAATGGCATACCCTGCAAGCCAAGGCAAGCATGCTTACCACTGGGTATAGCAACCAAATTGCGTTCAGCGATTTTAAGGCAATCGACCTGTTGGTGAAGTCGTTCCCTGAAAATGCACATATTCAGTATGGCAACTCCACTCCTATCCGCTACTCCAATTTCTTTGCACATAAGCCAACGCTGAAAGTAAATTCGAACCGCGGAACCAGTGGTATTGATGGCCCGGTCAGCACAGCTACGGGAGCCGCCTATGCCACCAAACAATTAACCATTTGCGTTGTTGGTGATGTGAGCTTTTTTTACGACTCGAACGCGCTGTGGAATAATTACCTGTGCCCCGATTTGCGGATAGTGGTGATCAATAATTCAGGAGGTAATATTTTCAGGTTGCTGAACGGGCCAACAAAGGTGAACGACTTTGAAAAGTTCTTTGAAACCAAACACCAGCTCAGCGCTAAATATTTGGCTGAAATGTACGAGATACCCTATTATTTTTGCGACCATCAGGAAAGGTTGGAAAAGATACTGGCCTCATTTTTTCACACGCATAATGGCAGGCCGGCAATACTTGAAATAAAAACCGATGGCGAATTGAGTGCAGCAGTTTATAAAGGCTACTTTGATTTACTGAAGAACAATAAATAAACACATCAACTATATAACATGAGCAAAGAAAAAAGAAAGTGGAAAACCATTAAGCCTTACGAAGAGATCAAATTCGATTTTTTTGAAGGCATAGCAAAAATAACCATCAACCGCCCCCGCTACCGTAATGCTTTTACACCGCTTACGGTAAAAGAAATGATTGATGCCATGAACATTTGCCGCGATAGCATGGATATTGAGGTCATTATTCTTACCGGCGAAGGGGATAAAGCATTTTGCAGTGGTGGCGACCAGAACGTTCGTGGCCACGGCGGATATGTTGGTAAAGATACCGTTCCGCGCTTAAATGTGCTCGACCTGCAAAAGCAAATACGCTCAATACCTAAAGCAGTAATAGCCATGGTAAACGGTTATGCTATTGGCGGCGGCCACGTATTACACGTGGTTTGCGACTTATCTATTGCCAGCGAGAATGCCATATTCGGGCAAACCGGCCCGCGCGTGGGTAGCTTTGACGGCGGATTTGGTGCCAGCTATTTAGCCAGATGCGTAGGCCAGAAAAAAGCCCGTGAAATTTGGTTTCTGTGCGACCAATACAATGCCGATGATGCTTTAAGCATGGGCCTGGTAAACAAAGTTGTGCCGCTTAAAAAGCTGGAAGATGTAACTGTTGAATGGTGCAAAAAGATACAGGAAAAATCTCCGCTGTCTATCCGTATGCTGAAGTCATCTTTCAATGCTGAGTTAGATGGGCAGGCGGGTATACAGGAATTAGCAGGTAACGCCACGCTGCTATATTATCTGAGCGATGAAGCCAAAGAAGGGAAGAACGCCTTTATTGAAAAACGGAAACCCGACTGGAGCAAGTTCCCTAAATTTCCATAAGCAAACATTCTTTTTACAAATTACCAATAAACAAGTTGCAACTTTAAACAGCTGCAACTTGTTTTATTTTATAAACCTTCAAAACCCACAACCATGGAAAAAGAGCTGATCACCAACCTGGCCCTGAACGGCTGGAATGTACAAGTAAAAAGAGTTGACACCCTGCTTGGTAAATTAAGCGACGAACAATTGAACCATGAAGTATCGCCCGGCCGAAACAGGGGTATTTACCTGTTAGGCCACCTGGCAGCCGTGCATGATATGATGCTTCCGTTATTGGGCTTGGGCGATGCCCTGAATGTTGCTTACCATACCCCTTTTGTAAGCAAAGCTGATAAGGAAGTAAAAGACCTGCCCGCAGCAGCCGAAATAAGGGCCTATTGGCAGCAGGTAAACGCCACACTGGCCAACCGTTTTGCCTCACTTAAAGCCGATGAATGGCTTGCCCGCCATACTGCAGTTAGTGAAGAAGATTTTAAAAAAGAACCGCATCGCAACCGGTTAAGTGTGCTTTTAAACAGAACCGCACACATGGCCTATCATTCGGGGCAAATGGCATTACTTGCGCCCAGGGCATAGTATAGCCAAAGCAATTTTATGATTGAAACGCATCCATTTGAAAAATTCATTCCCGCCAATGCGCAATGCCTGGTGCTGGGGTCGTTTCCAACCCGCCAGGCAAACTGGCAGTTTGAGTTTTGCTACCCCGGCAGGGCCAATTTTTTCTGGCGCATGTTAGGCGAAATATACGGCCGCAAATTCAATTACTCCACAGGCCCTGAAGCTGCCAATGAACGGCGCGCATTATGCGGTGAAAAAGGCATTGCTATAACTGATACCATTTTAAGATGCAGAAGAAAAGTTGCTACAAGCTCGAAAGACAGCGACCTGGAAGTAATTGAGAAAATGAATATCCTTAAAATACTGCGCAATACAAGATCCATAAACACAGTAATACTTACCGGCAGTTCGGGCAAAGTTAGTGCGCATAGTTTGTTTTATGAGCATCTTACAGAACATAATATCCTGTATTCAGTTTCAGATGGCAAAGCCCCCTTTCATGGTCATTTTTTGCTGGATGGAAAAGCCATAGCAGTACACTCGCTTTACAGCACATCGGGCCTTAACATAGGCAGGTATACCGAGGCGAAAGAGCAGTATAAAAAATATCTGCCCGGGGTTTAGTGTTATACCGCTAAGACTTCTTTTCCGGGTAGGCCTTGTCTAAACAATCCTGAATAATGCCTTGCAGGCTTTTAAAAAGCGGCTTGGGTATGGTGTGATATATACGGGGATTATGCTCGGTTCTCTCTTTAAAAGTTTTGGCAAACTCGCGTGTTGCTTCCACTACAATTTCAAATAATATTTCAGGTGTAGGGGCAATGCCCTTGTTATTAAGCCTTACTATACTTTTGGTTTCACCCACAAAAACTGTTTGTCCGCTGCCATTGGTAATCTTCAACATAGGGCTTACTGCAAAGTACGAATAGTCTGCATCCTCTTCATCAGGAGGAGATAAAATCAAGCCAAAACCCATATTAGCATTCAGGTCGGCGTAACTTTCCCATGGGCTTTCTTCCCATTTAATCACCTCAACCACATACTTTAACGCTTCCATATCCGTATTTTATTCAAAAAACACTGCAAATTTAAATTACCCTGCAATACTGCTGATTTTTCATCTATCATCAGTAATCTTTTTATAGCCGGGTATTGCCAGATTTCAAGTTTAGCCTTATTTTCACCCTCCCTATGGCAAGTGCGTTAGATAATTGGAATCCTCCGGTTTTAGATAAACCGGATTATTTCCATACCGTAAAATTCGTTTACAAATACCTCGATTTCCATATTTCGGAAGACGAAGCCTATACCATATTGAATGTTTTTATTGAAAAGTGGGATAGCAGTGCAGGCCAGTTGATACAGGATGATGACCTGATAAGTTATGTGCTGAACAAAACCCAGGAGAACTTTATGGTTTTGCTGCCTTCGCAAAAAATAAAGCGTGTAACCGAACTTATACTCAACTACCTGCGCACCACAGGGCATTATTATCAGCACGAATTGTAAAAACCAGCACGGTGAGTAAATATCAAGCCTGGCTTCACGCCTTCCGGCTGCGGACCCTTCCTTTAGCACTTTCATCCATTTTAGCAGGAAGTTCAATTGCCTATGCCGACAATAAAACCGGGTTTAGCTGGCTGGTATTTGCGCTTTGCATCCTTACAACCTTGTTTCTGCAGATACTCTCAAACCTGGCCAATGATTACGGCGACAGCGAAAAAGGCACCGACAACGAAGAACGCGTAGGCCCCAAACGCGCAGTGCAACTAGGCTTGCTTTCGTTCAACGAAATAAAGACCGGCATTTATATCTGCGGAGCACTGGCACTGTTAACCGGGCTGAGCCTGATTTATGAAGGCACCCGCGGCCTGGAAATAACTTATGCCCTCTTCTATTTTGTATTGGGCCTTGCGGCTATTGCTGCAGCCATTAAATATACCGTAGGCGACAGCGCTTATGGCTACAAAGGGCTAGGCGACTTATTTGTACTGCTGTTTTTTGGTGTAGTTGGGGTTTGTGGCAGCCATTACCTTTTGGCACATAAAATTCACCTTTCAGTGCTGCTACCTGCCTTTACTATCGGAGCCTTTGCAACCGGTGTTCTGAACCTGAATAATATGCGCGACCACATCAGCGATGAAAAGGCCGGCAAAATAACCATGGTTGTAAAAATGGGACTGGCGAATGCAAAAAGATATCATAACATACTCATCATACTTGGGTTTGTTGCCAGCATCGTATTTGTTATTGCCAACTTTACCTCTACCATGCAATTTCTTTTCATCATAACGGTGCCTTTATTCAGGAGGCATTTAATGGCGGTAAGAAGAATAGAGGAACCGGTAGAATTTGACCCACTGCTAAAGCAACTGGCTATTTCAACTTTTATATTTTCTATCCTGTTTGCAATAGGAATGATAGTGGGCAGTATAGGCTAAATTAAAGATCGGCGTTGGAAAAGCTTAAAGGCAGCAGGTCTTTAATACTGCTTACGGTATAAACCTCACCCTCCTCTCCCACCATGATTATCTCAATATCCGAATTGAACCTTGTTTCGTATTCAGATATGCGTTGCCTGCAAATACCGCAAGGTGCCACCGGATGGGCTATGTGTTGGCGGGCACTTTTTACCGTAACAGCCATTTTCCTAACCGCAACATTTGGAAACAATGCTGATACGGCACTCAACACAGTGCCCTCGGCACAAATGCCGGCAGGGAATGATGCATTTTCCTGATTAGTGCCGGTTAATATCTCCCCGTTTTCAAGTAGCACGGCCGCCGCAACCCTAAATTCGGAATAAGGCGCATACGCATTACTGAGGGCCTTTTGGGCAGCTTTAACCAATGCCGCATCGGCAGCACTCAACTCCGCCTGGCCCTTAAATACGTTTACCTTAACCTTTATTTCCAGCTCTTTCATATACAGGCAAGTTGAGTATTATTTCTGATATTTCAATTTCCCGAGGTCCCAACGTTAATGATCTTTACCTGTGGGTCGGTATTTTTACCGGTTATCTTAAATTCAAAATGCACGTTCTCGGGTACCGACATAAAGCTTGAAAGAAGGTTTTGCGCCAGGCTGGCTATAGAGCCCATTTCTTTAACCGGAACATCTATAGCGATATTGGCATCAATAGTCTGGTTGGCAAAGTTTGTTCCTTTAAAATTAAGCTTATAGCCATTGGTAAATTTAATATCGGTAGGGTCTACCATGGCATTTCCGTTTTTAAAGTGAAAGGATGATTTTACATTTCTGGCTTCCAGGTGGTCCAACGATTTTATTTTGGCCATGCTTCCTATCTGCATTAAAACCGGCATTTCGTTCACCTTTAAATCCGGATAAAAAAGATTACCGTCGGCAATAAGCCCATCCAGCTTTAAGCAATTATCACCTTTCACTTTCCCGCTGCCTGCAATGTCACCTGAAAACGGGCCACTTAAATATTTAAGCGCCGGCATTGTTTTTTCAGCATCATCTATAGATTTGTAAACCCGGGCAATTTCAACATTATTCGCCTTCAGGCTAAAAACCATATCTGCAGATGGTTTTGTATAATCAGCACAAGTGGCATTCAGTATTACTTTGCCGCCGAATAAGCCAGCCGATACATCTTTAACGCGCAGCGAATTATTAACTGCGCTTACCTCGCCGCTTACATTATTCATTATCAGTTTATCATCATAAACCTTATTGGCAGAAACATGTATCACCCAATCAACACCCTGCTCAACATGCTCCGTTTTACCAGCGCTGACCTCTGTGCTACCGGCCTTATCCGCGCTTGGTGTTAAAGTGCTTTTCTGACTAACCAAATCCGACAATTCGCGTAAATTAATTGTATCTGCATTTAAACTAAGTGTGGCTATAAGGTTACTTTGCTTAGCCAAATACGGAATTACATTGTCGAATTTACCCGTCCCTTTAAATTTACATTTGCCTGCAAGCCCATTCAATTGCGTAAGTGAAATAAATTCGGGAGCAACCAAAAACGCAGCTTCATCTACCTTTGCGGCTACCGGCCAACCCTTCTTTTGAAAAGTAACACCCTTGGCCTCCAATTTACCCGAGGCCTGGATGAGTTTATAGTTTTTATGGTCGAGGTCACTTTTCCTGCCTTTTAATTTCAAATCAGCATGTAAGGCACCGCTTAATTGCGCCACATCCCTGGCTCCGAAAAATTGATTCAGGTTGGCCAGGTCAACGCTGCCTTTTACTTCAGCCATTATATAAGGGTCTGCAAACGGTGTTGTAATCCGCAGGCTACCATTTACGCTGTCATTACCGGTTTGGATATGAAAGCGCGAAGCCTCAATAACCGCCGAATCTGTGGGCCCTTGCGGCTTCATTACTGTGGCATCAATAAATATGCGTTTAACCGCCTGCGCTAAGCCCGGCTTCTCCAGCATACCATCATTAACATGCAGCTTAAACAAGCACGCCGGGCTCACTATATCGTTGCTCAAACCGCTGATGGTACCGTGCAAAGAGAAATTACCCTGTGTTTTGGGTTTAGCTACGTTATCATTATGCATACCCGGCATAACAGAAAGCAAGCTACCAAAAGCCGAATCAAGCGATTGAACAGAAAGATTATAGTTTGGCCCTGCTGAGGTATTCTTAACGGCGCCATTTACCGCTAAACGAAGGTCGTTTAACGCTATCACATTCTCTTTAACCTCATAGCTGCCGGTGGCCGTATTAAAGCTCAGTTTGCCTGCTGTATTTAATTTTACGTTTTGCAGATAAGCAATTCCGCCGGCAAAAAAACTGAGTGCTTTACTTGCTATGCTTATATCAAAATCAGAACCAATGTTGCTGCTTTTCGATTTGCCATTACAATCTATGCCGGTTGCAGCAAAAAGCGTTTTTGTGGCATCATGCCTGAATTCGATAGCTGCATTTTCAATCTGCCAGTTATTGATGCTGAATAAAAACGTACTGTCAACCGGTGCCTTCGCATCCGGAGAACTATTAGCCGGCAATGGTACGGACCTGATGATATCCCAGTTTACATGCCCCGCATTATTAACCCTAAGCTTTAACGCCGGTTGCAAAATATGCAGCGATACAACCTTGTAGCCGCGCCCGGTAATTATGCTTATCAAATCAATTGTAAACGTAAAATCCTTACCGCTGGCCAGGGTATCTTTTTGAAATTCTCCTTCACCGGTAATTGTAAAATCGCTTACTGATACAGCCATATCCGGAAAGCTGCGGAACAGCGAAATACTGAGGTCTTTATATTCAACCCGGGCATTTATGCGTTCGTTCAGTTCGGCCTTTACGCTCTGGCTTATCTGTTTTTTAAAAAGCACAGGTGCCAGGCACAACAACAGCATCAAGGCAAGTAAAACAATACCCGATATAATTATCACCTTTTTACCCATTCAGTTTTTGATTGGCACAAACTTATCAATTTAGCCTGCCATCTGCTAATGAACGTAGCCGGAGCGAATAGATTATAGCCCCATAGGATTAAAACTCTAAATGCACTCTTAAACCCGGCACATGCACAGGCCCGCGGGCTTTATTATAGCCGGGGTTGGCTATAAACTGATAGTCGGGAGACAGGAATACAAATTGCGCCAGTTGGCAGTTATAAAAAACTTCAATTATAGCCTCAGGCCGGTAGGTAAGCGCCCCATCACCAATAATAAAACCGTAACCGCCCAGTTCAAGATATTTGCGTTGAAGCGGCGACAGCCCGTTAACAGCACAGGCCAAACCAAAATTATCCATGGGGCGTTTCCATAAGGTGCCCTTCATAAGCATACCCAACTGAAAGTTATTATCTATCTGCGTAAATGCCCAGGCTGCACTGTGGCCATCGCTCCAGTTGCCCCGGGCAAATAACCCAATACCATAACCCATATCCTGCTCAATGTTTAAACCAAAACCGTATTTAATTCCTCCAAAAGTATCCCAGGTTGTTTGGCCCGATATAATATCTATCAGATAATCAGCCTCTGCGGTGTCGCCGGTTTGCATGGCGTTGATCACTTCCTTATACTTAGGCGCACGGGTAAAGTTGATAAAGCCGGTTGCCCTTAAAACGCCGGGGTGCCCCTTATAACTCCAGTCTTTTTCATATTCTACCGTTTCTGAATTAGCTTTATTTAGTTGCCAATCCATTTTCAGCGCGTTGGCTTGCCTTGGCACCATAACTGCCGAAAAACGAACTGCCCATAAGGGTTTTATTACTTCCACCACAAAACCTGAGGTATAGCCCCGGGTATCTGCCGGAAAATCCCAGGAGCCGCTTGCCATCAGCGACCAGTTTAAAAACTGCGAGCGCGCGTCATGATCATAATTATTGCCATCAAAAAAATCGGAGAGGCAAAACTTGCCTACCGTAATAACAACTCTTTGAGCAGGGACCTTACCTGCCAGCTGGTTTACATCTGTTGCCTGCACATCATACCCGCTGTTTTTAAGTTTGATGATTTGCTGGATAAATAAACGCGCTATAAATGGCGTTGGCTGAGGGTTACCCACCCGGTAAATCTCACCGTTCGGAAAACCCGCTGCACCGTGTGCCCCGCTTAACCCGGTTCCGCCCGAAAGCTCAGGGTTAATATATATGGCTGCACCCTTCCACAATTTTCTGCCTAAGAAAAGAGTTGAGGTTAATGATAATGCGCCCGCCGGTTTATTGCTTAAACTGTTTATACCCGAATAATCAGCATGGAAAGCAGGGTGATACTGGTAAACCGTAGTTACCTGCGCATGTATGGTCCAGTTGGCAACCGAGTCTTTTTTGCCAAGCCTGTCGTTGCCAATTAAACGGCTTAACACATTGTTCTGTTGTGAAAACGCCATGCCGAACCAAAACCCAATAAGAATAACTACTAATACAATACGCCTCATGTCTCTTAATCGTTGGATAAGTAAATCTAAAATTGCAAGGCAATACTAACGATTAAATTTAGACTTACCTAATTTTTTATTTAGCCAACCAAAAATATGCTCCTTTTTATCTGAAATATCACCTACAGCCACTGCCCGAACCTGCGGATAAACCATGTTTTAACCACCTGTGTTAATGCGCAATAAGCAAACAATATAACTATCAAATACAGGAAATAACTTGCCGGCAACGGTTCAAGCTTCAAAGCACTGGCAAAAGGAGAAAACGGAATCAGGATGCCGATAACCATAATTGCCGAAGTAAGCGCCACCACCGGGGCAGTCGCCCAGCTTTGAATAAAAGGAATGCGCCGGGTTCTTATCATATGCACAATAAGTGTTTGAGATAACAGGCCTTCAATAAACCAGCCTGACTGAAACAGGGTTTGTTTAGCCGGTGTATTGGCCATAAAAATGAAGAACATAACGTAGAAAGTGGCATAGTCGAAAATAGAGCTGATAGGCCCTATAAACAACATAAACCGGGTTATACCGCTGGCATCCCACTTGCGCGGAACGTCCAGGTATTCCCTGTCCATTTCATCCCAGGGTATTGATATCTGCGAAATATCATACAACAGGTTTTGCACCAATATATGCACCGGCAACATGGGCAGAAATGGTAAAAATATACTGGCCCCCAACACGCTGAACATGTTACCAAAATTGCTGCTGGCCGTCATTTTTATGTACTTAATGATATTACCAAAGGTTCTGCGGCCGTAAATAACCCCTTTGCGCAAAACCATCAGGTCATTCTCCAGCAAAATAATATCAGCGCTTTCTTTGGCTATATCTACTGCCGTATCAACCGATATACCCACATCTGCGTCGCGCAGGGCTGCTGCATCGTTAATACCATCGCCCAGAAAGCCCACCGTGTGCCCCTTGGATTGCAGCATCTTAACCACCCGCGATTTTTGCACCGGATTCAGCTTTGCCAGAATAGATACATCATCTATGCGGTCTTCCAGTTCCTTATCGGTCATGTGCTCCATTTCGCCGCCCAGCAAAATGTTGGTAACAGGTATGCCTACTTCCTTGCATATCTTTTTGGTAACTATTTCATTATCGCCCGTTAAAACTTTAACCGTAACGCCCAGCTTTTGCAGCGCTTCAATCGAAGTTTTTGCCGATGGCTTGGCAGGGTCAAGGAAACCTATAAAGCCGGTAAGTACCATGTTACATTCATCGGCCACGGTGTAAGTCAAAGGCCTTTCATCGTATTGCTTTACGCCTACCAGCAAAACACGCAGCCCGTCTTCGTTCAAATGGTGGGTAATGTCAATTATCCGCTTCTTTACCACTTCATCCAGCGGTATTATATCATCCGTATCAAACTGTATCTGGCGGTCTTCGCCGGGGTCTATAGCATGGCTGCAAATACTCAGCATTTCTTCCACAGCTCCTTTACAGATCAACAGGTGTTTATCATCCTTCTGCTGTTCAAGTATAACCGACATACGGCGGCGCTGAAAATCGAAGGGTATCTCATCTACCTTCACATAATCTTCATCCACCTTCAGCTCTTTATATAACTCAACGTGCTGCAGCACGGCCACATCCAGCAAACTCTTTAAGCCGGTTTGATGGAAACTGTTCAGGTAGGCCCATTTCAATACTTCGTCATCATCGTGTCCGTATACGTTCAGGTAACGCTCCAGCACGATCTTATCAAGCGTTAGGGTGCCGGTTTTATCGGTGCAGAGAATATCCATGGCACCGATGTTCTGTATCGCGTTCAAACGCTTTACTACCACCTTACGCTTGCTCATGTTTACAGCGCCTTTGGCAAGGTTAGCCGTAACTATCATAGGCAGCATTTCGGGTGTTAAGCCCACTGCTACCGATAAACCGAACATAAAAGCCTCTATCCAGTTGCCCTTGCTGAAACCATTTACCAGAAAAACCAGGGGCACCATTACCAGCATAAAACGAATCAGCAACCAGCTTACACTGTTAACGCCTTTATCAAAACTGGTTTCAGCCCTTTTACCCACCAACGATTTTGCCATTGAGCCGAAGTAAGTATGGCCGCCGGTATTTACCACTACTGCAGCAGCAGTTCCGCTTACTACGTTGGTGCCCATAAAGCAGATATTCTCCAGCTCCAGCACCGATTTATCAGCGGCGTCGAGTATGGGTTGTTCCTTCTTTTCAACCGGCATGGCCTCGCCGGTTAACATAGCCTGGCTTACAAACAAATCTTTCGATTGCATAATGCGCATATCTGCAGGCATCATGTCTCCGGCCGAGAGGTAGATAATATCGCCGGGCACTAATAGTTTGATATCAATTTCGTTTTTACCTGAACCCTCTCTGAAAACCGTAGCGGTGGTAGTAACCATCGATTTCAGCTTTTCAGCCGCAGCATTGCTTCTGAACTCCTGTATAAAGCGCAGAAATGAACTAAGCAATACCATAATAGAGATCACAATTACCGTTTTGTAATCGCGGTCGGCCGGGGCAGCCAGTACCACATCCATAATAAACGATATAGTAGCCAGCACAAGCAACACTACTATAAACGGATTTGCAAATGCCCCCAGCAACTGCACATACCAGGCCGGTGCCTTTTCATGCGTAACCTCGTTGGGGCCGAACCGGGCCGATTTTTCATCCACCTCTTCTTCGTTCAGCCCGGTATCGCGGCTATCCAGCAATTGCAGATATCCGGGCTTTTCAATGGCAGCAACCTTTTTCAGCAGATCATGCGCTGCGGTATCAGCCGCCGCCTGCGAATTTCCACCCTGGAGTTTATCTATCAACTTTCCCTTGATAATTGTTGTCATACCATGCCCCTCCTTTTATTTATTTGATTGCGTGATAATAATGGGCGTTGCGCTGCAATACCGAAACCACAAAACTGCAATTGCAGCAAACAGAAGATTGAATTGGAAGAAGTGAAAAGGAAAAGACTTACCGCCCGGGTTATTTTACAAACCGAATGATGAATAAACAGCGCCGGATTGTTGCATGGCAACAAAAGCGCGTTTACCCCTGCATGTTGCATTATGGGCAAGCCTAACAGCATTTGATTGACTGTTTAAATATT
>Ga0316217_10004804_pt1 | contig 14362 bp, 10 predicted proteins | sample 1anoAmetaG_FD_203633 | JGI IMG/M metagenome (GOLD analysis project Ga0316217, IMG submission 203633) | Freshwater microbial communities from Trout Bog Lake, Wisconsin, USA - 1anoA | ecosystem: Environmental > Aquatic > Freshwater > Lake > Hypolimnion/Profundal zone | place: USA: Wisconsin... | reverse complement strand
AAAGGCGTGGGTAATCAGATGGAACATGCCCACCGCCACGCCGCCCATGCCCAGCCCGGCCATCATGTAGCCCAGTTGCGAAACGGTCGAGTAGGCCAGGATGCGCTTGATGTCGTTCTGCGCCACGGCGATCAGCGCGGCAAAGACGGCAGTAAACGCGCCGACCCAGGTGACAACCGTCAGCGCGGTCGTGGTTCCCCCGGCCAGCGCTCCGGCCTGCATTAGCGGATACACCCGCGCCACCAGATAAACGCCCGCCGCCACCATGGTCGCCGCGTGAATCAGCGCGGAAACCGGCGTGGGGCCTTCCATGGCATCGGGCAGCCACACATGCAGCGGAAATTGGCCGCTCTTCCCTGCTGCTCCGGCAAAGATCAAGAGGCCAATCGCGCCCGCCGCCGTCAATCCCAGAGCGCCCGGTTGCGCCAGCAACGCGGTCAGCGCGGCGTGCTCCATCGAGCCAGCGCCATTGTTGTAGAACGAGAGCGTGCCGGTCTGCGCAAAGAGCCAGACGATTCCAAGCAGGAAGAACACATCGCCGACGCGCGTGGTGAGGAAGGCCTTCTTGGCCGCCGCCGCCGCCGAGGGCTTCTGATACCAGAACCCGATCAACAAATACGACGTGAGCCCGACCAGTTCCCAGCACATGAACAGGAGCAGCAGGCTGTTGGAGATGACCACGCCCAGCATGGCCCCGGCAAAGAGCGAGAGGAAGCAGAAGAAGCGCGTGAAGTTCTCGTCGTGCTCCATGTAGCCCACGGAGTAGATGAAGATCAGCAGGCCCACAAACGAGACCATCACCAGCATTACGGCCGAGAGCGGATCGAGCACCCAGCCGAGATCGACATTGGTCGAGCCGAACTGGAGCCAGGTGAAGTTAACGACCTCGCGAACCGCCCCGCCGGCTGCCCAACTGCCGAGCGCCTGCGCAAAGGCAATCAGCGAAAGCAGCAACGAAAAGCTCATGGAGCCGATGGCCAGCGTTGCGGCCGTCTTGCGCTTGGGCTGTTTGAGCAGCGCGGATACTCCAGCGGCCATAATCGGCGCGGCAGGAATCAGCCACAGCATCTCTGCGATGGGAGACGCTGCCAACTGCGGAGTGACTGACATGACTTGTAGCATCAACCCCTCACCCCTTCATCCTGTTCATCTGGTCCAGGTCGGTCGTCTTGGCGTGGCGATAGATCTGAATCACCAGCCCCAGTCCCACCGCCGCTTCCGCCGCCGCCACGGCAATCGAGAAGATGGCGAACATCATGCCGGTCAGCGCTTCGGGGTGCGGCCCGTAGCGCCAGAAGGCAATCAGATTCAAGTTGGCCGCGTTCAGCATCAACTCGATGCCGATCAGCACTAGAATCGCGTTGCGCCGCGTCAGCGCTCCGGCCAGTCCAATCGAAAAGACCAGCGCGGCCACCATCAAAAATCCGGTAAGCGAGGTCATTGGGGCTCCTCTTTCTCGTGCATGGCCACAATCACCGCGCCAATCGTCGCGGCGGTGAGCAGGATCGCCACAATCTCCAGCGGCAATACATACCGGCCCATCAGCGCCACGCCGATGTCCTTCACCGTCACCGTGGGAACAGCCGATTCATGCGGCAAGACCCGCGCGCTGCCCAGCACCGCCCAGCCCAACACCGCAAAGACCGCCGCGGCAATCGCCAGCCCGGCCAGCCAGGTGCTGCTGAAGACGCCGTCCTGCGGCGTCTCGGAGCCCTTGGTCAGCAAAATGGCGAAGACCACCAGAATGGCCACCGCGCCGATGTACACCAGAATCTGCGCAAAGCCGGCGAACTGCGCATCCAGATCGAGAAACAGGAAGGCCAGCCCGGCAAAGGCCACGGTCAGCGCCAGCGCGCAGTGCACGGTATTCTTCAGCAGCACCGCGGCCATTCCACCGGCCACGGTCAGCGCCGCAAGGAGGTAAAAGACAAAACTCATCGGCAGGCGCTCCCCTCTGGCACAAACCTAGGCCTATCATTCAAATAAAAACTGTTGTCATCCTGAGCGAAGCGCAGCGGAGCCGAAGGACCTGCGTTTCCGTCCACCGTCTGCCACAAATGCCCCGTGCCCCATCCATGCGCCGGCTTCATGGCGCATGGGTGGGAAAGCACCAACCTCATCGTGCCGCAGCTACTCCGCATACCGGTACCTCCTCGGTCCAAGGTTCCCTCTGCGCATCCCCAGTAGCCCCATGCCCACGTACGCCACGAGCAGAATCGCCGAGCAGTAGACCCACCGCTCCCATCCCTCGCCCAGGAACCGCCACAGCGCGGTCACCATCAGGTTCAGCAGCGTCAGCGGCAGAACAAACTTCCAGGCAAAGTTCATCAGTTGGTCCTGGCGGAGCCGCGGCAGCGTTCCGCGCAGCCAGATGAAGACGAAGATCGACAGGAACATCTTCGAGAAGAACCAGATCCACGACGGCACCCATCCCAGCCAGGAGAACGGCGCCGACCATCCACCCAGAAAAAGCGTCGTGCCCACCCCGGAGATGGAGAACATGGCCAGATACTCGCCCAGGAAGAAGAGCGCGAATTTGAAGCCCGAATACTCGGTGTGATAGCCGGCCACCAGTTCCGACTCGCCTTCGGGCAGATCGAAGGGCGAGCGGTTGGTCTCCGCCGTGGCCGAGATGGCATACATCACGAAGCCGGCGAAGCCCCACGGGGTGAAGATGTACCAGTGGGGAAAGCCCCAGGTGTAGTGGTCCTGCGCTTCGACAATCTTGGTCAGCGAGAGCGAGCCGGTAATCATCACCACGGCCACGCTGGACATGAGCAGCGGCACCTCGTAGCTGATCATCTGGGCCACGGCGCGCATGGCGCCCAGCAGCGAATACTTGTTACGGCTGGACCACCCGGCCATGAAGACCGACAGCTCCGTCGAAGCGCCCATGGCGAAGAAGAACAGCAGGCCGGCGTCCATATCCACCAGCACCATGTTGCGGCCCATGGGCAAGATCGCAAAGCCCATGAAGACAGCCACAACCAGCACGATCGGCGCCAGAAAGTGCACGGCGGCGTCGGCGGTCGAGGGCACAATGTCTTCCTTGGTCAGCGACTTGATGCCGTCGGCGATCGGCTGCAAGAAGCCGAACGGCCCGGTGCGATTCGGCCCAAGGCGATTCTGAATACGGGCCAGCCCCTTGCGCTCGAAGACCGTGGTCAAGGCGAACAATGCGGGAAACAGGCAAACGATGACCACCACGCTCAGCAGCACGCTGGCCGCGGGTTGCAACCAAGCGGGCAAAAAGCTCACCAGCCAGTGCTGGAGGAGGACGAAGATCTGGTCCAGTGTCGTAATCATGGGCTAGACGCCTCCCGTCGCTGCCGCTGCCGCCGCATTGGCTTTGGCATTGGCCTTGGCCTTCTCCGCCGCCAGCCGTGCATCCACCTTGGCGGCCTCGGTGGGATGAATCTCGTTGTAGTAGGCGTTCGGCTTGGCCAGTTGCTCGCGGTCCAGCAGCAAGCCGCCAAAGCGGTCCGTGGTGCTCAGTTCATACACCGTATCCATCTTGATGGCTTCGAAGGGGCAGACCTCGACGCAAATCTGGCAGCTCATGCAGACCGAAATATCGATGTCGAAGCGGGCCGGATAAAACTGCGGCTTGCCCAGCGCATCGGGCTTCTTGTCTTTGGACTTCTCGATATAGATGCACTTGGGCGGGCACTCCTTCTCGCAAATCTGGCAGGAGACGCAGCGCAGCCCGGCGGCCCAGTCCGCGCCGTCGTAGACCAGGAACGGAAACACGCGCGCCGCCTCGATGGGAGCGATGCGCTGCTCCGGATATTCGACCGTCGTCATCCGCTCGGCCGAGACGTAGCTCAGGAAGAAATTCTTCGCCGTCTCCGCCAGCCCCTTCAGTATGCCCTCGCCCAGCAATTACGCCTCCAGTCAGATGACAGATTACAGATGACAGATTGCAGATGACAGACTGAAGCTCGGCTTGCTCCACAAACTGCGACTCCTGAGAACTGCCCACTGTCATCTGTAATCTGTCATCTGTAACCTATCTGTCCACTTCTCCCAGCACAATATCCACGCTGCCAAAGATCAGCACCACGTCGGCCACGTCCGCGCCCAAACACATATCTTCCAGCACGGTCAGATTGATCAGACTCGGCGGACGCACCCGGTAGCGATAGGGATTCGGTCCGCCGTCGCTGATCAGATAAAAGCCCAGTTCGCCCTTGGGCGCTTCGATGCGTCCATACGCTTCACCCGGCTTGGGGCGGAAACCGCGGCTCTTGGCCTTGGGGTCCATCACCGGGCCGCCGGGAATCTCCTTGAGCGCCTGCTCCAGAATCCCGATCGACTCGCGCATCTCCAGCATACGGATCATGAAGCGGTCGTAGACATCGCCATGATCGCCCAGCGGCACGCGGAACTTGAAGCGATCGTAGATGCCGTAACGGTCTACCTTGCGAATGTCGTAGTTCACGCCCGAGGCCCGCAGCATCGGCCCGGTAATCCCGGCATTCACCGCCAGATCGGGCTTCAGAATGCCCACTCCCTGGCAGCGCGCCATCAGAATTTCATTCGATCGCAGCAGTTGCTCGAACTCGTCCACGAAGCCGGCGAGCCCCGCCACCACGGCACGCGTCTTGTCCAGCCAGGCCGGGGTCGCATCCACGCGGCAGCCGCCAAAGCGCATGTAGTTCACCATCATGCGCGCGCCGGTCAGCTCCTCGAAAAGGTCGAGAATCTTCTCCCGCTCGCGGAAGGCGTACATCAGCGGCGTGCCGCTGGCGCCCATCTCCTGAATCAAAAAGCCAATCGACGACGCGTGGTTCTGGAAGCGGGTCAGCTCGCCGGTGATTACGCGCAAGTACTCGGCACGCTCGGGAACCTCCTGGCCGACGAGCTTCTCCACCGCCAGCGCGTAGGCCCAGTTATTGGTGATGGGGCAAACGTAGTCCAGCCGGTCGGTGTACGGCATCGAGGCCAGATAGCTGATGCCCTCGGCAATCTTCTCGTGGTTGCGGTGCAGGTAGCCGAAGACCGGCTTCAGCCGGATCACCCGCTCGCCGTCCAGGGCCACGTCCATGCGGAAGACGCCGTGCGTCGAGGGATGGTGCGGCCCCATGGCCACTTCCAGCAGATCCCCTTCACTCGTCTTGTTGACGTAGTTCGGTCGGTTCCAGCCCTCCGCCCTGGCTGCGCTGATTTCAGAATCCGTCATGAGATCGGTCATGGCTTGACTCCGCCTTCCTGCAAAGAAGCCGAAGACCGCTTGTGCGCCTCGGCCCGCGCCAGCACCGCGTCGTGCGCCGTCGGCTCGAACTCGAAGTCGTCCGGCTCCACGTAATCGCGGCGCATGGGGTGGTCCTTGAACTCCGGCCACATCAGCAGACGGCGCAGATCGTGGTGCCCGGCAAAGACGATCCCGTACAAGTCAAAGACCTCGCGCTCCTGAAACTCCGCCGACCGCCAGATGGGCGTCAGCGAGGGCAGCTCCACCTGATCGGTCCGGTTCGCCGTTCTCATGCGCAGCACCACCGGCCCGTGCTTCAATTTGACCGAATACAGGTGGTAGACCGCCTCCAGGCAGCCCGGAACCACGCGCTTGCGGGTCTCCTCGACGGTCTCTTCCACCGTCTGCTCCACGCCGTCCACGGTCTTGGTCGCGGTGCGCGTGACTTTGACCTTTTCAGCGACTTCCCTGTCCGGCCAGTCCACGCCGGTCACGTTGGAGAGGAAGTCCAGCGCCAGCTCCGCGTCGTCGCGCAGGAACTTCGCTACCTCCAGCGCGCAGCCCGGCGCAAGCCGCAGCGAGTGCTGCCCGCAGACGCTGGGGTTCGGCACAATCTCGACTCCCGCGCCCGGCACAGCCGCTTCAATCGCCGCCTTGATCTCTTCAACCGTCTTCAATCTGAAATCCTTCGAAGCTCTTAGCTGTTCACTGTCATCTGTAATCTGTAACCTGTCATCTGTAACCTGTCACCTGATCACCACCGGCACGGTCCACACGCCGGGGTTCGACGTGGGCTCCAGATCGTGCTCGCCTTGCACCGGCACCGGGAATTCCCCTTGCTGTCCGGCATCCAGATGCCGCGGACGGCCCGCGCCGGTCAAAGGCTGCGCGTCGATCTTCTTTTGCAGCGTCATGAAGGCCTGAATCAGCGCCTCGGGCCTCGGCGGACAACCCGGAATATGCACATCCACCGGGATATAGCGGTCGATGCCCTTCAGCACGTTGTAGCCCTGCTTGAACGGCCCGCCGGAGATGGCGCAGGCGCCCATGGCGATCACGTAGCGCGGCTCGGCCATCTGGTTATAGAGCCGCACCACCTGCGGCGCCATCTTCTTGGTCACCGTGCCGGAGATAATCATCAGGTCGGCCTGGCGCGGCGAAGGACGAAAGACCTCGGCCCCGAAGCGCGCCAGATCGTAGCGCGCCATGGTCGTCGCAATCATCTCGATGGCGCAGCAGGCCAGCCCGAACTGCATCGGCCAGATCGAGCTGCGCCGCCCCCAGTTGTACAGCTCCTCGAAGGTCGTGGCGACGATCCCCTGCTTGCCCAGCTCGATCTTCAGTTGTTCATCCATCGTCGCTTCGCTCCTTCAGATGACAGGTTACAGATGACAGATGACAGTTTGCAGATTGCAGATGACAGTCGCGATCACTCTATCTCTGCGCACCTTTCTCCACCAGCAAATCCCCTGTCCCTACTCCCTGGAAACCGTCATCTGTCATCTGTAATCTGTCACCTGCCATCTGCCGTCACGCCCAGGTCAGCACGCCCTTGGCCCAGGCCCAGGCCAGGCCTTCGATCAGCATCAGCACAAACGCCAGCATGGACAGGCACGCCGCCACGCCCAACCCGGTGAACGCCACCGCAAACGGCAGCAAAAAAACCGTCTCCACGTCGAAGATCAGAAAAATAATGGCATACAGGTAATACGCCGAGCGGAACTGCACCCAGGCGTCGCCCTTGGACTCCAGGCCGCACTCGTAGATCGCGTTCTTCACCGCGTTGGGCTTGGCCGGGGAAAACGCCTTGGCCCACAGCCACGCCAGCCCCAGCGGGGCCAGCCCGAATCCGAGCGCCGCCGCAAAGAGAACCGTTACAGAAAAATAGGGATTTGAAGCCATCTTGGGAATTGAGATCCTTCTGAATCAACGTACCAGTTTAGCCCTGGTTTTGGCCAAAAGATGTTGCCCTTTCAGTTTGATGCGCCACAATTTCAAACCGTCCCACTCTGTGAATCGCGGCCGGTACCGCCGACCTCCCGGTCGGCTCGAGTGGCGGCGTCCCAGCCGCCAGAGGAATGCCTCGGCCATCCATGCCGTCTGTACACTCCGTAACGGCGCCAGCGGTGTCCGGCGTGGGTCGGGAGACCTACGCTACAGCCGGCCAGGAGGCCGGCGCTCCAAATCCGTTACCGCGCCTTGCGAGGAACGCCGGCGGGAAGATGGAAGCCGAGCGTGCCCCCTCCACCTTTCGATGGAAGACACTCCAACCCCCTGGCCTGATACGGTTCTCGTGTCCCCGCGGCCTTCCCCAAGACCCTGCCGTGGGTGTGCAACCTCTTTCCCTGGAGATCGCCCGGCCATGTTCAAGACTGCGTTCAAGCTCCTGCTCAAGAAAGCCCTGTCCCCCTGGCTTTCATCCGTTCTGCTTGCCGTTCTGTCGCTTACCACGGTCGCCGGTGCGGTCCTGGCCGCCACGGAGCCGGATTCCACCCCCAGCCCCGCGGCCGCGGGCAACACGCCTCCTGGCTACTCGGCTCCCAGCGGAGTCTCCGGCCCCACCACGGCCTTTCACGACTCCGTGGCCTCGAAATACAACTACGCCTTCGGCAAGGAGTCGCCCTTCCTTCCCTCCAACGCCACCTCTGCCAACGGCCAGTTCCTTAGCCCCAAGAGCTTTCCAACGGCCCAATACTGCGGCCACTGCCACCAGGAGGCCTACCGGCAATGGCGTCAGTCGGTTCACTCCAACAGCTTCCGCGCGCCCTGGTACCTGAAGAACGTGAACATGCTGATCGACGAGAAGGGGGTGCAGTTCTCCCGCCACTGCGAGGGCTGCCACAACCCCGTCGCCCTGCTCTCCGGCGATCTTTCGCAAGGCATGCCCAAGGAGCGCCCCTTCGAGGACGAAGGCCTTACCTGCTCCACCTGCCACTCCATCCAGTCGGTCGATCCCACCGGGACCGGCAGCTACGTCATGGGTACGCCGGCCGTGCTCGTCGATGAGGCCGGCGCGCCGGTCTCCGGCCCCGTCTCCGATGCCGAAATCCTCTCGCATCTCGACCGCCACTCCAAGGCCGTGATGCGCCCCCTTTACCGCACCCCCGAGTTCTGCGCCGGCTGCCACAAGGCGGCCATCCCCCGCGCGCTCGACGACTACAAGTGGTTGCGCGCCTTTTCGGTCTACGACGAGTGGCAGGGCGCCAGCTTCACCAAGCAGTCTCCCCTGCCCTTCTATCGCAAAGACACGGTCTCCACCTGCCAGACCTGCCACATGGTCCGCGAGCCGCTGGCCGCCGGCGCCATCGATCCTGGGGCCAAGGACGGGCAACTGGTCTCCCATCGCTGGCTGGGCGGCAATACCCTCATGCCGCAGTACTACAAATTCGACGAGCAGGCCGAGAAACTCGCCGGCTTCCTCAAAAATGCCTCCGATGGCAAGGGCGTTTTCAACGTGGACATCTTCGCCCTGGAAAAGGAGAGCGCCGCGGCTACCGCGACGGACCAGGTGCTGGTCGCCCCACTCGGCCTCACGGCATTCTCCCTCGCGCCCGGCGAGACGCTGGTTGCCGATGTGGTCGTTCAGAACAAGGGCATTGGCCACTCCTTCATCCCCGAGCAGCGCGACTTTTACGAAGCCTGGGTGGACTTCACCGTCAAGGACAGCGCCGGCAAGGTCCTGGCCGAGAGCGGCTTCCTCCAGCCCGACGGCTCGCTCGACCCCTCGGCCCATTCGTTCACCAACCGGCTCATTAACAACAAGGGCGAGCTGAACGACATTCACCAGATCTGGCACAACCGCGTACTGGCCTACAACAACGCCCTCCAGTCGGGCCGCTCGCAACTGGTGCGCTACCGCTTCCGCCTTCCCAAGAACATCTCCGGCCAGGTCTCGCTCACGGCGACTGTGCGCTATCGCCGCTTCAATCAGCACTTTATCGACTACGCCATGGAGCAGCCCGACAAGCAGCACTACGCCTTGCCGATTATCGACATGGCGTCGGAGACCAAGACCTTCAAGATCGGCGAAAACGCGCCGGTGCCGCCCGATCCAACGGAAAACAAGGAGTGGATGCGCTGGAACAACTACGGCATCGGCCTGCTCGACGCCCTGCAATACGAGGCCTCGGTCCATGCCTTCGAGCGCGTCGCCGCCCTGCGCCCGGACTACGCCGACGCCTATACCAACATGGCGATCGTGGAAATCTCCTGGGAGCGCTACGACGAAGCCAAGCCCAACCTGGCCAAGGCCCTTGCTCTGCTGCCCGGAGACCCGCGTGCGCTCTATTATCGCGCTCTGGTCGAGCGCAACGCCGGCCAGGTGGCCGCGGCTGTCGCCGACTTCCAGGCCGTGCTGGCCAAGTATCCCCGCGCCAAGGACGCCCTGCGCGAACTGGGCTTCAGCTTCTACCAGGAGCACGATTACCCCGCCGCGCGCGCCGCCTACGAGCGCCTGCAAGCCATCGACCCCGACGATCTGGCCGCCCACTACCAGCTCGCCATCCTCTATCGCCGCCTGGGCGAGAAGCAAAAGGCCGCCATCGAATCGGCCAAGTTCGCCGACCAGAAGGACGACCCCACCGCCTCGACCTTCGCGCTCGAATTCCTGGGCAAACATCCCGAAGTGGCCAGCGAGAGCGTCCCCTGGCACACCCACGACCTCACCGGAGACCCCGTCAAGCGACCCGCCAAGATCGACTACAAATACATTCCCGGCGCGGGAGAATAGCCGGCGGTCATAGTCACGCAAAAAAATCGAGCAGCTCCGAGGATGCCGGAGCTGCTCGATTTTCCGATGCGATGAATCGTTGGTTGAGGCTTACGGCTTGCCCTTCTTGTCGTCCATGGCCGGCTTGCCCATCTTCTCGTCCATAGCCGGCTTGGCCATGGCAGCCGCCTTGGGCTTCCAGAACTCCGGATCGGCCTTGATCCACTCCTCCGGCACATAGCTCATGTGCGCGTCGATCTGGAATAGCTCATGCTGCGACGACTCCACACTCTCGGCGACCAGACGGTCGAGCTTCTTCAAGCCCTCTTCGCCCAAAGCCTCGCCGAACTTCCGGTCATCCAGAAAGCCCTTGTCTACTTCGGCCAGGGATCGATGGGATTGGAGGATCAAGTACCTGCCTCCCTGCCCGCCGTAGATCTGGCGGAACATGGCCCAATGCGCGCCTGTCTCCGCCTTCTCGTAGCCGTCCTTGACCAGTTTGACCGCCTCGTCCCACTCGTGCCCGCGACCGGGGCGAACCTGGTAGACCGAGGCTTCCATAAAGCGCTGATGCGACAGGTCTCCCATCGCGTGGGAGCTCATCTCTTCGCTGTAGGCAAAGACCCCCTGGTCCACTTCCTGCAGCAGTTCGCCATCGGCGATGCTGGCGCGCTCCAGTTCGGCGGCGAGTGCCGCATTCTTGGCAATGGCCGCGCTGTCCTTCTCCCAGGCCTCCATCGAGTCGTAGGAAGTCAGGTACAAGCCCCTCTGCCGGCCGGAAAGCGAGGTCATGCCGATGTAATGCGTCGGCCATTTGGCCCTGGCCATGGCCTGGACAAAGACGCTCTCCGTCTTGTCGTGGGCCGCGCCGTTTTTGTAGGGTTTGGTGAACTCCCGCGTGATTTGCAGGATCTTCGGTGGAGTTGCAGGCGAGTTGCCCTGCGCCACGGCTGCCAGACAACACCCAGCCGCCAGAGACAATCCCAATAGACAGGGACTGAGTTTCTTCATGTGCACGAACCTCCATTGGACTCAGAAGGCAAACGCGGGAGCAGGGGAGGAAAACCGGGGAAGTGCGTTCCCCTCTGAGATGGCACGATTATGATGCCCCTACTCGCCGCTGTAAAGGACCATCTGGGCCTTGCGCTGGTCTCCCGCGAACCGCCGCGAAAGCACTCCGGGCAAGCTCCGACACGAACAACCGAAGCCGCCTTCTTCTTGTCTGATGTCAAACGCCGGCTGTCGCTCCGGCAGAGCCAGGGGCTTCCCTCATGTGGCGACATGGAGTGAGGACATGGCGCATTGCCGACCGTTTCCTGCTTCGCCAACTGTGGAAAAAACCAGCAAAACTCGCTAGAAAACCACAAATCAAGACGGATTTGAGAGGATTCTTAAAGAAGCGGAATTCCGGACTCCCTTATCCACAAAAACCCGGTTTCCCTCCGTTGACCCTGCCCCCCAGGCTCCGTAGAGTCTGTATGCGGGAGAGATTATTCTCCCTGCCTGGGCGTTGCCGTGAGATTGCCGCCGCCCCTGGCAAAACATGCAAGCACGGCCCCAACGAGTTGGAGTAAACATGCTGAAACTAAAGAAGATACATATCATCGGATTCAAAAGCTTCTGCGACCGCACGGAGTTGACCGTGACCGGCACGGGCATTGCCGTGGTGGTGGGACCGAACGGTTGCGGCAAGTCCAATATTCTGGACGGCGTCAGTTGGGTTTTGGGCGAGCAGAGCGCTAAAACCTTGCGCGGCACGCACATGCAAGATGTGATCTTTGCCGGTACCCGCGATCGCAAGCCCCTGGGCATGGCCGAAGTGACCCTGACCATGGTCGATCCCGAGGCCTATGAAGGCCCCATCGCCGTCGAGCCGGAGGTGGTGATCGACCACGATGGCCCGCTCGACTGGGATGAAAACGAAGCGCGCCGCCAACGCGCCGCCGAAGCCGAAGAGATCATTGCTTCCGAGCAGCCCGGCCAGGTTCTCGACGAGGATGCGCCCGATCATCAACAGGCTAGCCTCGAAGGCCCTCAGCCGGTGGTGCTCAAGATTCGCCGCCGCAAGTTCCATCGCACCCCGCAAAAGGGCGAGATCGTCATTACCCGGCGGCTCTTCCGGACCGGGGAGAGCGAGTACTTGCTGAATGGAAAACTCTGCCGCCTGCGCGACATTCAAGACATCTTCATGGGCACCGGCCTGGGTCCGGAGAGCTATGCCATCATCGGCCAGGAGCGCATCGGGCAATTGCTCAGCTCCAAGCCGCACGATCGCCGCGCCATCATCGAAGAAGCCGCCGGCATCACCCGCTTCAAGAACAAGAAGCGGCTGGCCGAGTTGCGCCTGGAGAGCGCCAAGCAGAACCTGGCCCGCGTGGACGACATCTTCGAAGAAGTCGCGCGCCAGATGAACAGCCTCAAACGGCAGGCCTCCAAGGCCGAGCGCTTTGCCGCCGTGCGCGGCGAACTGCGCGACCGGCTGCGCATCGTGCTGTCCAGCCGCATGGCCCACATGGATGCGGGACAGGCGCGGCTGGAGCAGGAGATCGCCAGCCTGAGCGAACGAATCGCCAGCTCGGCGGCGGAGATCGAGGGCCAGGAAGCCAGCCAGCACACCCTGACCGAGCAGGGTTACGAGATGGACCGCGAGGGCCAGGAGGCCCAGAATCGCGCCAATACGGCCGCCGTCGAGTTGGAGCGGGCAGCGGCCAGGGAGCGATCGAACACCGAGCGCATCGGCGAACTGGAAGCCCGCATTGCCGCCGCCGCCGCGGAACTCGAAGCCACGCGCGTGCAGTTGGCCGGCATCGCCGAGGAGCGAACGCAGCAGCATTCGTTTCTGGAGTCGGCCGCCGGCGAAGCCAAGGCCTTTCGCCAGCAAGTGGAAGCACGCCAGGCCGAAGCCCGCACCGCCGCGGAAGAGGTCTTCTCCGCCGAACGGCAGTTGGAGTCCAGCCGCCGCCACGCCATGCATCTGCTGACCCTGGCCGGCAACGCCCGCAACCACACCTCGCAAGCCGAGGAGAGCCTTGCCGCCCTGGAACGCGAGTCCGAACGGCTCAACGCCGAGATGGGCCAGGCCAGCAACGAGTTGGAGAGCCTGGGCGTGCAAGGTTCGCTGGCTCGCCAGCAATTCGAGTCCGCCGCCGACGCGCTCAAGCGCCTGGAAGGCGAAATCGCTTCCACGCGCGAGTCCTTGCAGGCGCGGCGCGCCGAGGAGAACGGCCTACGCGCCCGCGCCAACCAGTTGCGCGGCGAACAGGCCTCGGTCACCGGCCGGCGCGACGCTCTGCAATCGCTGATTCGCAATCACAGCTATTCCACCGACACCGTGCGGCGGCTCCTCAAGCCCGGCGCATTGGCCGAAGGCATGGCGCCCATGGGCACGCTGGCCGACTTCCTCGAAGTCACCGGCGCCTACGAAGGCGTGGTGGACGAGTTCCTGCGCGAAGAGCTCAACTATGTCGTGGTCGAAAGCTGGGTCGCTGCCGAGCAAGGCGTCCGTCTGCTCAAGTCCGGCGTGGACGGCCGCGCCACCTTCCTGATTCACCCGGCCGAACAGGCGGCTCTCTTTGAAGAGGGCGCGGACTCCATCTCCGGGCCCGGCCTGACGCCGCTCAAGGACTCGATCCGCATCCTGAACGGCTTCGGCGGTTCCCTCGAGTCGATCCTGCCCAAGCTCAAGTACGGCTATCTGGTCGAGGACCCCGCCGAGGCGCAGCGGCTGGCCACCAAACACGGTCACGCCTACTTCCTCACGCCCGGCGGCGAATGCTTCCATAACACCACGGTGACCGGCGGCAAGCCGGCCAGCGAGGGCCCGCTGGCGCTGAAGCGCGAACTGCGCGAGGCCGAAGGCCGCCTGGGCAAGCTGGAGGTCGATCTGGAGCGCGCCGAGGCCGAGGCCGCTGCCCTGACCCTGAACATCGAAGAGCTGGCGGCGCAGTTGGAGATGCGCGGCGAAGAGCGCCGTCTGGCCGAACGCAACACCGCCAACCAGGGCGCGGCGCTCAAGCAGATGGAGTCGGAAACCCAGCGCGTCGAACGCCGCCTTCAGGAGTGGACAGCTCAGGCTGCCCGCAACAAGGATGCCCGCGAGGCCAAGCACACCGTCATCGACCAGAAGCGCGACGAAACCATGCACCTTGAGGCCGAGCACGCCACCGCCGAGGCGGTTCTGGATGAGTTGCAGGGACAACTGGAATCCCTCCGCCAGAAGCGCGAAGGATTGCAGCAGGAGGCCGCTCACGTCACCGCCGAACTGGCGGGGCTGGAAGAGCGGCGGCGCGGCGCGGAAGCGGCCTTCCATCGCATCGAGCGGCTTCATGCCGATCTGGAACGCCGCGTACAGATGATCGAGCAGCAGCGCACCTCCGCGCAGGCGGAATGCGAGCAGCGCACCCGCGAGAGCGAGCAACTGGTCCTGCGCGAGCAGGAACTCACCGGCGCGCGCTCCGAGG
>Ga0316217_10004803_pt1 | contig 14362 bp, 10 predicted proteins | sample 1anoAmetaG_FD_203633 | JGI IMG/M metagenome (GOLD analysis project Ga0316217, IMG submission 203633) | Freshwater microbial communities from Trout Bog Lake, Wisconsin, USA - 1anoA | ecosystem: Environmental > Aquatic > Freshwater > Lake > Hypolimnion/Profundal zone | place: USA: Wisconsin... | reverse complement strand
TTAGTTGTTTGCGGCGCTCGGCCGAGCCGCCGCTACGGCATCATTCAACTTCCCATTTGCATTTTTTCCAAGAACACGGATGTTGCTGGCGTGAGGAAATGACTGGCGCCATGAAAAAACAATCACCACCCGACGCGAAAATCGAAATCACCAAGGACGGACCTTATCTGGTCAGCGGCGGATTGCCGTTGAGCGAACAGCGGATTGTCACCAACGCCGAAGGCGAATCGCTCGATTACCAGAAGGGAAAAGCATATCCGGCCAAACCGCAATACGCACTTTGCCGCTGCGGCCAATCCGGCGACAAACCATTTTGCGACGGCTCGCACAAAAAAGTGAAGTTTGACGGCACGGAAACCGCCAGCCGCGAGGATTATTTGAAGCAGGCGGAAACCACCGACGGGCCGGTCTTGTCGCTGACGGATGTGGAAAATCTATGCGCTTTTGCCCGGTTCTGCGACCCCAAAGGCCGGATTTGGAACCTGATGGAGCATTCAGATAATCCCGAAACCCGGAAAATCGTGGAGTTTGAGGCCGCGCATTGCCCTTCCGGTCGGCTGGTGGTGTGGGACAAAAACACCGGCCAAGCCATTGAACCGCAATTTCCGCCGTCACTCGGGCTGATTGAGGACACCGACAAGCAGGTCAGCGGCCCCATCTGGGTGCGCGGCGGAATCCCGGTGATCTCCGCCAATGGCAAACCCTATGAAGTTCGCAATCGCGTGACCTTGTGCCGCTGCGGCCGGTCGGATAATAAACCGTTCTGCGACGGCGCGCATGCGGCGTAGCGGCGTCTCGGCAGAGCGCCGCAAACTGCTCCGTTTAGATGGCGGCGCTCTGCCGAGACGCCGCTACGAACGTCAAATCGGTGACCATCGGTGGTTAAAATTTTCGCTTCAGGAAAAGAAATATGTTGCGCAACGGGCATCTGGCGGCGTAAAGATGAGCCGCAACATGGGCAAGACTCTCATCATCGCCGAGAAACCGTCCGTCGCCAGCGACATCAGCAAGGCGCTCGGAAAATTTCAAAAGCACGACGACTATTTCGAGAATGACCAATACGTCATCTCGTCCGCCGTCGGGCATTTGCTGGAACTGATCGTGCCGGAGCAGTTTGACGTCAAGAAGGGCAAATGGACGTTCAAATGTCTGCCGGTCATCCCGCCGCACTTCGATTTGCAGCCGATCGAGCGCAGCGAGAACCGCCTGAAAGTCCTCAAAAAGCTCATCAAGCGCGACGATGTGACCGCGCTCATCAACGCCTGCGACGCCGGGCGCGAGGGCGAATTGATCTTCCGCAACATCGTCCGTTACACCCACGCCAAGCAGCCGGTGCAGCGGCTCTGGTTGCAGTCCATGACGCCGGCCGCCATTCGCGAGGGCTTCACCCAATTGCGCACGGACACGGACATGCTCCCGCTCGCGGACGCCGCCACCAGCCGCGCGGAGGCCGACTGGCTGGTGGGCATCAACGGCACGCGCGCCATGACGGCGTTCAATTCCAAGCAGGGCGGATTTTTCAAGACGCCCGTGGGCCGCGTGCAGACGCCCACGCTGGCGGTGCTGGTCGAGCGCGAGGAGCGCATTCGCAGGTTCATCCCGCGCGATTATTGGGAAATCATCGGCACCTTCAACTGCGCCGCCGGCCAGTACACCGGCCGCTGGTTCGATGAAAAATTTGTCAAGCTTGAGATCGACGATCAGCTCAAACCCGAGCGCGTCTGGGAAAAGGAAAAAGCGGAGGCGGTGCGCGCCAAATGCCTGGGCCAGCCCGGCATCGTCACCGAGGAAAGCAAGCCCAGCACCTCGCTCTCGCCGCTGCTGTATGATTTGACGAGCTTGCAGCGCGAGGCGAATTCGCGCTTTGGCTTCAGCGCCAAGAACACGCTGGGCCTGGCGCAGGCGCTGTACGAACGGCACAAGGTTCTCACGTATCCGCGCACCGATTCCCGCGCGCTGCCGGAAGATTATATCGGCACGGTGAAAACCACGCTGGCCATGCTCGGCGGCGTGACGGGCTATTCGACTTATGCGGACCAGATTTTGAAGAGCGGCTGGGTCCATCCCAACAAGCGCATTTTCAACAATGCCAAGGTGTCCGATCACTTCGCCATCATCCCGACCTCCCTGGCGCCCAAAGGCCTGAGCGAGCCGGAGCAAAAGTTGTACGATTTGGTGACCAAACGGTTCCTGGCGATTTTTTATCCGGCGGCGGAATTCCTGGAGACCACCCGCATCACCCGCGTGGCCGGCGAGCCCTTCAAGAGCGCGGGCAAGGTCTTGATGACGCCGGGCTGGCTGACGGTCTATGGCAAGCAGTCGGATTCCGACGAGACGCCGAGCCTGGCGCCGGTGAAGCCGGGCGAAACCGTCCAGACCAGCGACGTGGAAGTGAAGTCAAACGTCACCAAGCCGCCGGCGCGGTTCACGGAAGCCACGCTGCTCTCAGCCATGGAAGGCGCGGGCAAGCTGGTGGACGACGACGAATTGCGGGAGGCGATGAATGAGAAGGGCCTCGGCACGCCAGCCACGCGCGCGGCGATCATCGAGGGCTTGATTCTGGAGGAATATGTGCACCGGGTGGGGCGGGAATTACAGGCCACGGCCAAGGCGTTTTCGCTGATGGAATTGTTGAACGGCCTCGGCGTGCAGGAACTGACCAAGCCCGAACTGACGGGGGAATGGGAGTTTCAATTGCGGGAAATGCAGCGGCGCAAAATCAGCCGCGAGCAGTTCATGCGCGAAATCGCCGAGATGACGCGCCGCATCGTGGATCGCGCGAAGCAATACGAGCATGACACGATTCCCGGCGACTTCGGCACCTTGACCGTGCGCTGCCCGAAATGCGGCGGCGAAATCCACGAGAAATACCGGCAATATCAGTGCGTGAAGGAGGGCTGCGATTTTGCGATGTGGAAGACGCTGTGCGGCCGCATGTTCGAGCCGGAGGAGCTCGAAAAGCTCATCGCGGAAAAACAGATCGGCCCGCTGCAAGGGTTCCGCAGCAAGCAGGGTTTTCCGTTTGCCGCGGTGATCAAGATGAATGCGGAACACAAGCTGGAATTCGACTTCGGCAATACGCCCAAGGAGGGCGAGGCGCCGGTGGATTTCACCGGCAAGGAGCCGCTCGGCAAGTGTCCGAAATGCGGCGCGCACGTGTTCGACGGCGGCATGAACTACGTCTGCGAAAAGCAGGTTGGCGCGACCCCAACGTGCGATTTCCGCACGGGGAAAATCATCTTGCAGCAGGAAATCGCGCCCGAGCAGGTGAAGAAACTGCTGGCGGAGGGCAAGACGGATTTACTGAAAAACTTCGTGTCCAAGAAAACGAACCGCAAGTTCGAGGCGTTTCTGATCTTGAAAAACAAGGAAGTCAAATTCGATTTTGTCCCGCGGGAAAAGAAGGGCAAAGGCAAGTCGGCGGAACCGCCGCCGAAAATTGACTTCGCCGGCAAAGCCGAGGTGGGCAAATGCCCCAAGTGCGGCGGCAAGGTGTTTGACACCGAAGCCGGCTACCTGTGCGAGCGGTCGCAGTCGGCAGCCAAACCCTGCAAATTCAAGCTCAGCAAGATGATTCTGGAGCAGCCGGTCGAGCCGGCGCAGGCGGCGAAAATTCTCGCCGCGAAAAAGAGCGATCTGCTGGACAAGTTCATTTCCAAGGCCGGCAAGCCATTCCCGGCGTTTTTGGTGATGGACGCCAAAGGCAAAGTCACCTTTGATTTTCCCGAGCGCGAGGAATAATAGATCCTCCCATGAACTTAGTGTTCGGTTAGTTTAATGCAGACCTTGTTTTGCTTTGCCATCAGTTGGCAGCGACCCCCAATCGGCAACGTTACCATCGGCGTGGTGTGCCCAAAATCACCATTGGCGATGACCGGCAAGCGTCGCAATGCCGGAATCTCGCGGATGAGCGCGGTGAGGTTCTCCCGCGTCACCTCACCGCTCCGCGCAAAACGCCCGAGGACCAGGCCGCGAACAAGGGCAAACTCCGGCAGCAATGCGAGCGCGCGCAGGCCGCCGTCCAAATCCATCAATGTCGCTTTTCCGCTGGCGGGATGCTCCAGAAACAAAATCGCTTCCCGCAGCGGCGGAAAATAATTTGAGCCCTTTAACATATTCAGCGCGTAATAACTCCCGCCGATGATCCTCCCTTCCGCCTCGCCCTCTTGAATCACCCAAAAACCTTCGGCATCGTGGAAGGAGCGGTGCTCTTGGTCCTTGGGCCAGCCATCATCGCTCCACTGCGGAGCCGGACAGAGTTCGATGGCTGCGTCCGAGAACAGGCATGCTTGAAAATTGTGTGAAGTATAGTCGCCGGCCCGCCGCTCCATGAGGGTTCCAAAGTTCGGCCCGTAATATGTGACCACCCCCGTGCGGGCGAGAATCGCATTACAGAGGAAACCATTGTCGGAGTAGCCGCAAAGGATCTTTGGCTTTGCCTTGATTTGGTCGTAATCCATCCCATCGAGGATCTGGATGGCCCCCATGCCGCCGGTGACCGAGAGAATTGCCTTCACGGAAGGATTGGTGATCGCTTCGTGGAAATCTTCCAGCCGGTGTTCGGGCGAGGCGGTGAGATGCGCATTGCATTCCCGAACATGCCGCCCGAAGGTCACTTTCAATCCCATCGCTTCCAGGCGTCCGGCGGCAAATTCAATGTCGCTTTCCGTGAAGCCCGCAAACTGCATGATGCCGCCCAGCGAACGCGACAGTGCCAGCACGCGAATTTCATCGCCAACTTTGAGTTTAGGGGGAATAGGCATGGCTTTGATGTTCACTTGGATGCAATCTGGTAATCACGGCGTGATGGCCGGACCATTCTGCAGCCGCTCGGCAAAGGGGAACGTAAACGCCGGCCTGGCCTGCGCCAGCGCCAGGCCGAAATCCAGCATGGCCTGCTGACCGTTGGTGGTGATGGCGAGCGGCGGGAGCAGAAGATTGGCCGCCGCGCCCTTGAGTCCGCCCCAAAAATTCTGCCAGTGGCCATTGCCGGCGTCCGCCCGTTTCACCGAGGCCAGCGAGACCTCCATTTTCGGCGGGCCGGCTTTCTGCCGGAACGTCAGCGTGTTGACCCGCGCCACCGTTTCGTTTTCATAATAAATGGCGCCCTTCCGCAAGAGGATATCATGCAGGTCCACGCTCACCGGGCTGGGATGGCCGCGGCTGTTGAACCGAAGCCGCATCTCCACGATGGCCGGCCGGCCATTGGTCAGCGTGCCGTCAATTTCCAGGCTGCCGCTCCCGGCGCCCTGCACGCTGATGGCGGCCAACTGATGCGCAAGCGGCTTGCCCGCCTCGAGTTCCTTGGCCCGCCGCTGAATAACGGACGCATGGTCGAAAAGGCTGCGCTGCAAACCGGCGCCAAGGAAGTCGAATTCGCACACCACGTGAAAACCGGCCCCGTTGGTGCGGCATTGGCAGGAAACCACCCGGGCGCATTGCGTGTTGCCGGCGTTGGTCACCACGGAAACCTGTTCCGGCGAAATCAACGGGACGAAATACATGAAAAAGCCGAGCGGATTGGGCTCCGGTTTGCCCGCGCCATAATCGAATTGCAGCGTTGGGCCGGTCGGCGCCGCCAGCACCCGGCTGACCGCCGGCACCAACAACGCGAACAGGACTAGCAGGCCCGGCCGGAGCCGTGGGAGTGGGAAAAACATCGGCGGGCATTTTCCACAAATGCGGCGCGATTTCAAGCTTTGAACCAGCCTTTAACGGGGATGTCGAGTCTTCGGAGCGCGGCCGTCCCCGGCCGCAGCCACGCCCAAATTCCGAGGCGCTGCCTGTTTGTTTCCAACGTGTTCGGACTGGCGGAATGGCCGCGGGTGGCCAACCGGCGCTCCAAATAAAATCAGCCGCCAGCCCATTTTTCAGCTTGGTTTCCCGCGCGGAATTGTGTAATTAACCATTGGTTTCCAATGCGCGACGTTGCGCGTTCGAGGCTAATTATCTGATGACCAAAATTCTTTTGCTCGGCCTGGGCCGCTGGGGCGCGAACCATTTGCGCAATCTGAACAATCTGCCCATCGAATTGTACGTCGCCGAGGTGGGCGACAAGCAACTCGAACCCGCGCGCAAACTCGGCCTGCCCGCCGAACGGCTCACCACCCATTACCAGGATTTCCTCCACCAAATTGACGGCGTGGTGGTGGTCACGCCGGCGCAGTCGCACTTCCCGCTGTGCCGGGAATTCCTGGAAGCCGGCAAGGACGTGTTCGTGGAAAAGCCCCTGACGCTGGCGAACGAGGAATCCAAGCAGCTCGCGGAACTGGCGGCGAAGCACCAGCGCATTTTGCAGGTCGGGCACATTCTGCGGTTTGATCCGGCGACGCTCTGGCTGCGAGACGCGATTCAAAACGGTGAGTTTGGGCGGGTGAACATGATCCGGGGCCACTTCGGCGGGTTCAAACGTCCGCGCAACGACAGCGGCGTGATGTTCGCCGACGGCATCCACTTTGTGGACCTGTTCAACTACCTGCTCGGCGCACTGCCGAAAAATGTCCTGGCCATTCAGCACGATTTCCTGGGGCGCGGCATGGACGATGTTTCTTTCGTCTCGCTCGAATACGAGACGCCGCACGGCCAGACTTGGGCGACGGTGGAGACGGAGTATTTCATTCCCGGCAAATTCCGCGAGGTCATCGTCTGCGGCGACAAAATGAGCGCGGTATGCGATTACAACATCTCACAATACAAGATCAAGACCTACGAGAACAAGCACGTCGCCGAAGGCCGGGATTTCAAGGGGATTGAAGGCGCGGTGAAGCAGATTGAATGTCCGCCGGAAGAGCCGTTGCTAGCCGAGTTGCGGGCGTTCCTGGATTCCATCAAGACCCGCGCCACCCCGCGCGCCGACGCCTGGTCGGGCTACCATGCCGTGCGGGTGCTCAACGCCGCGCTGGAATCCGTCAAAACCGGTCGCGCCGTGACACTCTAAGTGTTGCAACCACAGATGGACACAGATGGACACAGATGAAGACCAGACCGGATTGTTGGATGGGTGGATAAATGGATTAGTGGATGCCAGCGAGTCTGCCAGCAATCCATAAATCCAACGATCCAATAACCCATTGGCATATCTGTGTCCATCTGTGTCCATCTGTGGTTAAAATAGAAAAAATTTATGAGTAAAATACCGTTATCCAAATGTTTCGTGAACGCCGAAGTCGAGGAAGCCGCCTTGCGCGCCATCCGCTCCGGCCAATACATCCTGGGCAAGGAGGCGCAGGCCTTTGAGGCTGAACTCGCCGCCCATACCGGCACCGCGCAATGCGTCTTGGGCAGCTCTTGGACCATGATTGTGTATCTCCTGCACCAGCTTCAGGGCGTGGGGCCGGGCGATGAAATCATCGTGCCCAGCCACACGGCGTTTCCGAGCATGGAGCCGCTGATGCACCTCGGCGCCCGGCCGGTGTTCGCCGACATTGACGACACCTTTGGCATGGATCTGGCGCACGTCGAGTCGCTCATCACGCCGCGCACCGTGGGCATCATTGGCGTTCACTTGTACGGCCATCCGCTGGACAACGACCGTTTGCTCGCGATGGCAAAAAAACATCAGCTTTGGGTCATCGAAGATTGCGCGCAGGCGCAGGGCGCGAAATACAAGGGCAAGACCGTCGGCAGCATGGGCGATTTCGGCGCGTTCAGCTTTTTCCCGTCAAAAAACCTCACGGTGCTGGGCGACGGCGGCTGCATCTGCACGAACAAGACGGATTATTCCGACCGCCTGCGGATGTTGCGCAATCACGGACGCCAGGGCAAATACGACCACGAATTCACCGGTTACAATGTGCGCTTCAACGAAATCAACGCCGCCATCGGCCGGGTGATGTTGAAACACTTGGACGGCTTCAACGAACAGCGCCGCAAAATTGCCGCGCGCTATGATGAACGCCTCAAGGGTATCGTGCAAACCCCGCCCGTGCGCGAATGGGCCACGCCGGCCTACCACATGTATGTCGTGCGCGCCGAAAAACGCGATGACCTCCAGAAATTCCTCAAGGAGAAGAACATCGAAACCGGCATTCATTATCCCAAGCCGAACCATCTGCAACCGGCGGTCATCGGCCTGTTCCCCTACATCCCGAAACTGCCGCAGACCGAAAAAGCCGTGAAGGAAATCCTGTCCTTGCCCATCCACGGCGAAATGACCCTGGACGCAGCGGACCAAGTCGGCAATGCGATCGCAGAGTTTTACGGGAAGAAGTAATACCTCGGCGCATGCACGCCGCCGCGCTGAAACATCTGGCCACCGTGGATCCGGTGATGCAACGGCTCATCGGCGAACACGGCCCGTGTACCCTGTCGCCGGAGACGCGGCGTTCGCCGTTTCAATCGCTCGTGCAAGCCGTGGCGCACCAGCAGCTTCACGCCACGGCGGCGGGCAATATTCTGGCGCGGTTCAAGCAACTGTTTCCGGGCCGCGCCTTTCCGCGCCCGGCAGACCTGGCCGGGGTCACCGATGAACAAATCCGCGCCTGCGGCTTTTCCTTCGCCAAAATCCGGGCGATTCGCGATCTGGCGGATAAAACCCTGTCCGGCGTCGTCCCCACGTCGCGGCGCATCGTCCGCCTGTCGGATGAGGACATCATCGCGCGGCTGACCGCAGTGCGGGGCGTGGGGCGGTGGACGGTGGAAATGCTGCTGATTTTTCAATTGGGCCGGCCCGACGTGCTGCCGGCGGATGATTTTGGCGTGCGCAACGGCTTTCGGCTCGCCTATAAGAAGCGCGCCCTGCCCAAGCCCAAAGACCTGCTCAAGTTTGGCGAACGCTGGCGACCGCACGCCACCATCGCCGCCTGGTATCTCTGGCGTGCCGCCGATGCGGCGCGGAAGTGAGGCGCTGGCTTTTGGCGCGCGGCATTCATGCCGCTTCAAGCCGGGCTGGCAAAGCGTCGTTGGGTGTCAACCTGTCGGTTCCGGAATGGATTACGTGTTCGCCGCCCGCTGGACTATCAACCTGGATTACGGTGTGCTTTGTGAGTTGGGGAGACACTTTGCTGCTTGCGGAGGCGAGGGTCGGAATCGGCTTAAATCAACCGCAATCGCGGGGAAATCATGGCTGATTTTCCTCACAATTCAACACAATTCGCCACAATCAGCGCCTACTCGTTTTAACTGGTTTGGTGTCCGTTTTGGTGTCCGTAATTTTTCGCGAATCAAACAGGAAGGGAGTCCAAGCCTCTGCCCCAAGGGTCATACTTTAACTGCCTAAGACAATCGTTAAAAGCTCGCGAGGCACTTTCCACGTCCTCAATGGTCACTGGCCGTTGGAAGAGTATGGACTGTGTCATTTTCCAACAAACTTGCCACTCCTCGTAAACCGGGGAATTGGGTCCAATCAACTTGTGGGTGTGGTCAGACCCCACTTTGACACAGGCACCCAAGTCAGTTTCTATAAACTTCTCCGGTTTGGATGGTTCTTGCCTGCAAAAACCGACGAGCCGACACCAATAGCGTGCCAAATGATACAAATGAAATTCTAACGGGTCTGATGGAGTAATCCCTCCACGTTCAGCAAACATCTTTTCGTAGCCAGGAATCATGATGCTGACCCTTTCCGTAAGCATGTCTTTTTTCATAATCTTCAGTATGTGTGGCGTCTTTTTGATTGTCCAAGTCTATTTGGTGTCCCACTTTCCATCCGAGCTTGGATTTGCGCGCCAGCGCCTCGTTTTAAGCAGAGCACAAACTAGAGCACCAGCTCCCGTCCTAAAAAGCTGCTTTCTTTTGGGTGTCTGGTGGTGATGCGTTCACAATTCGTCACAATTCGCCACTTCTCGCCCACTACGCTTTAACGGTTCGCCTTTGGATTCATTCACAATGCCCGGTGAATGAATGCAATTCAAACTCAATTGCTGCTCGCCACCAGCGAGACGCAGGCGCATGGAGAACAAGCGGATGGCGCGTCCGCGCGGAGCGCGGGCGCGGCGTCCGCTGTTCTTTATCAAAGAGTCACAAGTGCGACCACAAGGAATTTTCCGCAATTGCGGTTCCTCACCCTGGACAGAGATTGGCAAAGGCGGCTGCGCCGTGCCACGCAACCGGGAACGGTGGCGGCCTTGCACAAAGAAAGGGAGGCACGTCGTCTCTGCCTCACTCGCGGTTACTGCGTCGCCTACTATACACACGACCGCAAATTTTTCACCTGGCATTTGTACCAGAGCAAAGCCGATGTGCTGGCGCACGTGGATTATCTCAACTTCGTTTTCCGCGCCCAGGGCGAATATCTGCGCGTTGCGAAACTGCGCTTGCCGGGGCGGTCATGGTCGGCGGCTGAAAAGCTGGCGTTTGAATGGAGGGTGTATGGGGTTTGAAGTCATTGACGGCGGCAAGTTGGTTGCCGAAACCCGGCTGTTGACCGGATCGCAAGCCAAGACGACCTATCCTCGGCGACCGCAAGGCCGCCCGCCTCTGGACGCGCGACTACGCGCCCGGCTGGAAACCGACCGTGTGATCGGCCACTTCCAGCAGCCTTCCCCACCTGTCGGAACGGACAGGTAGCCAACCGCGCCGCCCGGCACTAGCATCCGAAATGAAATTCGACCACCATTGACATCATGCGCAAAAACATCTCATCCGGCCTCACTCAGTTTGTAGGCGTTGCCGCCTGCGCCTTGTTGGCCTCCATTGGTCATGCCGACAATCCCATCATCACCAACGAGAGCGCGTGCGATCCGCGCATCCACGTCTGGAACGGGCGCGCCTACATGTTTTCGTCGCATGACTTGTCACCGACGTTGAAGAATTATCAGATGAAGGACTGGCAGCTCTGGTCCTCGCCGGATTTGGTCACGTGGAAAAAGGAAGCCGTGCTGAAACCCGAAGACACCTACGTGGGGCGTTCGTCGGATTGCTGGGCCACGGATGGCGCGGAACGGAACGGAAAGTATTACTGGTATTTTTCCCACCACAACCTCGATTTGGGCGTGGCGGTCAGCACCAACGGCCCGTCCGGCCCCTACCGGGACGCGCTCGGTAAGCCGCTGTTGCCCCAAGGGCTGACACCATCCGACCAATATGATCCGACGGTGTTCATTGACGACGATAACACGCCGTATCTCGTCTGGGGTTACCGCAAAGGCTATTACCTTGCCAAGTTGAATGAAGACATGATTTCGCTGGCCGAGCCGCCACGGCTAATCACCATCAATGACGGCTGGGTGGACGACGCCAACTGCCTCCACAAGCACAACGGCATTTACTATCTGAACACGCACGGCTCAATGAAGCGCTCCCATAATCGCTACGCCACGGCTACGAGTGTTTATGGCCCTTACACCGGCCGCTACCTGCCGCAATCGAGCTATGCGGAGGGTTATCTGGACCACCTCGGCTTTTTCTCGTGGCACAATCAAAATTATTATGCCTTTGGCACGCTCGCCAAAGATGAGAAAGGGAAGCCGAATTATTACTACCGCTTTACGCGGATCGGCATCTGCAATTACAAGAACAACGGCGACCTCGCCCTGGACACGTTCACCGCCAAGTCGGCGCTGGGCGTCGGCCAGTATGACGCGGCATGGAAACAGATTCAGGCTGAATGGTATTTTGACGCGGCGGACGGCGTCACAAAGCCGGAGGACGGAGACGGTTTTGCGGTGCAAGGTTTGGCGGACGGCGCTTTCCTGGGCTTCCCGAACATCCACAACGCGCCCGAAAACGCGACGCTGTATTTGCGCGTCGCGTCACTTGCTTCCGGCGGCACGATGGAGGTGCGCAACGGCAGCCTGACTGGAAACATTCTGGGTGACTGCACCATCCCTGCCACGGGCGGCCCGAGGAGTTATCAGACGCTTTCCTGCAAACTGAAAAATAGCGGCGGCAAACAAACGCTTTACTTTATTTTTAAAGGCACGCAGCCGGATTCAGTGCGGTTGGATTGGTTTTCCTTCATCACCCCCTCAGAGCCAGCTGCCAGCCCGACAATTCCGGCACAATGAAAACGAACACTACAACAGCCAAACAATCTTCGCGACGAAGTTTTCTCAAATCCACGACGCTGGGCGTCGGCGCGATGGCGTTCAGCGGGCCGTTGCTGATGCGCGGCAGCGCCGCTTCAACCGAGGCCAATACCAAATTGAACCTCGCAGCGGTGGGCATCGGTGGACAGGGCCACGGCGACATGAGCGGGATGCTGTCCACGGGACGCGTGAATGTCGTCGCGCTGTGCGACACGGACGCGGCGATGCTGGCAAGAGGCAAAAAGACCGTGGTTGACGCCGGCCACGCCGAACCCAAGTGCTGCGACGATTATCGCAGGCTGCTGGATAACGCCGCGACCTTCGACGCGGTGCTGGTTGCCACACCCGACCACTGGCACGCACCTCTGTGCAAGGCGTTCGTGAAGTCAGGCAAGCACATCTATTGTGAAAAACCACTGGCGCACAGCCTCGGCGAAGCCCGCGAATTGCGCGAGTTGGCCCGCACCAGCAAGGTCGTGACCCAGATGGGCAACCAGGGCAGCGCCTCCACGCCGTTGCGGCGCTGTATCGAAGTAATCCAAGCCGGCGCACTCGGTCAAATTCAGGAAGTTTATAGTTGGGGTCTGCACAGTTTTGGGAAGGACGGCGATGCGAAGGGTGAGGATCCCATTCCGGAGGGCTTCAACTGGGATTTGTGGGTAGGCCCCTCGGCTATGCGGCCTTTCGTAAAAGGCGTTTACCATCCGACAAACTGGCGCGGCTGGTATGACTTCGGCAACGGCAGCCTGATGGATTTTTGGTGCCACGACATGAACCTGGCGGTGCGGGCGCTGAATTTGAGTTACCCGGAACGGGTCGTTATAAATTTTAGCCCCAAGAATCCCTGGGACCAAACCCCCGGCAAAGCGGCTTGGGAATACTATTTTCCGGCCCGCGGCACTTTGGCTCCGGTGAAAATGTATTGGCAAGGCGGCGGCAAGCCGCCGGCGGAAGTGGTCGCGCCGTTGGCTGCCGTTAACAAACAGGACGAAGGCGGCGTCATGATTATTGGCGAAAAAGGGCGCATCTTCACCGATCACTGGGGTTACATCGGACTCATTCTTTTGGACGGCGAGCCTCGGTTGAAGGACATCCTGCATCACCCGGCCACCGCGGCCATTCCGGAGACGCTGCCACGCGCCAAAGGCGGGCACAGCAGCGAATGGATAGACGCAATTTATGGCAAAGGAAGCACTTTTTCCGACTTCGACACGGGCGGCAAGCTCACCGAAATTGGTTTGGCAGGAGCGTTGGCGCACCGTGTTGGAAAAAATCTCGACTGGGATGGCGAAAAAATGGAGGCGAGGAATGCGCCGGAAGCATCTCGCTTCATTCATCCGGAGTTAAGGACAAAATGGCTCGTCTGATTACATCTCCCCAGAGAGTCCCATGAAATTGCAAATGAAAAAAACAACCGCTCTTTGCCTTGGATTTATTAGTTTGTGGGTTTCTATTGCGCGCAGCACTCCGGTTGAAATGGAGGTGGCAGTTCCGAAAGACCGCACGATTCAGATAGATGTTAGTTCGCTGCTCAATGCCCGACCAGTCACCACCCTGTCAGACGGCGCACTGGTGCCATGGAACGCTTATTTGGATAGCTACGCCGGAGGCAGTGCTTTCCAGACGGTGGCCGCCGCACGGACGGCAGGAGACAACGATCCCAAGGATTTGCCTGATAATCCGCTGATTCCGGCCCACGGAAAATGTCCGGAGATGCTGCTGCATTATTCCAACGGAGATGCGGTAAACGCTCAGGCTCGGCGAGTAGATAATGATGCTCCGTTCACGATTTCGGTGCCGGCACACAAGTATAGGCAAGTTTTCCTGGCTTGGACCAGCGGTAGCGCCGCAGAACTAATGATTGATTGCCTTTACTCCAACGGCACGAATACCCAACACGCGGTTCGGGTTCACGACTACTACAATGAACTGTCCACCAACGATCACAGCCAGGTGTATGTCGTGCGCGACTTGAACAAATGGAATCGGTCCGGCAAGCTCATGGAACACGGACACCATAGCATCCATGCGGCTATCATTTCGCCCGACTGCAATCGCGAACTCGTAAGTCTCAAGATTGCCAAAAGAGCATCGCAATCCCGCCTGTTTTTCTGGGGGGCGACAGGCGTTCTTGCTGGCGATGCACCGGATAATGCCAAACACACTCCAGGAGCACTTATGCCTGTGGCAACCGCAGGAGACGCCGTCAGAGTGATCATTATCAGTGGACAGAATAATCATGATTGGAAAACCACCACGCCGTTCATGAAAGGCATTTTGGACAAGAACGGTCACTTTCAAACTACGCTGAGCATCACGCCGACAAATGGCGCGCCGGCGGCGGAGTGGGATGCGTGGCGGCCCCAATTCAGCGATTACCAGTGCGTGCTGCTCAA
>Ga0316217_10004802_pt1 | contig 14362 bp, 9 predicted proteins | sample 1anoAmetaG_FD_203633 | JGI IMG/M metagenome (GOLD analysis project Ga0316217, IMG submission 203633) | Freshwater microbial communities from Trout Bog Lake, Wisconsin, USA - 1anoA | ecosystem: Environmental > Aquatic > Freshwater > Lake > Hypolimnion/Profundal zone | place: USA: Wisconsin... | reverse complement strand
CTTGATTGTTAGCCAACTGTCCTTATTATACTTAAAGAGTATGCTAGAGATATAATGTTTTGGGAACGGTCCTATCAGTGGTAGATATATTTGCAGGGTGAAGATGCGAAATCTCAAGCAAGTAGTATAAATATTTAGATAGTGTTACTGCTACGTGGAATAAGAAAATAGCAAATAAATAGTTGTAGATGTAGTGATGTCATTTATGGCATTAGTGACGGCTTGATTGATTGGCAACCAAAGAAGAACCACAAACAAGCACGTCTCCCATTTTGAAGCAATGGACGATGAGCTGACACTTTTAATCCCTATTGGCTCATCTTAGCCCTTGGCTGGTGCGCTCGGCCATCAGATTTAAATGCTCACTTGGCTAGATAAGCCAGTATCCATGCTGGCTCAGCTATGTCAACATGGTTCATAGAACGTATTATAGATGTCGGATAAGATCACTGATAATCTTGAATAGGCCACTTGGTTTGTATTGAGTCATGATAGCTTAGAAATTATATTTTAGGTTGGTTTAATTGCTTCAGAGAGTCTGTAATTTTATTTGATACGATACACCGCATCAGCAGTCAGTACGGAAGGATTGGCACTATTGATCACCGCGGCTACACTGTTCACAGCTTCAGAACATCACTGTCGATCCACCTCAACCCTGGAAATCGCCACAGCTGGTATGACTCAGCAGGAGTAAACTCATCTTCAACCCTTTACAACCACCAGAAGCTGTATATAGCGGACTAGGCGCTTGCCAAAGATCGTAAAGATGGTGGCCAGCCAAGGACATACTCAACCTCATCGAGCATCATATCATAACTATCAAGGATATCCATCCAAGAAGGTCCAGCAGAGAACACAACCTGCAAGCTCAACACTAAGATCAACCAGTTTGGCATTAGTCTAGGGCGAGCGACAATCGGGTTTATGGGTTGCAGCAGCCACCCACGCACAGACATATCATCGCATGCCGCATCATCCTAACACAACCATCAAAGGCTGCTGGCTGGAGCAAACAAAAATCGAAGCTCAACCCTCAATAACACTACCTAGCAACGCAGAATAACCACTCGCAATAAATACTCCTGACATTCCTCACGTGATCAAATGCTCATTCAATGATCACAGGGGTAGAGAGTTCAAATCAGAGAAGAGACGGGTGGACTTCTTGGTGTCCACTAAAAAGTTCAATCATCTAATTATTATTGAGGGACAGCAGATGTCCCTGCGGTGAATAATGGGAGAGGCGTTATCGAGAGGGGCTCAATCAAGGAGATAGTTGGCATCTCTGATACCAACTATCTTCCAATCAACACACTTTGACTCTTCACTCATGCTGAACTTTTTAAGTTCCATGGGCGAGAGCAACAAGAATCGCTCTTAATGATTAAATCTATCGAACATTATTTGTACCCAAAATACTTCACTCTCTCTTTCACTGAGCTGACAGCAACACAGCCGATATAGGCATCGTCCACTATGATAGATCTTGCTACTACCCTCTCCTCAAAACTGGACTGTATCTCCAAACCACTGAAGAATTGATGCTCACTCGATTGCAATAGTGTCCCTTTCCGATACTGCTGGCACTTGTGGACATCTTTGCCCACCCTGCATATTCAGTTGTTTATCATGAACATGCAAGTTGCGACTTATGCAGCGTAACTCTCCACAAAGATGGAAAAGGGGTGGGTTTAGGGGTTCGGAGGAGGCTGGGCTCAAATTGGGGGACCCGTGGGCTGTTTGGTTTGGATGAGATTGGAGTCTGAAAAGTTGGTCAACCATAAAAAAGGTTTTGTGGGGCTGGAATGTTCGCGTTCGTGGTTTTTGGTGGAATTACAACTGCCAGAGGTGAGATAGGTGACGATTTTAAAGATTCCAACCGAAATTCAAAAAAAGATATTTAGTGAACTCTGATATAACCACGAATCCCCAATAATTCTTCCAAAGAATTCCGAATTCAACCCCAAATAACTCAAACTTCCCCCCAACCCCTGCTCTCTCAGAATCGACACCCTCCCCGAATCTGGATCATCGATTCGATGGCAAATCCAATCCCTCGAATTCAAATTGATTTTAGTAAACACTTTAAGAAAGGCAACATCCCAACCAAACCCCCCACCTTTGGTCGCCCACCACCCACTTAAAGTTTATCCCTCTTTCTAGCTCACTATTCTCATCATTTATTTACAAAGTCAATATCGATGAAAGTTTAACTCAGTTTGGGCCATTGCTTCATTTTTGATGGATGAGGCGTAGCTATGAGCAAACAGTGCGATATTGGGGCAGCTTTGGAGTTCATATACTTTGTCAAAGGCCACTAAAGCTATAGAAATCTCTATAATATTAATTAATCAAAGTTAAATCAACATCCTTCCAGCTGTTCACAAGTAGCCAAATAAACCCCCAAAAGCAGATAAACCCAAAAATAGCCCAGCAACCCTACTCTTTTGAGCCAATCGACCTCAGTGAGTACTACTTTTTATTTAGCCGTGAATGTGAAGCTGAATCACATTGAGACACTCCCACAAACTCACACTCATAAAGTCTCACGGAACCCAACATCTAATTCTGACTAACTACGTTCATTTAGACGGGTGGGGTATAAATCAGATTTCTTTCAAGCAGATGATAAGTCAAAGTTGATAGGAAATGGGTTTTTGGAGCAAATGAGCGAATCAAAGATTAAGTGATTTAGGTGAAAAAGTGGTAATCCATAAAAGAAACAAAGACAGAAGCCAGGCGGGGAGCAGCTGGCGCGTCCAAAACTCGCAATTCCAAAAATCGAGCACAATATTTAAAAAAAGTACCATAAGTGTCGATTTCCATAAAAAAGAGCTATCTAAAGCAGCAAGCACAAAGCACGCCAAATTTTATATTTCCACAGCCCCTTTCCAACGGCTTTCAAACCCTCTCTCATGAAACATCGCTCATTCCTCGCCTAGGGTAGCTTTTGATGGATTGCTAATTTAAACGTGGCTCGAGTCTATTATAAGGTGCACCCATTTTGGAAAAAAGTCAACAGAAAAATACGAATCTGCCGAAATAGGGCGAGTTTCAATTTTTAGCTCTTTTCTATGGCAAAAATGGTCACTTTGTTTCACTCGTAACAAAAAATTTGCCTGCGGAAACTTAAACAAATCCATCTTCAAATATTTTTTGCCTGCCAGCCTGCAATTAGAATAATTCTTTGAATATCTAAGCCCTTGATCCAAATCCTAAAGCCCGCCAGTGTCAATAAATCAAAGACGTATGGAATTTAGATAAAAAGTTTTGAAACTCCGGGAATAGCAAGACCGAAGAATTGCATAAAATTGAGCGGAACGGTGTTTCCGCATCAGAGTAGGTTTTGCGGTCTTTCCCTGCGGAAATAAACAGTAAAAAAAAGATTACGTTTGGCCTAATGCCCCATTTACTACTAATGCATTGAATCTCATGGCAAGCTTATAATAATTAATGAATAACAATAAAAAAAAGAATTCCTCGCAAGGTAGAACCAACAGCTACAAATACCGCAAGTATGACCACAAGGTAACCCAAGATTTACTTAGAAAAGACTCAAACTCATTGAGATGGTCGAACAAGAAAAGAAATCTCTTGCCTCCTCAGCCAAGACCCTTGGCATCGCCCAGACTACTGCTCGCCTCATTATGAAGACCTGGACCGAAGAGGGCAGGGTTTTTGAGAAAAAAGTTGATAGGATCAAGAGGGAGAAAAAAGAAGCACTCAGGCAAAGCCAGGCCAGGAGGAAAGAGAGGGAAGAGCGCAGAAAACAGGCCAGAAAGAGACCCAGCAATTTTTAGACCTCCTAAGATCCTCAGCCTCAAAACGAGGTGCAATAAAACGCGCCTTTAACCCTTGAAGAACCCAAGGTTCCTCTGTTGGCTCAGATACCTTCAGTGACCTACCCCTTCAACCCATGGGTTTTCCAACATCCCTTCAGCTTTGTCTACCCCCCACAATACTTCTATTGAGCTCCCGAGACATGATATTGAATCTTATTATTTTGATCAGTCTTCCAATCAGTTAACCGCAAGGGTCTTCGCTAACAGAATAACATAAATTGAAGCTACACATTTTGAACCAAAATTCTAAGAGCCCTGCCCAAAAGCAGGGGCGAGTCCAGCTCCAAAACAAAGTGTGCTCAAAAGACTAGCACTTATTTTGATAGTGTTAGAATCTGATTATGTTTCTTATTTTAATTCAAAATTAATGTTCTTAATGTTATAAAATCAACTTCTATACGCAAAGGATAATTATTGGAGATGTTTTCCGGGGGATGTCTGGCGTTTTGCACTTTTCCAAGAAAGAACTCTTCAAAGTATGGAAACTCATTTTGTGCCGATTTTTAAGTTTAAATTCTATGGCAAATGCCACACCACTTACGTAAATGTCGCTCAAATCGTCACTCTAGGCACTGTTAGTCTGATTCCGCCCTTTGTGGTTTCTAAAAATTTAAAAATACTTTGTTTTTTGGGTTTCAAAAACATTCAAGAGATATTTTCTAAATCGAAGGATGCTAAATTGGAAAGAAAGCACTGAAAAGGGGCTGAATTGCCACCTGTTTTTAACAGCAAACTGCAGTCTGGTTGATTTCGGCGATAGGGTCAGTTATACAAAAAAACGGTTTCGGTTTAAAGAATGGGTAAAAAATAGTGCGAAACGCCGACCCTATCATCTTCCCGAATTTCGGTTTTGAAGGGAAAGGTTATTACAGATGCAGAAGCATGAATCACTAAGTTTTTAATGTCGAGAGAGAGGCCTAAACATTTAGAAGGCTCAGAAACATTTAAATTTAAGGCAGAAGGCACATTAGAATATTAAATAATAATTGATCACAGATTTAAAAATTATTGCTATCTATTTGTTGATTTGTTGAGGACACCTAGCTGAATCAAAGGACCATAGAGATGGACCTGCCGCAGCTAAGGACTCTTGAAAATTAGAAAAAGAGGAAGCAGCAATCCAAAAATATGGAGCAAGATGCTCCAAGATGTCTCGCATCATTCTCGTACACTCTCTTTTGGAGAGCAATAGAGCTGCAAAAGAGGAAGAGATGTTGGCGATTCAACAACCAATATGCACTCGCTGATGCTCTCTTATGTGGCAGTTTAAACTTAAAAATATTGATGGATATCGGATGGGAGTTCGATGAGAATTGGCACATATCACTGAAACCGATACGAACTACGTAGTTTCTACAACCCTCCCAACATGGAGAGGCAACAGATGAAAAAATGTAAACAAGGAACCAACAAGATAGTTTTAACCCTTTAAAAAGTAAGCCTTAAACTCTCTTTAAAGGCAAGAAGAGTAAGCTCTACTCAAGATCAATCCTAATCTATCTAAAGAACTACAAAATAAGAAGAGAGTTCTCAAGAAAGATAGGAAAGAAACAAAGGAAGTTGCTCCAGAAACAAATGCAAAGCACACTTCAAATACAACAACCTCCATGTTCTGATGACCAAAGAATCTTGTATTTAGCTGGAAATGGAGCATATTGCGCTCAGGATGACTAGTTGTATGATAGTATAGAATACTTCAGACCATAAGGGTCAATCCTATACCAGCTTATTACTTCAGCTAAGATACTCTCGCTTATCACCTGAATTTTCCGGCTCAGCCAGCATCACGAGCAAAGGACAAATTTAGTTAAGTGTCGTCTCTTGGGGTCTCACGGTCTTATTTATAAGCGGTCAGTCTTTCTACGGAGCCTTGACTTTGATAATCAATAGTTCGTCTCCTATTGAAAATTTGATGATAAGAAACGATGATTAGTAGTATGATATCTGAAATGAGAACTTTGGGTGCTCTATTGCTGATTTGTCCAGTCAGTAAACATGTCAGGAACGAAGCTAGTTAGTTTATAACTTAAAATGTCAGAAGGAGAGTTACGCCCAACAGTCTAATAACGGCAGATGCTTTAATGCTGGAGAACACAAGTATCAAAAACCAGCAAAAGAGCAGCATACTGTCCAATCATGATTTCTTTACATAACTTGCGCATTTCATCTATATTGAAGTATTCAAAAGAGTTGCGACTCCAAAGCTACCATTTTTTAATGATTACTGGCCATTTACTTGTACATGTACATAAGAATCTTAAAAAAGATCAATTTCCCACCCTCTGTTGAGAGTGGTTATACTGGCCATTTATCACTATATTCTTATGTAGATTGGTCCAGTATAGCGGAATTGAGTTATTTTCATCTCTAATCAAATAACAATATGCTAAGCGCTTTAAGCAGTCTACTCAAATAACAATTATCTGAGCTCTTCCAGCAGTCTACTTAAATAATATTATGGTAAGCTCTTTCAGCAGGATGACGAAATTATTGATAAAGTCTGAGCGATAGTAGTTTATTTAACTTATTCCCCCAAATTTAAAGAAAGTTGGAATAGGAGTTTCCGCAGGTTCACATGTACCGATGATAGCTACATGAGCTCTATCATTCCTCCCACAGTCTGGGGTAAGGAGGAGAGGGAGGAAAAAGATGCCTAAGCGTCTTGGAGAGGGGAACCGTGGTCATAGCCATAGGCCCCTCCTTAGCCAAAAAAAGGCTCGGCCCGAAAGATGGATCAGAATCGAAAATGATTCATTCATCATCATTTAGCTTATTTTGCTTATTTACATAGGAGAGAGATAGCAGAGCCCAAATTCTAATCCGTGAGATATGTTGCCTCAAATCAATAGGTGATAGATGTTGCCTGAAACCAATAACCAAACAGCATAAATCTAAATAAAGTAAGTCTATTGCGATAATCTCCATCTCTAAAAGATGTTGAAACGTCAAGAACCTCAATAAATTCAAGGTATCAATAGTAACTAAAGAAGTATTTAGATTGGATTAGCATAAATCTGAAGCCTAGTTAAACTAATGCCATTTAAGCAACATTCATGCTTGGATTATCATTATCGTATTTATAGATTTCTAGTTATTAATTGATACTTTAGGATTGTTTGACCATAAAGACCTCATTTACAAATCAGTGAGAGGTTTAGGCGTTGGGATAGACCTAGGTGCTTTCACAGTACCCTATTAACCCCGTTTTTAAAGCATTCTGCAGTGACAACAATGCCAGAAGAAGCCTTCTAAAAAAGATTTGTATCCAGTGCAAATGTTCAACAATCGATAAAGATCTTATCGACCAGAAAAATCTCGATTGACCTTTTGAAGCAAAATTAAAATTAGTTCGGACTCAACATTCTCACTGAGTATCAACAGTGAGATAGAATTTATTGTAGATAGAACGAATGATAGACAAAAAGGTGAGAGTAAACCACTCAATCATTTGTACCCTTTGTTTGGGATAATATCAATCGGCTGACTATAAGTGACTATAAGATAAGATAAATCAAGTCTGAGATGTAGGCAATCTATTGTTGGCTGACTAAATATAATTTGAGCTAGTCTCACGATTTTCTTCTTTATTTATCATCTAGAATGGTTGCGCATGGCTGTTAATAGACTTTTATAGATAACTAAATCGTATACCAAGGTAGCTACCAAAGTAGAGCCTGATGATCCCCGAAGTATACCAAAGTAGAGTAACAAAGTAGAGTAGCAGCGTAGAGCTCTACTAGGCTGAAATATACCAACGTAGCTACCAAGGTGCCAAGATGGCTACTAATAAAGTTGTAATTCTGGACACAATTCTGAATTATTTTTAACCTTAATCAAATGAAATCAATCTGAACCGTGGGCTAGCATTTGGAGACAAAACATGGTTATTTCTATAAAATACTTTTCAACATCTGTTCAACGTCTTGAATAGCTTGTTGGATGTATGTTAAGGTATGTTTGAGGAGTTAGCCCTTAAAGTCAAAAGTAAGATAATTGACGATGATAAGATCATTTTTAGTAGTCCAAGGGCAACTGTTCTTGAACTGCCTCATCAGAGTCTTTTTAAAGATCAGATCGTTCCCTTCTCTTCTTGCTTTTGCGTAATCGAGGTCATGATCAGAATGTACTTTTTGATGAGTGAGGTAATTGTAAAGGGTGAGTTCAAGAGTTTCGAAGCTTGACTTATTACTAGAAAGCCATCCACACCGTAATTACTGACCCAAACACTGCAGCAATAACCAAAGCGAAGCAATCTTATTCCATTTTCGAGAAGCAGACTAAACTTCATCTTATTTCAATTTAGACCAAGTTTATTAAACTTGAAGGTTATTGATGTTTATTGACTGTTTGTAATCATGGAGCCAACTATCACCAATCTAACCATCAAATACGATAAACTGCTGAGTCCTTAGTAACTTGGCTTACTCAACTACAAAACCCTCATTTAGAGCAACTAGTTCGAGTATGTCTACTAGCCCAATGATGATACCTTTCTCATGCTGTCCACCTTGAAGCATGAGATTGTAGATTTTTAGGCAGATCTGTTCGTCTGCTAGGTTGGCTCGGGCTCGGGCATTCTATCGGCCAATCTTCACAGCTGGCTCAAAGATATGGGAAAAGCACCTGTACTGCACCTCAGCATCGACATAAATATTGACGCATCTCTGCTATCTAAAAAATATTATGAGTACTACGGGCTGGACATCAACCAAATCAACTCTTCCCTATTCAACAACCTCCGCTTCTCGCAGTTAAACCAACATCCTGATATAATCATCTTCAACCCTCCGTACGTCCCCGTTGAGCAGGAATAACTTGATAACTAGCAGCGATATCTCTCGAATAAGTTGGAATATGTGAGGACTCATAAAAAGAGTTTGAGAGAGAAGGAGCAGAATATGATCGCTTTCAGCTATATGGGTGGATTGGATGGACTTGCCATCACGCGCAAGATCTTGGCTCAAATAACTTGGGATTGTGTCTTCTACTTCATAGTCATGGGCTTTGAAGGTTTGGAGCAAATAACAAAAGAAATCAAATAAGGCACAGTCTTGAACAAACAAACCAAATCCTAGACAGATCTGCAGATAATGCAATACAGCCAGTTTTATAACGAAGATCTGTTTGTCCTCAAACTAAAAGTGAAAATTGTGTGATACATAGTAATCTTCATAAAAGATAATCATTCAAATCCTATTACTACTCTTCGAGAATGGCAGTTTTTTTGTTTTTTTGTTAATCTGCCATCTATTTTTTGGTTTAGTTGTAGGAAGAGGTAAAAACTGCGTCACCACCTTGAAGACGAGCTTTTATACGCTATATTAGACTTGGTTCGTCTTTTTTTGTGTCATTTTCTACAGATAGATACTTAGAAAGCATCGAATCTAACCCTGAGTGCTTTTATTCCCTTTTTACTTAAAGCTTTACAGCTGATGGCTATAGTGCCTATTCAGCCAGTTATGAAGTTTTCTTCACTCTTTTTACCATCTTTCCCTCTATCTCTTTTTAAAGCTCCTATTACATCAAATTTTTATGAGCTCTTCTTTTGTTTTTAATTTTGGGGATCACCTAATCATTCGATTAGCTCTATTGCTCTTTGATCGATTTTAATGGTCTTTTCTTCTGCTACTGTTTAGTAATCTCTATGAGAGCTCCATGGCTTCTTTTCGATTGCTTGAGTTGTTTGACCTATTTCCCCTGATGGGCTGCCAGCCAAGCTGCCTAAAACTCGCTGATATCTTTCAACCACATTTCTTTCTCAGTGATAGCATGGTAATGATGTAGAATTGAATCGAGCTCTGCCTGAGCACTGCGTAGTTCTTAGATCTTCTCCTTACAAAAGTTCCAAATAGGCAAATGCAACAGATAGTTAAAATCTTTATTCTTCTCATTCTCGTCTTCTTCTCTATGCTTGGTCGATTAGATCTTATTCAAATCCTGGTATCTTGCATAATTCCCTCTCTTAAGCCTAATAATCCACTCCTATTTAGAGTGAATCAACTTGAACTCTGCACCTTCAATCATTTCGGTTATAAATCTTACTTGGTTTTACATTAGCAGACTTTCTTTCCTGTATTTGCTAATAAGGTATCTTTTGCGTAAGTTGTAGCCTTGCATACGTTGGATGAAGAATTCTTCGAGGATTTCCTAAATTTTATCGAATTTCTTTATTTTTAGCTCACTTGTAAAAAGATGCATATTCGTCTATTGGTAGCTAGTGATCAGTTTCAGATATTTGGGGATTTCAGCTTCAGTTGGCATTTTTTCATCAATAAAACGAATGAGGAATTAGATTTTGCCATTGCTGTGGTATTCTTTGAGATCTTAGAGGTCAGGGTCTTCATTTTAAAGGGACTGTAGCTTTTACTCAAGGAAGGATTTATAGTCACGAATGGATTTAATTGGAGGAATCTATCTTATGACTACTTCTTCGCCATTGGTCTAATACTTACCCTAAACTATGAACCCACCTTTGCTATCTTTCCTCACTTCTCCTTCAAAATGTTCCCAACCCACAGAAATCTCACACTAGACAGAATTAATGCGATTCCTGACAAGCTAAATGACGTCCTATACCTTATGCGGATAGACAGTCGTACTCCACCCAGTCCCAATACCTTCTGCCCCGTTGATCAGTACCAAGGGCAAAATCGGAAGATAAAATCTTGGCTCAATGATTTGGTTCTACTACTCTTGGTATCTGATAATGTGGTCGTCGGCTTAGATGAACAAATAACGAGTTAGAGGGTTGAGCTTTGTGAAGATGTATCTTGGAGAGGCCGAATCTTTCCCATTTTAGTACCTTGTACCAAATTGACCCAGAGGCTCCAGCAGATTCAAGTTATTAGACCCTACGTAGTTTTGAGCCATCGCAACTATAGTGGAACAAAGAGACTGCTCACCATGATGGTAAGCTGAATGCTAAGCCACATATCCCGCAAGTTGTGCAACTTTTATCTCACTATTGAGATTCCGCTTGAAACATGCGAACAGGATCTTTCTTTGGGAGGGTTTCAGCCCGTCGATGGCGGAAGGAATCGAGCGGATGTTATCTGAGTTTGAAAAATGGATGAGTTCCTTGTTTATGAAGTCTTAGATGGTCACAGTTTTTACTTTATAGTCTAAAGATCTCTAGGGGTCGTATTATCGGAGCCATGTCTTTCTTAGGTCAGTGTTTTTCTTATCAAAAGCCAGTTCCAAAGCTTTCTTGTCCTCTTCAGTTTTGTAGTCAAATTGTATCTCATGATCATAAAGATTGCCGAAGTACTCCTTCGCCTCCTTCGCGGTCGAAGTTCCCAATCCCTTATAGTACTTGATCGACCATCCGGAAGTGCCCATCTATTCTTTCCATTTGTTGAAGTCAACCTGCGAGTAGAAAGTCATAGCTTCACTGCCTCTTTTGCATTTTATGATAGGTGTAATGAACTATTTGAGGAAGCCGTCTAATTTGCAGAGAGATGGCCAGAAAGTTTAGAAAAAGTTGATCACCAACCCTTTTATGTGTGATCCATCGTTGTCTTGGTCTGCCATTATCATTACTGAGCTATATCGCAGATCGTTTGTGTTTTTGTACTCTTTTTCAAAAGTTAGTCCAAGTATCTTCACTATGCTTGACAACTAAACGTTCTACATTACTTGCTTAGGCGTCATAGATTTCACGTTTGTGACTTTGCCTTTTAAGGGATAAACTCCATAGAAATCTCTCCCTAGCTCTTCAATTCCGCACAAAGCTAGAGCCTTAGCCGAATCACCTTCAGTCAAAATCAGAGTGCAATTCTAAGCTTTTCCTGCCTGATTGGCGTCTTCCAGTTTAGGTATAATAAGTCTGTTTCTTTTTATCTTTTTCAACTATTTCTGGATTTTGCTGTTTTCCTTCAACTTCACCTCACTCACCACCCTCTAGGCAATCCCGCTCTTTAGCAGCTACTTTATGAAGTCATCAGAAATAATGCAAGCAGAGCCAAAGTTACTTGCATTGGTTGTCAAAGTTTATTTTGTTTGAGAATCGAAACTTGGATTCTATATCAAGCAATTGATGAAGACGCTTAAATGGGCCTTGACTTGAAAAGGTTTGATTGTGACCACACTCTTCTTTGGTATTGATGCAATAATTTTGTCTACAATTTGGTCAGTGATATAATTCACATGAGTGCCTCCTTTCGGTGTGGCGATTCCATTAACAAAGGAAACTTGCATGAAATGGCCGCTAGAACGAGAAGCTAGCACTTGCCATCTTGCGTTCTTACTGTTAGTCGTCTCAGCTAGAATCTGGCTTTACTCAGTTAGATATTTTTTGACGTATTCCTTGAAAGAAGGGATAGGAATCAGCTTAGAATTCAAGTAGACCTTTACCTTCACTATTCCTGCAATATCATAGACTCTTTTCTTCAACAAGGACAGTATATCAGGGGTGAACTTTGTAATTTGAAAAAGTTTGAAATCAGGTTTGAAGTGAACCTTCGTATAGTCGGGGCCATTGTAACTTTAGATTATAGGCGCATCCATTTCAGTCATGTTTTTGCGCCAAGTTAGCTTAAAAAGTTTCTTATTTGAGGAGTCACCGATTTAGACGTAGAATTGGCTTGAAAAGATGTTTGCTAACTTTGCTCCATATCCGTTTCGACCCCCAGTCACCTTTTTTTCATCATCCTCATAGTTGGAGGAAGTCAACAAATGCCCAAAAATGAGCTCAGGGACATAGATTTTATGAGTTTTGTGGATTTGGATGGGTATAGATTTACCATCATTGACAATAGTGATTTCGTCTCGCTCAATTCTGACCTCAATCTTGGTCATCTTCTTATCCCTTTGATAATTATCCGAGGCATTGACAAGCACCTCATCGAATATCTTATAAAGCCCAGGAATATACCTGATTTTCCTCTGCACAAATTCCTCGTTTTAGATGGTCCACATAAGCTATTAGGCTTCAGCGCAAGGACCAATGTACATATCAGGGCGCATTAGGATATGCTCGATTTGGGTGACTTTCTTGTAGGTCTTCTCAACGCTGCCATGCATGGCGCCAATATTTATAATATATATGGTTTGAGATATTACAATAAAGTGATCAAAACTGGCTCAACTTCAGCTTTATTTGGTTGGCTATATTTTGTGAAGCAGATGTATCTTAGCATTGATACTGTCAATCATCTTCTGAGAATCCTTGCCCTTAGTATCCTCGAGTTTCAGGGCCAGCATCCTTGCCTTGTAAAATTTCTATTCTTGAGTCAAATTCTCTTTCTTCATCAGATTGTCAATTTGCTAAAGATAGCGGCTTTCTTTATGTGAGGAGAGCTTTCTTCCGACCTTCAACTCTTTCAAGTAATCTTTGTATTTAAAAGGTTAAGGCTTTGCTTCGAGTACTTTTGAAACACTGCTCCCTTTGAGGTTGGCCAGATTCTAATGTGCAAGTTTCATGTACTAGTTCCCCATTTTGTGAAGCTAAGTAACACTTACAGAGCGGTTGACGTTCGTTTTGGTTTTGTCTTAGTCTTCTTTTACTGGGACATTTGGGAGATAGGTGTTTCGGACGTATTCCGAGTATTCTTACTTTTTGGCTAGTTTTTCTTTTATTTCGCAGAGTTTCTAATAATGCTCCTTTTTTGATTTTTACTACTGCTATAAGACCTATTTTAAGACCTTTCCGTATTGGTACTTCTTCATGTTGGTTTTACTAAGCTACCCAAGTTTTTTTTAACGCTCCTATCTTTGCCCTCGCATGATATCCTAGTATTTCTTTTCATGCTCTTTGATATCATCAAAATTGATCTTCTTTTGGACTTTCAGGGCCAGCTTTATCTCTTACTTCTTTTTTTATTCTTATTGCTCAGTAGCTCTATAATGTTCTTCCAATTTCTAATGCAACTTTTTTTCATGCTTGAGCTCAACTATCTTTCTGTTTTCCTCCTAAATTTTCTTAGTTCGCTCTTCTTGCCTTTTCTTTATTTAATCTATTTTTCTGGCAACTTCTTTCAACCGTTCTTCATTTTTCTCCTTTTTCTGCTTTTCCAAAAGCTCCCTTTCCTCCTCTTCCAACTTTCTCATATGCTCCTAATTCATCCTCACCCTCTGCTCCATCTACAGCTCATGCTTTTTCATCTGCATCTTGATTTTGCGAATCCTCTCGACATCTTCCTCAGTCATCTCTGACTTGAAATACTTCTTCTCTGACCTGCTATGGCTCATATTGTTTATTTTTTACTATTATTTGGCAATTTAGTCGAGCTCACTTTGGATCTATTGCTTTTTGTTCAGCAAACTATTGATTCTTTTGTTAGATTAGTCTTGAACTGGCTTCTGCTTGAGTTTGAAATCTTTCTACGTTTGACAAATCTTACCTGAACCTCATTCACCTGCAGCTTATTGGATTCGATCTCCATTTAAAGCATGTTGACTAAATCAAAAGAAAGCTTGCCAGCGGTCTCCATCCTTTTCTCATTCATGCTACCTGAAGTCATGTAAGCTAAACGGTTGAACTGATTCGTATCTCTTTCTTCATCTTTGCTCATTATTAT
>Ga0316217_10004800_pt1 | contig 14366 bp, 8 predicted proteins | sample 1anoAmetaG_FD_203633 | JGI IMG/M metagenome (GOLD analysis project Ga0316217, IMG submission 203633) | Freshwater microbial communities from Trout Bog Lake, Wisconsin, USA - 1anoA | ecosystem: Environmental > Aquatic > Freshwater > Lake > Hypolimnion/Profundal zone | place: USA: Wisconsin... | reverse complement strand
GAACACCACAGGGATATTCTCAATACGGCTATGGATGGCATTTTTCAGACAGACCTGGAAGGATGTCTGAAGGAGGTCAATGAGGCCTATTGCCGGATGAGCGGCTACAGTGCTCATGAACTTCTTACCATAAGCATATCCGACTTGGCTGTTGACAGTGTTAACTGTGTAGCCGGCCGTATCCGGAGGATTATAGGGCTTGGTGAAAGCCGATACGAGACCAGGCACCGCAGGAAGGACGGGACTGTTTATGACGTGGAGGTCAGCGTCAAGTACCGGCCCACTAAAGGCGGCCATCTGATTTTCTTCCTTCGCGACATAACCGATCGCAGGTTAAAAGAGAACGCACAACGGCAGGCCGAGGAAGAGAGGGCAAAACTAGAGGCTCAACTCAGACAGGCCCAGAAGATGGAATCAATAGGCCGTTTGGCCGGCGGCGTGGCCCACGACTTCAACAACATGCTGACCATCATCTTTGGTCATGTCCAACTTGCGCTAATGAACGCGGATCTGACTTCGCCGCTCCACTCCAATCTGGAGGAAATCCAGAAGGCTGCCGAACGGTCAGCCGACCTCACGAAGCAATTACTGGCCTTTGCCCGTAAACAGATCATTGCGCCCATATCGCTTGACCTGAACGAGGCTGTGGGAGGCATGCTCAAAATGCTGCAACGTCTCATCGGCGAGGACATCCATCTCGCATGGGAGCCTGTAGCAGTTCTCTGGCCGGTCAAGATGGATCCTTCTCAGATCGACCAGATCCTGGTCAACCTTTGCATCAATGCCCGCGACGCCATTTCCAATGGTGGAAAGGTCATCATAGAGACGGAAAATTGCTGCTTCGACAAAGACTACTGCGCCGCTTATCCAGATTTTTTGCCGGGAGAATATGTGCGGCTTAGTGTAAGTGACAACGGCTGCGGCATGGACAAGGAGACAATCTCCAATATCTTTGAACCGTTCTTCACCACCAAAGGCTGCGGCGAGGGCACAGGCCTCGGCCTGGCCACGGTCTATGGCATCGTCAAACAGAACAGAGGTTTCATCAACGTCTACAGCGAACAGAACCAGGGAACAACGTTCACGATATACCTGCCCCGGCATAATGGCAATGCCGGGCAGGCATATCCGCAAAGCACGAAGGAACCCTCTCGCGGCTATGAAACCATCCTGCTGGTGGAAGACGAACCGGCGATCCTGAAAATCACCTCGCTGATGCTGGAAACGCTGGGCTACAGAGTGCTGACCGCAAGCACCCCCGACGAGGCGATCCGTCTGGCCGGGGAGCAAGCAGGGGAAATACACCTGCTAATGACCGACGTGATCATGCCTGGAAAAAATGGCCGCACCCTCGCGAAATGCCTCGCCTCAAGATATCCGCACATAAAGCACCTGTTCATGTCGGGACATACGGCCAACGTCATCGCACACCAAGGCGTACTCGAAGAAGGGGTTAATTTTATCCATAAGCCGTTCTCGCTTCCTGCTCTGGCAAGCAAGGTCCGATATATACTCGATGGCAATAATGAGATCCGTATCTGACACAAACATGCTTTCTGTTGGCATATAACTTGCTTTGTTAATCTCTAATCCGACAGATTCCGAAACAGCATGGGAAACTACCTTTTATGAAGCCACGCGCACTGATTGTTGACGACGAACAAGCAATCCAACGACTTCTCAAGACATTCCTGTCCCAAGAGGGCTTTGACGTTGATTGCGCATCGAACTCTACGGAAGCCGAAGCCTTGATGCAATCGGCAAAATACGATCTTGTTCTTCTCGATATCCACCTGGGCGGTGTAAATGGTCTGCAGATCCTGCGCGATCTACGAGACCATGATGAACAGGCCCACGTTGTCCTGATTACCGGACGACCTGATTTGGAAACCGCCACCGAGGCGCTGCGGCTTGGGGCTTTTGACTACCTCATGAAACCCCTTTATCCTCATCAGGTGATCAGTACGGCCAAGCGTGCCTTGAAAAGCAAAGCCCTTATCGAAGAAAGCATGCACAAACAGGCGAATCTGGATGCGATATTCCGTTGCGCCACCGAAGCCATAATCCTCATTGACAACGAGAACCGACTCGTACAAGCCAATGAAGCCGCCTTCAAGACGTGCGGTTACACAGCCTCCCACATCAACACCTCAATTCTGTCCATCCAAACCGGGTGCAAAGGAATCTGCCGGCAAAAGTTGATCGAAGTGCTCAAAAGCGGCACCCCGTACCATCTTGGCCGCCTGGAATGCAGCAGGCATGATGGCTCAAAACGGATCCTCAGCATCAATGCCGCCACTGTTGTCGACAAGGATGGAATCGTCAGCGGTGCTGCGGCTTTCATTCGCGATGACACACAACTGGAATTCCTCGAAAAGCAAGTATCCGGAAAAACCGAATATGCCGGGATAGTCGGCAAGGACAGCTCGATGCGGCGCATGTTTTCCCTCATCGATGCCCTGGCCAATGTCCAGACAACGGTTCTCATAAACGGCGAAAGCGGCACCGGCAAGGAGATGGTTGCGGCGGCCCTGCATCATCAAGGCACCAGAGGAAAGAGGCCATTTGTAAAGGTGAACTGTTCAGCTTTGTCGGAACACCTTCTTGAGAGCGAGCTTTTCGGCCATGTGCGTGGCGCGTTTACCGGCGCAATAGCTGATAAGACCGGGCGGTTTCAAAAAGCTGACGGGGGGACGATCCTCCTTGACGAGATCGGCGACATCTCTCCCGGGATGCAGATGAGATTGTTACGAGTGCTTCAGGAACATGAATTTGAAAGGGTCGGCGATGCAAACCCGATCAAGGTCGATGTCCGCGTCATAGCGGCAACCAATCAGGACTTGGCAGAAAAGGTACGGCTGGGCACCTTCCGGCAGGATCTCTACTACAGGCTAAACGTAATTCGCCTTGTCATACCTCCTCTTAGAGACCGAAAGGATGACATCCCCCTCTTGGTCGAACATTTTCTGAATAAGTTCAGCCTGAAGTTCAACAGGCCCATGTGGAGGGTTACGCAAGAGGCGATGGAGCTGTTGATGCGTTATTCCTGGCCGGGTAACGTGCGCGAGTTGGAACACGTAATCGAATATGCAACGGTATTGTCTTCCTCCACAATCATAAGCGAAAAAAACCTGCCCGATGATGTGACAGTTTCAATCCTGCAAGATCGAACCGACGAGGTTCACCCTCCCGAGGTTCTGGAAAACATGCGCCTTGAAGCGGCTCTTGAGAAGGCCGGGGGAAATAAGGCCAAAGCAGCCCGCCTGCTCGGGTTAAGCCGCTCCACCTTCTATCGCATGCTTCGAGACAATCATGAGTCCTATCCGACGTACTAATTCCTGATAGTTGAGCGCCCTGGAACACTTATAATAGTATCTTATCGATATTATGAATATGTTTAACCCTCTAAACGTTCAGGTCGCTGTTCCCCGAACGTATCTAACCAGTGCCTGAGTACGAACATATGATCGTCCCTGAAAATTAGCCATGAGGACAAAAATGAAAAACGAATTCGAACCAGCCGATGAGGCCATGATAAAGAGCGAAGAATTTTGTCGAAACATTCTTAAATCAGCCATCGACGGATTCTTGATCGTGGATAAAGATGGGCGCTTGCTGGAAGTTAACGATGCCTATTGTCGAATGAGCGGCTACAGCGAGCAAGAACTGCTGTCCATGAGCATCAGTGACCTGCAAGCCAGTAAAAAAGAAGACACAGCTTCTGAATGCATTAAAGACATCGTGGCACAAGGCACAGGTCGTTTTGAAACCCGGCACCGCAGGAAGGACGGGCAAAGCATTGATGTCGAAGTCAGCTCCACGTATCTGCCCTGCAATCGTGGACGTGTCAGTTTCTTTCTGCGCGACATAACCGGGCGCAAGCTGGCGGAGATTGAGCGGGAACAATATTTTAATTTCTTTGAGACCTCCCCGGATATGATGTGCAGGGCCGATCACAACGGCCATTTCATAAAGATAAATCCTGCTGGTGTCAAGATGCTGGGGTATTCACTGTCAGAGTTTATTTCACAGTCATTTATCGAGTTCGTCCATCCTGACGATCGGCAGACAACCCTTAATGAACTCGCAAGGCAGCAGCAAAGAGGGTTTAGCTTTGATTTTGAAAATCGCTACATCTGCAAGGATGGTTCTGTAAAATGGCTGTCATGGCATGCAATTTACAATTTTAATGATCTAAGTACCTATGCCACTGCCCGCGACATTACCGAGCAGAAGAGAATGGATGAAGCGCTGAGGGAGAGTGAGAACCTGCTGCGCTTTGCACTGGAAGGTAGCAACGACGGCCTGTGGGATGTACAGATGAACACAGGAAAAACGTATCTCAGCCCTCGTAGCTATGAAATCCTCGGTTATCTGCCGGATGAGGGAGCAAAGGCAGTCGAAACCTGGTCGGACCTGGTGTGCCCTGATGATCTGCCATTGACTAATGAGCGGTTGAAGGCGCACCTTGAAGGTCGGACACCCCTCTTTGAGGTTGAACAGCGGCTGCGAATGAAATCGGGCGACTGGAAATGGGTACTTGCCCGCGGCAAGATAGTCACATGGGACACCGATGGCAAGCCACTTCGTATTACGGGAACCCATACGGATTTGACCGTACAGAAAATGCTTGAATCTCAGCTGCATCACTCACAAAAGATGGAGTCCATAGGTCGGCTGGCTGGGGGCGTGGCCCATGACTTCAACAACATGCTGAGTGTCATCATAGGCTATGCTTACCTGGGAATGATGGAGTCGCACCCAACTCATCCGCTTTATGCCTATCTTACTGAAATCCACAAGGCCGCCGAACGGTCCGCTGGTCTCACCCAGCAGTTACTGACTTTTGCCCGCAAGCAGACCATAACGCCCGTAGTGATGGATCTGAATGACACCGTGTCTGGAATGTTCAAGATGTTGCGACGGCTGATCGGCGAAAACATCATCCTGGAATGGCTGCCGGCGGCGAATTTAAGTCTCGTCAAGGTAGATCCGACCCAGGTCGACCAGATTTTGGCTAACCTGTGTATCAACGCCAGCGACGCGATCAACGGCCCCGGTAAAATTACCATCAAGACGGAGAACTGTACGATAGAAGAGGATTTCAGCTCATATCATGCGGGGATTGTGCCTGGTGAGTATGTGCTTCTTGAAGTCAGCGATGACGGCTGTGGCATGGACCACGAAATATTGGCCCACATCTTTGAACCGTTTTTTACTACTAAAGGTGTTGCCGAGGGGACCGGTCTCGGGCTGGCTACGGTGTATGGCGCCGTCAAAATGAATAAAGGCTTCATTTACGTCGACAGCAAGCCCGGCCTGGGAGCAACGTTTTCGATCTATCTGCCCCGACATGCGAACGATGCGGAGCAGGCGAAGGAAAGCGCGGCGGAAACGACTATTTGCGGTCAAGAAACCATCATGCTTGTGGATGATGAACCAGCCATTCTGGATATGACCGCGATGTTTCTCTCAAGACAGGGCTACACGGTGCTACAGGCAAATTCCCCGGCAGAAGCTCTCCGCCTCGCCAGAGAATATGGAGGTGGGATCAGCCTCTTAATAACCGACGTTATCATGCCGGAAATGAACGGGAGAGAACTCGCCAATAATCTGCAGTTGCTCTATCCGCAACTCAAGTGTCTTTTCATGTCGGGATATATGGCTGATATCATCGTCCATCAAGGCGTGCTTGATGAGGGACTGCATTTCATCTCCAAGCCGATCATGTTACCTGACCTGACAGCAAAAGTACGCGAAGCTCTGGATGGTAAATAAAAAGCGGTATCCGACATCTGCTCCATCGTAATAATCTCTGTCTCTTCTGACCATGAAACACTTGTGTGCCATACGAATAGGACACTTGTGTTTCACGACACACTCTTCCTTGTTCCCGAAAACCCTTCCCACAAGATTTAAAAAATTCAACTAGCCGATATTTATACCTTTGTTTCCGAGAAACCGCCAAAGGATGTTATGGCACGGAGATTGTACTGCTTTCTTGTCGCTAATGATCCGCAACAACATAATACAAGAAGTTCCATCCCCGGCACTTCGGGCCAAAACAGAATCAAATCGAAATAAATCGGATTAAGCAGGAGATAATTTATATGTCCATTTTTGTATGGAATAAGAGTTTTGAGCTTGGGATAGAGCAGTTTGACGACCATCACAGGCGCTTGGTAGGGCTTCTCAACAAAATGTACGACGACTTTGCCGCCGGGACAAGTCAAGAATCCCTCGAATCGGTACTTGATGAGCTTGTCGATTATGCAACCTATCACTTAGCTGCAGAAGAGCATTGGATGAAAGAACAGAGGTATCCTGAATTGCAGCAACACCAGGAAGAGCACAAAGGGTTCAGCAACAGGATCGTGGAGATTCAGAAAGATTATCACGGCCGGAAGGCTAAACTCTCACTGGAGGTATTGATCTACCTCAAAGAGTGGTTGTCGGATCATATTCTCAAAACAGATGCCGCATATGGGCAATTTTACAATGGTTTTTCCGGTTTGTGACTTCGCCGAAATAGCGGCAAATCATTGGCAAGACCTTTACTGGCTTTGAACGGAAATGACAAAAGAAGTATGAATGTATCCCAGCTTTCCGGGAACCTACGATTGTCATCATGTACCCCAATCTGCATGAAACTCTTCCATGCGTTTGCCGGGGTGCCGAAAATCATGCCAAAGCAGCCTGTGAAATTCGAAACGGTTGGCACAACAGTGCGATCGGTATATTTCGAGAGGAGCGATATGAACGCGTCTGGCGAAAACACATCGAAACCACAAAGAGGCCAGATTATTGTCGTGGACGATGAGCCGGCGGTCCTTGATTGTTTAAAACAGATGCTGTTGCTCTGCGGGAATGATGTAGTCGCGTTCACCAATGGTGCGGCGGCGCTGGAAGCTGTTCTCAGTGAGCCGCCCGATATTATTCTGCTGGATATCTCCATGCCGGAAATGGATGGTTTCCAGATATGTGAGAAGATCAAGCAGAACCACAATCTCAAAGATATACCGGTCATCTTTCTGAGCGGCATCAACACCATTGAAAACATGGTTCGGGGATTTCATGCCGGCGGAGTGGATTTTATTACCAAGCCGTTTCACTTTGCCGAGGTACAGGCAAGGATCGATGTCCACATCAAGCTTTTCCGGACAGAAGCGCTCCTTCGGCAGCAGAATGAATATCTTGAGCAGATCGTCATGGAACGCACCTTGGAACTGCGTAAGGACATTGAAGAACGAAAATGTATCGAGGCAAGCCTGGCGCAGCAAGTCATCGCTACAGGTGAAGCGTTCACCTATACCATCTATGCCCTTGCACGGGCGGCAGAGGCGAATGACGAAGATACCGGCAACCACATCCTCAGGGTTGGCGAATTTTCCGCAATAATCGCCTCACAGCTTGGGCTTGATGACGGCTTTGTTCAGGACATACGAACCCAGTCGATACTGCACGATGTGGGCAAAATCCATTCTCATCCCGATATATTCAAAAAAACAGGCAAATTGACGGATGAGGAGTTCACGGCAATGAAGGAACATACGTTTTCCGGAACAATGATTATTGGAAACAACGAAAAACTGAGAATGGGCCGCAGCATAGCACTCACGCACCATGAAAAATGGGATGGCAGCGGCTATCCCCGGGGACTTGCCGGCGAACAGATACCGATTGAAGGGAGAATAACAACCATTGCCGATATCTATGATGCTCTCAGGAGTCCTCGTCCGTACAAGCCGGCCTTTGACCATGATACGGCATACAGAATAATTACGAAGGGGGACGGCAGGACCATGCCTGAACATTTTGACCCTGCGGTCTTGCGTTCGTTCAAGGAGATAGCCGCCCGATTCGAGGAAGCATACGAAAACTTGAAGGGATAGGATGATCTTACCAGTGCCATGGGAATGAGCCGCAATAATCGATCTTAGACTTTACCAACATTACGGCAGCGGCAAGGATTCACTCTGTCTCCAGTGCCCCCAAGTAGCTAGATAATGGCTTACTAAATCAGGAGTGGACAAACATGCTGAAGAGCTACAAACACTGTGGCATATTTTCAAAAATCATGAGCTTGTCGGTATTGACGTGGTTGGTGTTGGTGCTGACGTCGTTATTTGCACTGACTCCTTATATCCGCGGCCTGATCATGGCTGAAAAAAAAGATGCGGTTCGCTTTCTGGTTGAGGAAGCATCAACCGTCCTGGCCACCTATCAAAAACAGGTTGAGGCGGGAACACTTTCAAAAGAGGCAGCTCAAATACGGGCAGCCTACGATATAAAGCAACTTCGCTACGACGGTAAGGAGTACTTTTTTATTAGTGACCTCAACAACCGCCTCATTGCTCACCCTCTGCGCCCTGAAAATGAAGGCAAGGATATGAGTACCTTCAAGGATGCCGATGGGAAATTCATGTACCAGGATTTCACCAGGGCGGCGGCGAGTGACAAGGGGGCAGGTTTTGTCAGTTACCGCCAGATAAAACCCGGTGAAAAATATCCGCAACCCAAGCTGTCCTTCGTCAAACAGTTTAAGCCCTGGGGTTGGGTGGTCGGCACCGGCATCTATATCAACAGCGTTGACGACGACATGAGGGCAGTCCAGATTGCTATCGGTATAGGCCTTCTAAGCACCCTGGCCCTGAATATCTTCTTAGCCCTTATGGTTACCAAGACTATCACAAAGCCTGTCAAGGAGGTTGTGGACTCCATCAGGGATATCGCCCAAGGCGAAGGCGATCTGACCAGACGGTTGCCGGAAGGGGTTAAAAACGAGATCGGCGAACTCAGCAAATGGTTCAATACCTTTGTGGTCAAACTGCACGGTATCATCTCGGATGTTTCAAGCACTTCTCGCCAGGTTGCCAGTGCTGCAAATAAATTACAGAATACCGCAACACAGATTGCAGACGGCGCCGCAGTAGTGGCTGCTCAGGCTGTGACCGTTGCAACTGCCGGTGAGGAGATGTCAGCCACATCAAATGACATCGCGCAGAACTGCCAGAAGGCTGCCGAAGGAGCCCAACTGGCAGCGCAAACTGCCGATAACGGTTCCGAAGTGGTCGAGAGAACTGTGGTTGTCATGGGTCAGATTGCCGAGAAAGTTCGGGAGACAGCCAAAACGGTGGAAAGCCTTGGTGCGCGTTCCGATCAAATCGGCGCCATCATCGGCACCATTGAAGATATCGCCGACCAGACCAACCTGCTAGCGTTGAATGCAGCCATCGAAGCCGCCCGCGCAGGTGATCAAGGCAGAGGTTTTGCGGTTGTTGCTGATGAAGTCCGGGCCCTGGCAGAGCGCACCACACGTGCCACCAAAGAAATCAGCGAGATGATTAAGGCCATCCAGAAAGAGACCAAAGGAGCTGTTGCCGCCATGGAACGGGGAGTCCAGCAAGTGGAGACAGGAACTATCGAAGCAGCAAGATCCAGAAAAGCGCTTCAAGATATCTTACAACAGGTGAACGAAGTTGCGATGCAGGTCAATCAGATAGCTACCGCAGTAGAAGAGCAAACTGCTGTATCTAGCGAGATATCCGGAAACATGCAGCAGATAACGGTAGTTGTCCGGAAAACCTCACAAGGCGCAAGTGAGTCGGCCTCGGCGGCAGCACAAATGAGCGGTAACGCCGAAGAACTTCAGCGATTGGTAAATCAGTTTCAACTTTAATGGTCGCAGAAGTCATGACGTCTGAAATTTTACAGCTTTAGATTTTCACGTCTTGCCTTGGTGATTTTGTGCAAACTGATCATGCATCGGCTCTGATTACAGCCAAAAGCATTAACTATTAGAACAGGAGAACTATAATGGCCACAAAAGCGCTGGTAAAAATTGACGAAGCGGCAAAACACGACGAACTGATTCAACTGGTCAGCTTCGCGCTGGCGGGAGAGGAATACGGCGTGGAGGTACTTAAGGTACGCGAGATCATACGCATGCCGATTATCACCAAGATGCCCAACACACCACAATATATTGAGGGAATCATCAACCTGCGCGGCATGGTTATTCCGATCATCTCCTTGCGCAAGCGCTTCGGACTCTCGGCAAACGAACAAAACAGCCATACCCGTATAATCATCATGGATGCAGCCGGCACCATGAACGGCTTTATCGTAGATGCGGTATCGGAAGTCGTCCGCATTCATAGCAGCGATATCCAACCGCCGCCGTCGATGGTATCTTCCGGCAACATTGGCCAGGAATTCATCACAGGTGTTTTCAATCATGCCGAGCGGCTGATGATAATTATGGACATCGATCAGATGTTCTCGGTCGAAGAGCGGGAGAGTTTGGGCGGATTTCCGTAATCTTCCTCATAATCATTGATAAAAAAGGTGAACATTGGATTAACAGACAACCTATCTTGAAACTTCCGGTATGTCATATTGATATTATCAAGATACACCTCTTTAATACGCCGTCCAGCCTTGAATACCATAGACCTCTATTTGGCACTATGGCTTCAAGAGATTAAGTCTATGTTGGACACGACTATTACTACCTTTATTTTTGTCATAAATAGTGATGACCGTGTCCGGCATCAAATAGACATTCGTGGCACACTTTGGAACACTTGTGTGTCACACGCATAAACACTTGTGTTTCACGACACACCTCTTCCTTGTTCCTTAAAACCCTTCCCACAAGATTCTAAACACTCAACCAGCCGATATATATACATTTGTTACTATAAAGCTGCCGTAGGATGCTTATGGCACGCAGCTTGTAATGCTTTGTTATCGTTAATCATCTGAAACAGCAAAACCAGCAGGTCAACGGGAGAATTCACGTGGCTTTTACGTTCTTCATGCGGGATCAGCCGACACTTGAGCATGCCGCGGATCATATGATTCCGTACGCCAGCGGCAGAAGCAGGATCAAAATCTGGGACGCCGGCTGCGCATTGGGCCAGGAAACCTACACTATCGCCATGATCTTTGCGGAAAAGATGAACCACTTCGGCTTCAAGAATCTTCGTATTGACGCTACCGATCATGACAGAGCCAACAACTTTGGCGCTATCGTCTCAGCCGCCGTCTACTCTGAAGAGGAATTGCAAAGAACACCTGCCAATCTGTTAAACAAATACTTCGAGCCGGCCGACAAACCGAATCATCTGCGGGTTGTCGAGCAATTGCGCACGAGAGTTCAGTTCAACTATCACGACCTTCTCTCATTTAAACCTGTCGGCGGCGATTACTGCCTGATCGTCTGCAAGAACGTCATGCTTCATTTTCAGTATCCCGAGCGGGTCGAGGTATTCAGGATGTTTCACGATGCTTTGGCGCCGGGCGGTTTTCTGGCTACGGAGAACACCCAGAAACTGCCCCAGGAAGTGTCGCACCTCTTCACCCAGGTGGTGCCGGACGCACAGCTCTACAGGAAGATTGGGGATTAATGACTGTGAAAATAATACCCTTATTGAAAAACGACAAAAAATACAGCTGCTATTCGTACCTGATCCTTGGGGACTGGAACCGGATTGAGGATCTCAATACAATTATCGATCCGGGCATCGACGATTTCGTGATCAATGAAATAGAGCGTCTCTCAACAGGTTTCGGCAAGGTTCCGGTGGCCCAGATAATCCTTACCCATAACCATTTCGATCATGCTCAATCGATTCAAGCCTTCAAGGATAAGTACAAAGCACGAGTGTTTGCCTTCAGCGACGGGCCCGGAGTAGACGAACTTCTCACCGATGGCCAGATCGTCAAGGCCGGGGACGATGTCCTGGAAGTGCTGCACACCCCCGGGCACTCATCGGATTCCATATGCCTGTATTCCCCTTTGGAAAAGGCACTATTCTCCGGCGATACCCGATTGAGCATCACCACGCCGGAAGGGAGGTATGCCCCGGAATATGCCGAAGCGCTTATCAAAATAGCCTGCCGTGATGTTCAGAGGATTTATTCCGGGCATGATGAACCAAAGAAAACTGGTTGCCAGGAAATGATCTTCAAGACATTAGGCAATGTTAAAAGCTATGGACATATTCCCTAATATTAAAGACCTATAACCGCACTTCACAAACAGAAAGGAAATTCATAAGTAGCTTGTTTATTTAGCTCTGACGCATCATTTTAACGCTAATACCAACAGTACCTTAAAGAAAAGGGGGTTATTACAATGGCGTGGTTTTCCGGTAATGAGACAGACATGACGAAAGTCATGGCATGTCTGTCGGAGTTTGGCAAAGGTAATTTCGATGCTCCGATAGAGCAGTTCTCAGGCAAGAAGGTGGTCATCAATCAAACCATCGAGCAGTTGCGTCTAAACATGAAAGCACTCGTTTCGGACGCCACCATGCTCTCACAGGCGGCAATAGACGGCAATCTCGCCGCCCGTGCCGATGCCTCGAAACACCAGGGTGACTTTCAAAAGGTTGTCACAGGGTTCAATACCACTTTGGACACTGTCGTGAACAAGGTGGAGTGGTACGAAGCCATTATCGATGCGGTTCCTTTTCCGATTCATGTAACCGACATGGATATGAACTGGACGTTGCTCAATAAGCCCTTTGAAAAATTGCTTATCGATGCAGGACAGATTAAGGACCGGCAGTCAGCTGTCGGGAAACCGTGCAGCAACGCAGCCGCGAATATCTGCAACACCGAGCTTTGCGGTATCCGCCAGCTCCAGAAGGGGGTTGGCGAGAGTTTCTTCGACTGGTGCGGATCTAGTTGCAAGCAAGATACCTCCTACCTCCTCAACAATGATGGTAAAAAAATCGGCTATGTCGAGGTTGTTTCCGACCTTACCGCCATTCTCAGAAACAGGGATCACACAAGAGAGGAAATCGAACGAATTGCTGGCAATCTGACGAAACTGGCCATGGGTGATCTTGATTTGAATCTCAATGTAAAGGATGCTGATGAACATACCGCAGAGACCAGGGAGGGCTTCGTCAAGATCAATGATAGTCTCATTAAAGTAAAGGGTGCAATCGGTGCCATGGTTGCGGATACGAACATTCTAGTTAATGCCGCTATCGATGGCAAGCTCGCCACCAGGGCCGACACCTCCAAGCATCAAGGGGATTTCCAGAAGGTAGTTGCCGGTGTCAACGATACACTGGACGCCGTCATCGGCCCATTGAACGTGGCTGCCGAATATGTGGACCGGATCAGCAAAGGTGACATCCCGCCCATGATAACTGACAACTACAACGGCGATTTCAACGAGATCAAGCACAACCTGAACCAGTGTGTAGACACCCTCAACAAACTGATGGCCGATATGAACGAGATGTCCCACCAGCACGATCTTGGCGACATCGACGTAATCATGCCGGTGGACAAATTCCAGGGTGTTTACAGTGTCATGGCCAAAGGTGTCAACGACATGGTCAACGGGCATATCAATGTCAAGAAGAAGGCCATGGCCTGCATCGCCGAATTCGGCAAGGGTAACTTCGAGGCGGAGTTGGAGCAGTTCCCTGGCAAGAAAGTCTTTATCAACAACACCATCGAAACCATGCGCGGTAACATCAAGGATTTCATTGCCGACATGAATCGCATGTCCGAAGAGCATGACAAGGGCGACATCGACGTCCTCATCCCCGAGGATAAATACCAGGGTGCCTTCCATGCCATGGCGACCGGCGTCAACACCATGGTCAACGGGCATATCAACGTCAAGAAGAAAGCCATGGCCTGCATCGCCGAATTTGGCAAGGGGAATTTTGAGGCACCGCTGGAACAGTTCCCCGGCAAAAAGGTTTTCATCAACAATACCATCGAAGCATTGCGCAACAACATCAAATCGTTTGAAAACCAATTGCAAACACTGGTCAATGCCACAGTAGCCGGGCAACTGGCAACCCGCGGCGACGCGGCCAAGTTCGAAGGTGGCTGGTCTCAACTGGTCGGCGGCGTCAACAACCTGTGCGACGCATTTGTCGGACCGATCAACGTCACGGCCGAGTACGTGGACCGGATCAGCAAGGGCGACATCCCGCCGAAGATCACCGACAACTACAACGGCGACTTCAACGAGATCAAGCTCAACCTGAACAACTGTATAGACACCATGCAGGGCCTTTTGGACGAAACGGACAAACTGGTCAAAGCCACGGTAGCAGGCCAGCTGGCGACACGGGGCGACGCGGCCAAGTTTGCCGGCGGATGGGGAACATTGGTTGGCGGTGTCAACAACCTATGTGATGCGTTCGTAGGACCGATCAACGTCACTGCCGAGTACGTGGACCGGATCAGCAAGGGCGACATCCCGCCCAAGATCACGGACAACTACAACGGCGACTTCAACGAGATCAAGCTCAACCTGAACAACTGTATAGACACCATGCAGGGCCTTTTGGACGAAACGGACAAACTGGTCAAAGCCACGGTGG
>Ga0316217_10004799_pt1 | contig 14366 bp, 12 predicted proteins | sample 1anoAmetaG_FD_203633 | JGI IMG/M metagenome (GOLD analysis project Ga0316217, IMG submission 203633) | Freshwater microbial communities from Trout Bog Lake, Wisconsin, USA - 1anoA | ecosystem: Environmental > Aquatic > Freshwater > Lake > Hypolimnion/Profundal zone | place: USA: Wisconsin... | reverse complement strand
GCTGCTGCTGCTGTTTCGCTACGCTCAACAGCAGCAGCACACGCGGAAGAAAGAAGCACCATGGTTATGCTGGTTTATAATTGTCGCTGACGCCGGATAATAATTGTCGCTTGACAATTGTGGTAAGGAGTATAATAGGGAGCCCCATGAGATTATAAGCATGGGCATGCAATATATGTATAAGGACCCGACCACCTTTGCCAAGACCGACCCCGACTACTTCAAGTTGATCTACATGCTAATGCACCACAGGGATTAGAGTGGCGAGAATATAGACATGAGCACTGTTCGTACCAGACCCGGCGCAGTCATCCAGATAGGCTCAACCCGCGTTGACATCTGGTACTACTCCTTCCGCTGCTCTGACCCGGTCCTGTTAGCCAAGCTCAACAAACTGCTGGATCCGGGCGGCCCCGGTGGGGAGGATCCTGACCCAGACCACTCCCTCGCCGTTGCTGCAGTGATGAAATATGGTGGACGGATCCTCAACGAGCGGCCAAACGCGCGGCCGGTGGCAAATGCTTGATCCGCGTTGCGGCGTGATTGATCGTAAGCCCGGGGTGGCGCTGCGGACGCATAGGGTATAGGTTCGAGGGGTGTCATCTCAGCTCTGGTTGGTAAAGGCTTCGACAACGGCGACGGCGTTGGCGGTGGGGGTCTCGGGCTGCAAAGCCTTGGCCGGGGCAAGGAGGTAACCACCGCCACGGCCCATCTCGGCACAAAGTCGCCGCACTTCGGCGTGAATCTGAGCGGGGCTGGCGTGGGGTATGGTGCTCTGGCTCCCGAGGCCACCCCAGAAGGTGATTGCCCGGCCAAACTGCCTCTTGAGCTCATACGGATTCATGCCGGCGGCCTCCGGCTGCACGCTCTCCAGCACATCCAACCCGATCTCGATAAGGTCGGGGATGATGGCGGCAACGGAACCGCAGGAATGGCACATGGTGATCTTGCCGCGGGCGTGGGTGGCGGCGAAGATTCTCGCCCAGCGCGGCTTAAGGAATTTGCGCCACCGGTCAGCTCCCAGAATAACGCCGCGCTGGTCGCCCCAGTCGTCGCCGAAGAGAATGCCGTCGATGGGCAGATCCGCCGTGTAATCCACGAAACGCAGGTAAAGGTCGGTGAGTCGATCGAGCATCGCGGCGAAGAAATCCTCCTCGACCGCGGCATCCATCAGGGCGTTCTCAAAGCCGCGCAGATTCCAACTGCGCTCAAAAAGCCCCCATCCGAGGTGGCCAACCAGGAAGCTGTCACTTTTCCGGGCGCAGGTGGCGAATGCCCTTTGTTTCCATTCGGGGCGGAGAAAGACCTCGGCGGCGGGAAAGCAATATCCTTCCCAGGATGGCGCAGCCAAGGGCGGCCGTTCGAGGTGCCAGGGGCGAAGATCAGTGCGCCAGATCCCGCCATAGCCATCGCGCACATGGGTGGAGTCTATTGGGGTCTTAAGGTCGGTCTCCACGGCGCTGACGCCTGTCAAGTAGGGCGTGAGCCGCCGGCGCCAGTCCTTTCCGCCGTAGTGCAGGTCGAGTCGGTCAGCGGTGTCGCCCTCGAAATCAAGGCTGAAGGGCACAGGGCGCACTTCCTTGTGTGCGATGGCCGACAAGACTTGCTCCTTGAGCGTCATGATTGAATAATCAAGGACACGGCGCGTTCTGTCAAGAGCCTGACAATCCTCCGTGAACGACCATCGCAAAGACATTTCCCAGTTTCAGCGGGGCTTGTGTTCCGTGAACGCCATGCCGGATCAGATCATGAGCGTCTCCGTGCCACTATGTTCACCATGTCGTTTTCGATTACGATCATCCCCGCCATGTTTGATGAAGAGAATGAAAAATCAGCGGGGCCCAGAAAAGGTGTCATGTTGATTTATGGGAATTGCCATCGCCTTTCCCACTGCTCTTAGGCCGACCGCGTGGTCGGACGGTCGCTTCCAGGCCCAGTCGGGACACCGTTCGGTTCGTCCATTGCCGGTCGCCCAATGGCGACGAACGGCCAATACTTGTATGCATGCGATCCATTTCCGCCGCCGACTACGCCTCATTTACCGCCAGCGGCCAGTCCGCAGGCAGATCAACGAAGCTCTGGCTCAGCTGATTCAGAGTCTTCCGAACTGCCTGCGCGATAATGTTCCAGCCCTTGCCCCGCGTCATTTGGGTACTCCGCTTTGCTGCCGCGGCAATGCGCGGCATTGCCTGGCCTGTTACCGTTCACGGCCTTGGGGCCGCTCAGGCTCACCATAAGCCTCATGCAAATTAGAATACCCTCCGCAAAAAGCAAGCCAATGGTTACAAAAAATTTTTCCCAACTTACTGACTTCCATGGGGTCAGTTGCTCCCACATGCCATCTACGAATGCCGGTTTATCTGCGCCAATCCAATCCCGCGGAGCAAGGCTAAGGCGGCCGCACCCGTTCCTAAAGGGTGAGCCCGCCCAGGCGGAAAAGGGACTGGCAGAGGGTTCCATTGCCACGATGATGTTATACGCACAAAGATGGAACGGCGGCTGAGGCCTATCGGCCATAGGCTGAGCCGACGCCATGGGCGGTGGCGGGTCCCAGACTTTCGGGACAGACGTTGAACGCTGGAACCGGGCGGCTAGGAGCCGGATTTGACTCTTCGCCGGCCCGGCCAAAATCTGCGCGTTCTGGCCATATATTCCCGATACTCCTGGCCGTGACTGGCCAGCAGATAGCGTTCCTCCCGGCGTGCTTCCCACTGCAGCAGGAGAATATGCACCAGGCCGACACCGATCATGGTCGGGGAACAGACGGCCACCATGGAGCAGAGCATGAGCAACGAGGACAATGCGTAGATGGGATGGCGGACATAGGCGAAAGCGCCGGTGACGATGAGCGGGGGGCGCTCGTGGGGATCTATACCCATGCGCCAGGCGCTGCCCATGCGCCGCCAGCAAAGCCGCGTGGCGACATAGGCGGCCAGGGCAATCACCACGCCGGCCCAGGCCAGCCAGGGCATGGTCCAGAGGCGCAAAGCCAGTGGCCAGTGATGCTCGGGGTGGGGCACAAACGCCGTGGCCATGGGGATGCCAATCCATAGCGTCACAGTGGGAATCCAGACGATGCGCAATAGCCTGCCCAAAGGCTCCGGGGGCACCAAGTTGGCGCGGCCGCCATGGCGGCGCGTCTGGAACACCATGTACAATACGCGCCCCCAGTAGAACAGGACGAGCAAGGCAATGATAAGAGCGGGCCAGTTGTACGGCATAGGCTACTTGCTCAAGCGCCTGCGCGGCAGGCACTTGCACCAGCCACAGGGGCGTTATTCTTGTGTAGTAAGGAGCGAAGCGTACACGCATCGCACAAGCACCGCAAGAAAGCCCAGAGGCACGCCCAAGGCGCTACCGGGAACCTCCGGCACAGGCGTCGCAGGCGCCTGTGCCGGCCGGGGCTAATAACTTCCCTCATCCAATTTAACCTTCCCCCGGAAGACCCAGTAAATGCTGAGGGTATAGGCGAGCACCAGCGGCATGCCCACCAGAGCGATGATCAACATGATCTTGAGGGTCAGCGGTGATGAGGCCGCGCCATAGATGTCAAGGCTGTTGGCGGGAAAAGGATTGGAGCAGAGCATGTTGGGGAAAAGACCGATGGCCAAGAGCGCCATAAGGCAGGCGATGGCGAAACAGGAGGAGACAAAGGCGTTGAAATCGCGTTTGTGATATATCTGGCGGGGGATGTTGGCGATGGCCAGCATGTTGAGCAGGGCCACGAAACCAAGCCAGGGGCGGGCGTGGAAGGGCTGGGCCATGCGCGGCACAAAGAGGAGCGTAGCCATGGTGGTGGTGGCGTAGCAGATAATGAAGAAGATCATGGTGTTGTGGACCCAGGCGCGAACCCGGTCGTGCAATTGGCCCTCGGTCTTCATCACCAGGTAGATAGATCCGTGCATCATGAACAGAGCCACGGTGGTGACCGCCACCAGCAACGCGTAGGGATGCAGAAGATTCCAGAAACCGCCGGCGTAGTAGTGCCGGGCATCCAGGGGAATTCCCCAGGCGAGATTGCCCACCAGCACGCCCATAAGAACGCTGGCCAACAGGCTGCCGACGAAGAACCCCGCGTCCCAGAATCGCCGCCAGCCTTCGTGGATCTGCTTGGAGCGGAATTCGATGGAGACGGCGCGGAAAATCAACGCCGTCAGAACCAGCATGAGCGGCAGGTAGAGGCCAGAAAAAAGCGTGGCATAGACATTGGGGAAGGCGGCGAAGAGGGCCCCGCCGCCGGTCACCAGCCAGACCTCATTGCCATCCCAAACCGGGCCGATGCTGTTGAGCATAAGCCGGCGATCCTTGTCGGTCCTGCCAAACAGGTGCAGAATCCCCACGCCCAGGTCAAAACCATCGAGCATGGCGTATCCGAAGAACAAGACCACCATCAAAACGAACCAGATTAAGTTAAGATCCATGGCTTGACCTTTGGTAATTGCCTGATGACGACAAACCTATGCGCCTACACTCCCGCCCGGTCGCCGTGGAGAGCCGGCCCGGCGGCATGCACCGCTTCCTGCGGACCCTGGCGGATCTTGTGATCCAAAAGATAAATGAAGAGCACGAAGAGCAGCAGGTACATGACGGCGAACATCGCCAAGCTGGCCCAGATCTGCGCCGCGTTGGCGCCGGGCGAGACGGCGGCCTGAGTCTTCATCAGCCCGTAAACTATCCACGGTTGGCGCCCCACCTCGGCGCTGAACCAGCCAAGCTGATTGGCAGCCTGGGGCAGAACCACCGCGAATACACAAATACGCAGGAACCAACGCTTGTCCCATAGCGTCTGCCGCCACCAGAAGAAGCCACCGGCCAGGCTCAGGACTATCAGCAACATGCCGATAGCCACCATGATATGGTAGGTCTGGAAAACCGGGTTGACGGGCGGGCGCTCGGCGGCCGGGAAGTCGGCCAGGCCGGTCACCGGCGTGGCGGCATCGCCGTGGATCATCCAGCTAAGAAGGCCGGGAATACACAGGCCCCCGCGAACTTCTCCGGCGACGTTCGTAGCGGCAGAAGCCGGCGGAACGTACCAACCGAACAGGTACATGCCGGCGGGACTGGTCTTCCAGTGGCCTTCGAAAGCCGCCATCTTGGCCGGCTGATTGACAGCGACGCCTTTGGCGCTGGCATGGCCGCTGAGCAACTGGAGGAGCGCGCCGGCCAGGGCCACGCTCAAAGCCACGCGGATGGAGGCCTTGGCGAATTCGACATGGCGTTTTTTGAGGAGATAGAAGGCGGAAACGCTCAAGACCATCCACGCCGCCGTCTGCCAGGCACCCATGAGAGTATGGCCAAGGCGGTCGAGGGTGGAATGATTGAGGACAACCTGGATGAAATCGACGACCTCGGCCCGGGGCACGCCGCCAGGTCCGGGCACGATGTGGTATCCGGCGGGCGTCTGCATCCAGGAATTGGCGACGATGATCCAGACGGCGGAAAACATGGAGCCGGTGGCCACCAGCAAAGTGGCCACAAAGTGCATTTTTTTGCCGACGCGGTCCCAGCCGAAAATCAGCACGGCAAGGAAGCCGCTCTCCAGGAAGAAGGCAAAAATGCCTTCGGCGGCCAGGGCGCTGCCGAAGACGTCGCCAACGTAGCGGGAGTAGTCGGCCCAGTTGGTGCCGAACTGGAACTCCATGACAATGCCGCTGGCGACGCCGATGGAAAAAATGAGGGCGAAGACCTTCACCCAGAATTTAGTCATCTGGTGGTAAAGTTCCTTGCCGGTGCGGAGCCACATGGACTCCATGATTACCAGAATTAGCCCCAGCCCTATGGACAAAGGCGGGAATATATAATGAAAAGCGACGGTCAAAGCGAACTGCAACCGCGAGAGCATGCTTGCATCCATCGATGCACCTCCTGAATAAGCAGATTATAGGGTCTTTTATTTCGTACCGCCAGAGGACGACAAGAACTACATCGCCCCCATGGGGCCAAGGAAATGCAGAGACCGGCAATTCCGGCCGGCGAATTCCCCAGCGAAGGTGGGTCTATTACCGGCGACTGCGACTTGTTCCTGGGCGATTACGCGTGCTGCGTGAAATGGGCGATTCCTGGCTGGGCGATACGGCGATAGTCGGACAGGGTCATCCGGACGGCTTCATCGTGCGAGCCGGTCTGAAAAACCACCTCACGCTGTCCGAAAAGCGAATCATCCATCACGGTCGGGAGACCGAAGATGGCCCCGATGGGCGGTTCAGCGCCCAATTCGCAATCGTCAAACACCTCGCGCAGAGTCTGCTCGTCAGCGACATGCATCTCATCGGCCCCCAGCTCCAGGCGAAGTTGGGCCAAGTCGATACGCTGGGACGCCGGCAGGGCGCACACCACGAACTGCCCATCGGCTTCAATCAGAACCGGCTTGATGACCTGATGGCCGGAGGCATGTTCCGCGTGGGCAAGATCCTGGGCGGTGTAGGCCGTCGGGTGGTGCTTCACCTCGTACTGTATGCCCATGCGATCGAGATATGGCTGGAGCTTCATACGGACCTCCATCGGTTTAGATACCTGGTGTCCTGGCGCGCCAGAATAATCCAAGTTAGTTTAACGCTCCGTAGCTCCCGCTCCAAGAAAAATCCGCTCCGTTTCAGGTTTTTAGCGAGAATGTTTACGGCTGAGCCGCAAGCATAAAGATAGATCGCCGATGACGCTGCGCAACATAACCGCAACCGAGGAAATTGGCCGAGGATTTCACTGCTGACCCTGGTTAGCCCGGCACTTTTCTTTCATCGGCGAGGCCGCCTTCCAGGGTTTCTCCGGGACCCAGATCACATTCGTAGTTGTCACTAACGCGGACTACCCCTTGGCGGTTCCATTGAGGCTGGCAGGCGGCAAAAGGATTTCGTAAGCGTAGACGGCCGCCATATTCCGCGGCGATACGGAGCCAACGGGTACAGCCGGCAACGCGCCGGGCGGAAACCAACCAGGCGCCTTCGGCCCGCAGGTTCTCGAAGGCAGCGTCAGTCCAGGTGGCGGGCATGGCGGGGAATACGCGCACCACGCCGCCCCAGCTTTGCAGCAGCATTTCGTGTACTGCCTGGGCAGCCGCGAAATTCCCTTCCAGCGTGAAGGGCCTGCCCTTACGGCGGACTTCGGGAAGGATTCGCTTGAAGTCGGAGTTGAGGTGAAAGCCGTTGGGCGATACGAATACCTGGAGGTAGGTATTTAAATGTCGTGCCGCCAGACCGCCGAGGCCGCAACGGGCCGACAGGCAGGCCATCCACGCAAAACTATAGCCGCACCATTCTCTGATGCCGAGTTTTTCGAGTTGCTCCAGCGAGGCGGCGATCACCTGGCGATCACGGTCCGAGCCCTCGATAGTCAAGGTTCCCAGGGGATGGATAGCCATCAGGTGCGAGAAATGCCGGTGCGATTCCTGGAGTGCTTCCGATGGAGAAACCATAAGCGCCCCGGCGTGGAGGCCGGCGCCGGCCACGGCCAATTCATCCAGTTGGCCGGATAGCGCTTTCCACTGAGCCGCCTGGGTAGCGCCGGCGGCGGCGCACATTTCCCCAAGAGCCTCAAAGAGCCAGCGCATGAGGGCCAGGTCATAGTTGGAATTGGGCTGGACCCACGCCTCCAGGGCATTGTTGTGAAGTTCCGGCGAACTGGAAAGCGGCAACTTCAGTTTGCCGTTGGCACCCGGCCGGAGCAAGGCCCGCAGACATTGGGCGATGGCCGAGCAATAGGGGATGGCCCGTTCCGTGAGAAACCGCCTGTCCATCGTGTAGCGCCAGTGCAAATAGAACGTATGGGCCACCCAGGCCCCCATGGTGGGGGAAAGGCTGTACTGTCCCCATCCGCCCAGGGGTTTGCCATCCAGACCCATCACGCCGGGAACGGCCGCCCCAGGAGTTTGGTAGAAATCCCTGGCGAATCGGCGATGCTCGGGGAGGAGATCCCACATGAAGTCCAGAAAGCTCTGGCCCTGGGAGAGATGGCCGGCGGAAAGATAAGCCCAGTAGGTGAGCTGGGTATTGAGGTCGTTGTGGTAATCGCCCTTCCAGGGCGGCAGATCGCCCTCGTCCGCCGTCCAGACTCCCTGCAGCGGCATGGGAGGAGCGCCTCGGCGCGAGGCCGCGCCATAAAAATATTGGGCCAGATCGTAATGGCCTTGGATGGCTGAATCAGGCACGCGGATTCCGGAGGCCGACCAGAATTGCTTCCACCACTGGACATGATCGGCCAGCAATCGGTCGTATCCGGCATCCAGAGCCTTGGCGGTACGTTCCTTGGCCAGGGCCAGCGGGTCCGCCCCGTCGCAGGCGGCAGTGATCGCCAGCGCCAGCTCGGTTCCGCCATGACGGCTGGCCACAAGCACCACGTAGCTGAGCCCATCGGCGCCATCCTGGATGAACCAGACGGATTGCCCGTCTTTCCCGTGCCGTGCCGGCGGGTAACCCAGTTGCCTGATCGAGTCGGGCGCACACAGCGCCGGTTCGGCCGCCGCGCCCACCAAGCGCATCATCACCACTGGTTCGATGGCGCTGTAGAACACGTGCAGCAAACCATCAGACAATGTTGCGGTTCCCACGGCAGTTCTCTGGTCCAGACCAAAGCGTTGGAGTTCCTGTCCCGGCGCCAAGGCGATGGTTAAGCGTCCGGCGGGCAACTTCGTGGGATAGGGCTCGTTTGTAAACGGAACATCCACCAATTCGCAAATGCTCGCGATATTGCCGACAACTGATAATTCCTTCAGCGTGCTCCAGGTTGAGCTTCGCATACGGGCCAGCGAGTCGGGAACGCGGATATCCCAAAGATCGCCACGGTCCAGGCTCAGGTTCAGAGTTTGGCCACCGCCCCAGAGCAGTCCGCCCATCAGCCCATTGCCTAGAGGCACCCCTTCGTCCCAGCGGGCGATGGGGGCGGCCCATTCCAGAATAGAGGCCGCCGGCCCCGCGATGGCAGTGGCAGTCACTGCCGGGAAAGTTGATTTGGTAAATCGCGTAGTCATAGAACGTCAGGCCTCCTGGCCAAATGTAGCCGGCGCCAACCGCCAAACAAACTTCATGGGAAGGGTGATGGTCAACGCCCCGCGTCAAGGCATCGTGTGACGATGCGCCTCTGCAATTCGCAGCCATCACCTATCCCGCAAGGGGCTGCAGATTACCGCGGCTACGGGGCCACGCTCAAGGTCAGCGCGACGTTGCGCGGGTATTTCTCGCCGCCGACCGCGATGGTGAATTGACCGGACTTGAGGAACTCCTGTCTGGTTTCCTTCACCTCTTTCCACTCCGGTCCCTCGGCATACTGCCAGCACACCGTCAAGGGCGAGCCGAAAGCCTCGGCGTTGACATCCACCACATTGTCTCCCGGAGCCAAATACGGCAGCGAATACATATTGATCTGAAAATGCGAGGTTAATTGCAGCCATTCAACCGCAGCGCCGCCTTGCAGGGTTAACCTGAGCTGATAGCCTTCGAAGCTGCCGTTCACCTCATCAACCGCTATGGCGGCCAAGGCGGCATCCTTTTGCGCCAGTTCCATGGGCTTCCAGGTCTTGCCATTATCGGCGCTGACCGCGGCGACAATGCTCCCCTGCGCCGGCTTGGGAAACAACAGGTCGGAGGCGGTGATGGCATAAGGACAATTCACGCCCAAAACCAATTCCGCCGCCGCCGCAGGATCAAGAGCCACCAGGCCCTTAGCGGCGTCAACCTGGAGGTTAAACTGGGAGAGAGCGGCATCGAGGTAATGATCGGTGCGCAAATCCGGTTTATAGACGATCCGCCCGGCCGACCAATGACGGAATGACGTCCGGCCTTGGAACTTGGCGCCGTGGGGCTCAAAAAGCGGCCAGTTGACGGTGTCCCGGGCATCTTTGCGACTGCATCCGTGGAACGGTCCGCTGTCACGCATGAAGCTGCCGCGCTTGAACCAGTATTCATCGGGCATCCAGGTGCGCACGTAAGTCGTACCCCGTGGCAGGCTGATATTGCCAAAAGGCTCGTCGATCACCAGTTTGTGGAACGGTCCTTCCTTCACCCAATTTCCCTCCTTGCCGGCAAAAATATCGGCGCCATCACCGCACAACAGGTAGCCCGGGCAGGCCCGATTCTCCTTCACCGCATCCAGCGCCAGCGTGGGATCATTCTGGAGTTGCTCGATGCTGGCCAGCACCGGCACGGCGGAGCGGTCATAGACATAGAAGCACATGTGCGGATCCAGGCAATGCCACTGGCCGCTGTACTTCACCTGCATCATGTGGTGTCCCTGATGGCCCCAGCTTTCCACTTCATATCCGAGCCGCTTGAGCAATTCCGCCAACGGCGACGTCTGGCGCAGGCAACTGCCGTTGCCCATGATGTTGATCATGTTGTGGAAATTGTAGCTGAGGTCCGCCGGACCATCGCCGTGATACAGAAGCCGGCGTATCCAGTTAAAGCAGGCCAGCACCTTCTGTTCATCGGTCATGTCCTTCTTGATCAGGTCGGCCAGGATCGCATCGATGGAGGAGGTATCGACGGACTTGTCGGTCTTGAGGTGTGGATTGACAACCAGGGCCACGGATTTTCCGGCGGCCGGCGTCTCGCCCGCCGCCATGCCGACAACCGTCACACTGGCGATCATAATCCCCAAAGCAACGACGCGCGTCTTCATAATGGCATCTCGTCTTAACATGGCCCGCCGATGCCAGTGCATGACAACTGCGACAGCCGTTCCTGTCGCCGGCTCCAGGCAGGCCAGAAAAAACCTTGGCGCACAGGCGTCTGGTCAATGTCTGGCCAAAACCGCACGACCATCATGCATCATGCCCTCGCGCCGGCGCAAACACAACGGACACGCCGCAACGGGGAACGATGTGCCCGATTATTCGTGATACCACATTTACCAAGAAGGCCGGCGATTCCACCAAACTATGCTCGTTGCCAACAGCGCATCGCGGTCCTAAGATTCATCCCGAATGGCGGTCCGACAGAATAACCCCTGCCGACTCGACCGGTTGAGCCGCCCCGGCGTAGGCGAGCACGCAATGGAGCCTGATGAGCACCTCAAAAACCCCCGGCGCAAGATTCCGTGATGCCGTAGCCCAGACAAAACCGCTGCAAATCGTGGGCGTGGTGAATGCGTATGTGGCCATCATGGCCCAGCGCAGCGGGCACCAGGCCATTTACCTGTCCGGTTCAGGCGTGGCGGCGGCATCACACGGGTTGCCGGACCTGGGAATCACCACCCTTGACGACGTGGTCGAGGACGCCCGGCGGGTCACTGCCGCCAGCGAACTGCCTCTGCTGGTCGACGTCGACACGGGCTTCGGAAGCGCGTTCAATATTGCCCGAACCATCAAGGAGATGATCCGTGCCGGGGTGGCCGCAGTACACATTGAAGACCAGGTCGCCGCCAAACGCTGCGGCCATCGCCCCGGCAAGGCCCTGGTCAGCCAGGCGGAGATGCAGGACCGCCTGCGGGCGGCAGCAGACGCCCGCACTGACGACTCTTTTGTGATCATGGCCCGGACCGACGCCGTGGCCGCCGAGGGACTCGAGGCGGCGGTGGAACGTGCCGCGGCTTATGTCCAGGCCGGGGCGGACATGATCTTTCCGGAGGCGGTGGGTGGACTTGCCGACTACCAGAAGTTCGTTGCTGCCGTCAAAGTGCCGGTCCTGGCCAATATGACCGAATTTGGCAAGACCCCGCTGTTCAGCGCCGCCGAGCTGGCCGGCGCGGGCGTGGGCATGGTGCTCTATCCGCTGTCGGCCCATCGGGCCATGGCCAAGGCGGCCCTGACCGTGCTGGAAGCGATCAAACGCGACGGCCACCAGCGTAACGTGCTGGACCAGATGCAGACCCGCGAAGAACTGTACGGTTTCCTGGACTATTATCGCTACGAGAGCCGGCTCGACGACCTCCTGGCCAGGAGGACCAGCAGCGACAAGGAGAACAAGACATGACGCCAGCAGCGAGCGCATTCAAGCCCAAGAAATCCGTGGCCCTGTCCGGGGTGCCAGCCGGCAACACCGCCGTTTGCACGGTGGGCCGGACCGGCAATGATCTGCATTACCGCGGCTACGACATCCTGCATTTCGCCGACGTCTGCGAATTCGAAGAGATCGCCCACCTGTTGATCCACGGCAAGTTGCCAACGATGGCGGAACTGGTCGCTTACCGGACCAAATTGAAGGCCCTGCGGGGATTGCCCAACGCGGTCAAGGGCGTGCTGGAGCAGATCGGGGCCAGGGCCGATCCCATGGACGTGCTGCGGACGGGCTGTTCGGCCCTGGGCGCTGTCCTGCCGGAAAAGAAGGACCAAAGCTTCGCGGGGGTTCGCGACATTGCCGACCGCCTGCTGGCCTCGTTCGGCTCGATGCTGCTCTACTGGCATCACTTCAGTTCCACCGGTCGGCGCATCGACCTGGAGTGCGCCAGCGAATCGATCGCCGGGCATTTTCTGCACCTGCTTCACGGCCAGGAACCGCAGGCCCTGTGGCTGCGGGCCATGCATACCTCGCTCATCCTCTATGCCGAACATGAATTCAACGCCTCGACCTTCACCGCCCGGGTGATCGCCGGCACCGGTTCGGACATGTATTCGGCCATCACCGGGGCCATCGGAGCCCTGCGCGGCCCCAAGCACGGCGGGGCCAACGAGGCGGCCTTCGAGATCCAGTCCCGCTACCGCACTCCCGATGAGGCCGAGGCCGACATCAGGGTCCGCCTAGCCGGCAAGGAAATCATCATCGGTTTCGGCCACCCGGTGTACACCATCTCCGATCCGCGCAGCAAGGTGATCAAGGAAGTGGCCCGGCGGTTATCCAGCGCCACGGGAGACAGCCGGCTGTTCAACGTGGCCGAGCGAATCGAGAGCGTGATGTGGGAACAGAAAAAGATGTTTCCCAACCTGGACTGGTTCTCGGCCATCACCTATCACCTGATGGGCATTCCCACGGCCATGTTCACTCCGCTTTTCGTTATCGCCCGAACCAGCGGCTGGGCGGCCCATGTCATCGAGCAGCGCCAGGGCGGAAAGATCATCCGCCCCAGCGCCGTCTACGTCGGCCCGGAAGACCAGAAGTTTGTCCCGCTGGCCGAACGCCGTTGAAATACCCACGAAGATGGCCATCGGCAGGCTCCGGTATCCGCAAAAGCTTCACCAGAAACAGACCTCCACCATGAGCGACCATTTCGACCTGAATGCGCGGCCAGCTGCGGACGAGGAAATCGTCGCGGTGGCCGACTACGTTGCCAACTATTCCATCCAGAGCCCCGAGGCGTGCCAGATGGCTCGCTATTGCCTGATGGACTCGCTGGGCTGCGCCTTTCTGGCCTATCGCTATCAACAGTGCACCCGGCATCTGGGTGCGATCGTGCCCGGCACGGCGGTGCCCCATGGGGCCCGTGTGCCCGGCTCGCGGTTCGAGCTGGACCCGATCAAGGCGGCGTTCGACATCGGCACGCTCATCCGCTGGCTGGATTACAACGACACCTGGCTGGCCGCCGAGTGGGGCCACCCCTCGGACAACCTCGGGGCGATCCTGGCAGTGGCCGACTACGTCAGCCGGCGCAATCTCGCCGCCGGCCGGTCTCCTCTGCTCATGCGCCAAGTACTCACGGCGATGATCAAGGCCCATGAAATCCAGGGAGTGATGGCCCTGGAAAACAGTTTCAACCGCGTCGGGTTGGATCATGTCGTGCTGGTCAAACTGGCCTCAGCGGCGGTCGCCACCCATTTACTCGGCGGCGGGACCAGAGAGATTGAGGATGCGGTTTCGCAGGTGTGGGTGGACGGCCAGTCGCTGCGGACCTACCGCCACGCCCCCAACACCGGATCGCGCAAGAGTTGGGCAGCCGGCGACGCCACCAGCCGCGGCGTCCGCCTGGCCATGATGACCATGGCCGGCGAGCCGGGTTATCCGTCGGCCCTGAGCGCCGCTAAATGGGGTTTCTACGAAGTCGCCTTCGGGGGGCGGAAAAACCGCTTCCGGTTCCAGCGCCCATACGGTTCCTATGTGATGGAGAACGTACTGTTCAAGATATCCTTTCCCGCCGAATTCCACGCCCAGACCGCGGTGGAATGCGCCGTCAACCTCCACCCGTTGGTGATCGACAGGCTGGACGGGATTGAGCGGATCGAGTTGACCACGCACGAATCGGCGATTCGGATCATCAGCAAAGTCGGGGAACTGCGCAACTACGCCGACCGCGACCACTGCCTGCAGTACATGGTCGCCATCGGCCTGCTTAAAGGCCGCTTGACAGCCGATGATTATCAGGACGCCGCCGCCGCCGATCCGCGGATCGATGGGCTGCGCTCGAAGATGGTGGTGCGCCAAGACAGCCGTTACAACGCCGACTACCATGCCCCAGACAAGCGGGCCATCGCCAATGCCGTGCAGGTCTTCTTCACCGATGGCAGCCACACT
>Ga0316217_10004798_pt1 | contig 14366 bp, 12 predicted proteins | sample 1anoAmetaG_FD_203633 | JGI IMG/M metagenome (GOLD analysis project Ga0316217, IMG submission 203633) | Freshwater microbial communities from Trout Bog Lake, Wisconsin, USA - 1anoA | ecosystem: Environmental > Aquatic > Freshwater > Lake > Hypolimnion/Profundal zone | place: USA: Wisconsin... | reverse complement strand
TGTGTTAACTAAATTATCACTCTTTTTTTCTTTTGAAAGTGGACTTCTCTTCTGGCGCAGGGGTGGACTAGTATGCTTGGCGCAGATTCTTTTTTAGTGGACTAGTATGCTTGGCGCACAACATTTAATGTAAAAAGGACAACCCTTTATGATAATTTAGAAATTAACTATAAAGAACTATAAAACAAGTGCGACTAACATTAATTGTTTTCATAATTCATTCCAGCTAACCTTATTTGTAATGAGCTCATCATCTATAACAGAACTTGAAGAAAGGCAAAATAAAGTGGCATAAATTAGGTAATTTATTTTGGCACGTTACATCTTATCCATCAAATTATAGCCGGAAACAAACAAAGGTAGTAAAATTATGCATAATAATGATAATAATAAAAGACGCTGCGCATGGGTAGGAAGTGGAAAGATCCATTATGAGCACTACCATGATACTGAATGGGGTATTCCTGTACATAACGATTTTAAACATTTTGAAATGCTAATTTTAGAAGGAGCACAAGCAGGTTTAAGTTGGGAAACAATATTAAAAAGACGAGAAGGATATAGCAAGGCATTTAAACGATTTGATCCAGAGAAAGTAGCGTTGATGACTGATGATGAGCTTGGAACATTATTAACTAATTCAGCTATTATCCGTAACCGTCTTAAAATATTTTCAGCACGTAAAAATGCACAAATTTTCTTAACAATTCAGCAAGAATTTGGTTCATTTGATACTTATGTTTGGCGTTTTGTTAATGATACTCCAAAAATAAATCATCCAAAAGCTATTAAAGATATTTCTGTGCGTACAATTGAATCAGATGCGTTATCTAAAGACTTAAAAAAGCGTGGTATGAGTTTTGTGGGTTCAACAATTATTTATGCTTATATGCAGGCTATCGGCATGGTAAATGATCATACTATAGACTGTTATTTAGCATCAACTGAGACTTAATGAGATATAATGTATTCCCCAGCAGTAGAAGGTACTCCTAAAGAATATACATCTACCTCTTGTGACTCAGCATTAAAAAAAGAGATGTTTTATGCGTTGTTTATCCTACTGTACAGCCTCCAAATATTTGCTGAATGATTTATCGCAGTATTTAAATTAATAAGACAATTTATCTTGAAAGAAAGAATCAACTCAATTATTTATTCAAGAGGTTTTAATCTTATTGCGACTTTAGCAATTGTTCCTCTTGAACAACTTATTAAATGCATAATAGTTGTGTAGGATTTACCTTCTTGAAGCAACATCTCAATTTTCTGATGTAATTCAGCATTTTCTCTTCTACCTTTATATAGTCCGCTGGTTTTTGCTTTAGCTATTCCTTCTGTTTGTCTACGCCTTCTATCTTGATAATCTTTACGTGCTACTGCAGCTAGCATATCAAGCATTAAATCATTAATTGCTGTAAGCATGCGATTAGTAAATTCATCATTATTTTCTACAAATTGATGGCTTGTAGGTAAATCAAGAGATACTATTTTTAGTTTTTTTGATTTAATAATTGTTTTTAGCCTATTCCAATCACTATCATTTAATCTTGATATACGATCTATCTGCTCTACTAAAATAATATCATTTGGTTGAGCAACGTCTAGTAATTTAAAAAGTTCAGGACGATCTAAGGTAGCCCCACTTTCATTTTCTATAAAAAAAGTGGCAACGGTTAATTGCGAATTAGTGGCAAACTGGAGTAGAGCGTCTTTTGCTCTTTCTGCATCTTGTTCTTTTGTTGATGCGCGCAAATATCCATACACACGAAAATTTCTAGTCATAAATAATTATCAGTCTATTATAGATTATGCAATGCTTTAAAATAGACTAGTTTTGAGCGGTCTATATGAGGTGTACTCTAAATAGACAATGAGAATCATTGAATTTGCAACAAAACCATACTTTTTGGTTAAAGTACAATGAAAAACTATAAAATTATTTCATTTTAAACAACTAACTTTATTGGAAGTTAGAAAAGAATAGGCCTATATGACGATGCTGCTTATTCACATAAAATACTTTTGCAACAGTGCCTTCCTCTTAGTGTTAGATACCTCGTTTATTCCTATACATTCCTATTTGCAATAGTACCGCTAAAATCATTAATAACTAATGAGCTATATAAGATTTCTTATTAAAAAATTAAGATTAAATAGTTTATATTCTTTTAAGAGAGAATCATTCAGTAAATTAAAGATACTTGAAAAATATGTCAAAAAAACCTATAGATTCTGCAATAGAATCATCTGCAATAGCTTTGGCTAAAAAGCATAAAGAGCGTATAATGGCAGATTTTGCCCCAACTTTTTGTTTTGATGCTAGAGAATATATTTTTCCTACTTCTGCGGAAGAATATACTAAAGATGTTTTAACAGCAAAAATGAAACATTACGAGGGGATGATTAGCAAAACACTTAAACTAAATAATGATCAAATTAATGAATATCAGCTAATAAAAGAAAATTTTTTTAATGGGGGTGACGGTAGCGGTAAATTCGATATGGCTGGGTTTGAAAAACCAGCGGTTAAAAAATATATTGAGTATGAGAATTCAACTGAAGAAGGTCCAAAGGCTGAGAGACCTAAAAAGCGTTCAGTTGGGGATCTTTTAACTTTTGATGAAAAGAGATTGGGGTATCCTTTGGGTAAGGCAGTCCCAATTACGGGTCATCCTCCTGATAAAAACAACAAGGTCAAAGCTCCAGTTTATACTTCTTATGTACCAACAGAAGATGGCGCCATTATTCGCTATGAATGTTTTTATGCTTTAAGCGGAGCTATTCCTGGGACAAACTGGTTATATAAACTTTTACCAGAAAAACTTTGTAAAGTTTTTGGAGATTTTGCCGTTCATGCAGGCGATTGGGAAGGGGTATATGTCAAGGTAAAAATTGATGAAGAAGGCCAAGCAAAACTTGACCACATTCAAACTTTCTCCCATGGTAGATCTGGGGCACGAAAAGTAGATGCTAGTCAATTAACTTATAGGGAAGATGGCTCCCCTTGCATATTTGTTGGTTCTTCTACTCACCCTTCATATACCGATAATTTTGTTGGTCGTAATCAGTTTATTGATATAGTAGGCGATAAATTTACTCTTAGACCTAAGAAAGAGGATTTAGTCGATTTAAGTCCAGATCCGGCTGTACAAAAACCAGCTTGGACGGTCGCCAAATTATGGGGCAGGGCGGATTTAATGACTCATAAGGCCGATTATGTAAAATCTGGTCAGGAATATACAGAAAAACAAACTAAAAAAGATTGGTTGAAATATGACTATCATCCAATCTCTGAAAGTCGCATAGTTAAGATGGTTAAATCTGCAGTGAAAGCATTAATAAATGTAGGTAAACCAGCTTTGTTACCAGCATCGTCAACTGTGGTGGCTTTAGAACCACCAGCGAGAAAGAGGTCTGATGCTATAATTGAGCGAGCTGAAGCCCAGCAGCAAGCAAAAGATAAGGCTAAGGTTATAGGGACAATGGGGAAAAACAATCAGAGTCAAAAACCTTTGCCTCTTAAAGCGCCGCCGCCAAGACCTATGAAAGCAGATATGGGCAGGAGAAAATAATCCAAATATTTTTTTCGTAGAGAAAATAGTAAAAAGTAGAGATTTTTGTATAAATCTCTAAAGTTAATATCAAAATATAGAATTATGCACTCTAAAAAACATCTGAGTTTTAGCGCAATAAGAAACATGATATCAGATAATCTACCAGAAATCAAAGATACAAGAGTCGCTAATAAGGTTCTGTTGCAAATTTAGAAGTAGAATAAAATAATCTGGAGTACTATATTTGAAGATACCAAGTAATACCAAACTAGTTCCTAACGTGCTTATTACCCCTGATAAAATAAGGGGTATATCAGCAATTACTATTCCGTATACTAACCAATTTATAGAAAAAAACATAATGAATAGCTAGTAATAGATAAATCTGCTGCCGATTTACGTCTAAATATTTTATAGCTTTGAATATAATAGACAGAAGCTCCAATTAAAGCTATTAGCGACATATAGATATTTATAATATTTTAATTATCTAATTAAGTTAATTTTTTGCTAGATCCATGAATGCCTAATTTTCTTACTTTTTGTCTATATAGTGCCTGTCCTACAAATGTATATTTTCTTATTAAATGATTTATATCTTAAATGGTAACCACTAGCTCCAACTTCAGTAAATAAATCATAAAAATCTTCTCGGGTCTGATTATAGTTAATCCATTAATACAGCTGGGACACTGAAATAAAAAGTGCTTCCCTTATTTTTATTATTTACAGCTTTAAGTAGACTGTCATGGTTATCTGCTATTTTTTGACAAATAGCCAGACCGATCCCGTGACCTGGTATTAATTTACTCTTTACGCTTCTAAAAAATGGTTTAAATATTGATTCTATCTCGTTTTCTGAAAGACCTATACCTTGGTCATTAACACTTAACTGCCAATAACTTATTTTACTTCGATTAGTTAATTCTAAACTTATTGATATTAATCCTCCATCGCCATATTTTATCGCATTAACTAACAAGTTAGTAATCACTTGTCTAATTCTATGACTGTTGCCGTTTATTATAGCTTAATTTATATCATTAGTATTAAATACTATTTCTAGATTTTGAAATTGTGAAAATGCTTTTTGACAATATTCAATGGTATCATTTATCAGCTCAGTAAAATTAATATGATTAAAATTCTGTGTACTTGTTTCTGATGAAATTAAAGAAAAATCTAGTAATTCTTCAGATAATACTTTAAGGTGGTTTGCTAACTCTTTAATAAGTATAATATGTTCCTGTTGCCTAGATGGTATAATATTAACCCAGTAATTATTCAAATAATCTGACATAAAATAAATGTTATGAACCGCACTTTTAAGTTCATGTACCGCGTGGGCTAGAAATTCATCTCTATTATTAATTTGTCGTTCTAAATCTATAATCTTATTATTTAGTTTGTTAAACAAAGTTTTTTGATTTTTAATAAAATCCTCCATTAAAGCCTTCTAATTTATGTACAATACCACTAAACACAATTGGTTTAGTCCATGATCGCTATTTTAAAAATAGTCTGATTTATTTTCCCAGGCATTGATTTGTAATATTTTGATTACGAATATTTCTATATTAATTCGACATGTACGGCTAAATCCTGGCTACCTTAATTATCTCATATGTTAAGAACTTATACAATTTAAACTATGCAGTTTGATTTTTGGTTATAGTGGGGCGCCTGTTCTAATCCCATATAATTATGTAGCATAAACCAAACGAATTTGAGTATCATACATGAAACAAAAGTAAAAAAACATAATATAATAATGAAAAATATAAATTTTAATGAAGAAATAATTATTTTCCACCATAAAATATAGGTATTATTTAATGATCTTTAAAGTTTTTTTTAAATTTAGGTTGAAAATTAACAAATAAAAGGGTATGTTTATTTACTTTTTAAAGTGGTAGATAAGCTGTGAATTTACTTTGTCCAGGAGAGCGTCTAAAACATCTGAGAAAAATTTCAGGTATGAGCCGATTTTATATAGAAAAGCACTATGGAATTTCAGAAAGCACGATTACAAAGTGGGAATCAAAAGACACAGGAAATATTGGTGTACATAATCTTATTAGATACCTAGATATATATAAAAAAAGAGGGTTTGATATTACTATTGATAACTTATTCAGTGATAAAGAATTTCTATTAAACCGCTATAAAACAGATGAAAGAAATAATTTTTTAGATACAAGTTTTTGCTTAAATCTATTAAAAGGAGCTGTCAACGTATTTTTCTATGCAGATCGAGGAGGAAAACTATTATATATAAACCCCATATACCGAGAGATTTTGCAACTTCCTTCCCTATTTGATCCTTTTATATTAAAATCAAATACTTTAATGCTGGAAGAAGTATTACCTAATTTAAAAAAGAAAACGTGGCACGATATAATAGCCGGTGATACTATAGATATAGAATATCCTATAACCAATGAGGGTTATAAATTAAAAGTACGAGTATCTCCTAATTTTTGTATTAAACAGTTGGTAGTTGGTTTTATAGCACTTGTTCTTAGGACTTCTATGCCTATAGACTAACCACTATAAATCCATCTATTATTTTTGGCTTTGCTAAAGAAATTGACACCTTGGCTTGGTAGTAGCATTAGTCCAAATAAACGTCAGATTTACACGCACATAAGAATAGCTGTATCTTTACCTCCATGCTTTCTATTATCACCCTTATCTTCACGCCACTTATTACCTCAATCTATGGCAATCATAAGTGACCGTTCACGACTTTAGAGGAGAGAGCTGATTTGAATAAAAGGATTTAAGTTTTGTAGCCTACTAGTTGCAAAAATAGATTTGGTTCGCTCGATAAATCTTTCACCTCTATTTGACCAGGTAAAAAAGGAATTTTTTCTATATTTCACATGATGCTTTATCTGTCTTTCAGCAAAATTATTAGTCGGCTCAATTTCAGGGTTTTCTACAAATAGCCACATCATATCAAAGGTTTTTAATATATTAGTTGCCACTCTCCGAGCTTGCTCACATTCCTGCAGATTTGCTATCCTCTTCAAGTAATGTAGCATCTTCTTTTTGATCTTTCGTATTCTTTTTAAGTAATAAAATTTATCTATCTTGTCAGCCTTGTAACCATTATAGGTCGCAAAAACTAAATCTATCATATTTATTAAACTGTAGCCTAAAATTGATAAACTTACCTGCCTGCTATGCGCAAATCTTTTAAAATCTCTTCGCAAATGAGCTAAACAAACCTGCCTGTTTTCATTAGCAAAAATATTATAAACTGCATATCTATCTGTTATTACTTTGCCTTCATACTCAGGTAAGAACTGCTCTAAGGCTTTCATCCCTCGAGAGTTCATTAACTTAAATACTGTCACGAATTTATTAGCTGCCACCCAGCACCAACCAAGCTTACCTTTGTTATTAGTAACGCTTTCATCAAGGTGTAAATATGAACTGTTTTCTGCCATTTCTACTAGCTCGTTATATTTATCCTCAAGTAATTTATAATTATCAAGTTTGCTATCATAAATTTTCTTGCATTTGCAGCAGCAACTGCTGTGTAATCTATATTCGGTAACAAATGGCTTAATTGTCGGTATTTCTATTTTTTGATGTGCCTGATATTTTTCAGACAGAACTAGTTCTCCACCACAGGCACATATCTTTTCTTGTGGCGCTACTTCTACTACCTTGTCAGGTGTTTTAAATTGGTAACCACTGTATTTATGCCCCTTTTGTCCTCCAGCACTGCGCCCACTTTTTGGCTTGCTTTTCCTTTCAATCCGATAAATTTCTTTTGAAGTAGGCAGCCCAGAATTACTTGAGTTGATGTTTAGCTTATCTTGTAGCTGAAGCAACTTTTATTCTTTAGTTCCTGGTTTTCTATGGTTATTTTCTTGCTCTTGACCCTTTATCTTCAACTGATGCAATTCATGCCTTAATGTTAGTATTTCTATATCTAAATTTTGCAAATCCATCAGTTGTATAAATAATTATTAATATTACCTATAGTTTTAATTTAATCTTTTTTTATTCTCTCTATTTATCTATATGTTGTGAATGGTCACAATCATAAAATATATGTATTTGGCCTTCATTACGCCCCAATTGGGGTATTACGCAAAATATTGTTATAGTTCTAATTAATAACTTTGAGCCTTTGCGTGACACGCTAAATGATTTTTTCCTTGGAGGTTGACTGTAATTTTATCAAATTTATAAAAGCAAAATCATATCAACTTGTTAGATATTTTATTAGTTCAGCAATTTATATATTAAGGCCAAAATGCTTCTCATAATGGTAAGACAAAGCTAAAGGTTGCACCAGATTTGCCATTACTCTCAGCTTTGATATAGCCGCCATGTGCTTCAATAGCAGATTTGCACAAGGCAAGTCCAACGCCTCTGCCTTCAGCTTTAGACTCAGTATTTGAACCCATTTTAAATGGCGTGAAGATATCGCTAAGTTCAAGAGGTGGAATACCTTTGCCTTGATCCGTGATGGTAAATGTTATTTCTCCTTTTTGTTTTGATACTATAACTTTAATTATACCTGTTTGGCTAAATGAGATAGCGTTAATTACTAAATTATCAACAGCCTGACGTATATAATTAGGGTCAACCGCAATCATCACCTCTGCGTCAATGGTAAGCTCAAAGTTAATTTTCTTGTTTTGTAAGTAGATTTTACGACAGGTTTTTACTCGGTCTTCTACCAACTCACTAAAATTAATTGTTTTTTTCTGCAAATCAACTTTCTTAACATCTAGCGTTGCAAGGTCAAGCATATTGAGGATCATGCTAGATACACGGGTGGAGTTCTTATATACCTCTTCAGAAAGCTCCTGTATATGTTTATTGCCTGATTTGTATAAAGCCTCATGTAACATATCGGAGAAATTCATTACGTTACCAATAGGTAAACGTAGCTCATGATTTACATTGTTCAATATCTTTTGCGTCGTTGCTCCGAGTCGCTCAATTTCTTTTGCTTGATCTATAACACGTTCACTGTAATGTGTTACCTTCTCGTTTAAGCCGACGACTTGACCACTTAGACCCATAATTTCATGATCTAAGTGGGTAATCTCAGTTTCTAGAGTATCCACCTTATGTTCTGTTTCTTCAAGGTATTCTTGCTTGGGTTTGAGAAAGGCGATAAGAGATCCAGTAAGCATTAATAACGTATATATTATACTGAACTTTGAATCATAAAGTTGTAGATAAACTACTGAGGTATCAAAATAGTAATAGCAAATAATATAAGATATTGTGACACCCCCTAGAAGCATAACAATAGTTTCTTGCCATCTCAATAAATAGGATATAACAAGCAAATTTATTGAAAAAAGCATTAATGGTATAGGAGAAAAGTTATTGATCAATATTAAAAAGCTATTAGCTATAGAAAAGCTAATAAATATAGTAACGTACCATATAACTGCTAAGTATCTCTTTTTAAAGTCTTCTGACCAAAGTTTATGAGTAATTAAAAAAGTACTTAATCCTAGTATAACGATTTGCATTACATTAATAAAAGTGATGTTCTGCTGATATATATTTTCATCTAGTAAAATAGTTGTACATAACATAGATAAGGTAGTAAAAATACCAAAATGTATATATGTATTTTTATGTTTTGATGCATTGTTATTGCAGTACTCTAATAAATTAAACGTTATCAAGTTTTTCGTAATTGTAAGAAAGTTTCTGACAATTCTTTGTTTTTTATTTTGTAAATTTAGAACAGATTTATCGTCTTTCACTTTAACTCGCTTTTTAAAACCTATTAACACGCAATGAGCCAACAAAAATACTACTAAATTAGCTACAGTTCCTGGCATTACACTGTCAATATTTGTTTCTTTCTGCCAATATATCTTCCAAATTATTGTTGTTAGAACTCCGGCACAAATAGCAATTAACGCAGCTTTAGAGGTGCTTCTAACGCCTAATATACCCAAAAACAAAATAGGAGCTACTATGGGACAAAAGAAATTCCCTATAAGTAACAATAGATCAAGAAGATTATGAGCGGTCAGTGCTAAAATTATCGAAAAAAATCCTATAAACACTGAAAAAAAACGTGAAAGAAAAAGTTCATTGGTTTTAAATTCTATCTTAAGGGGTTTACAAAAATCATGAGCAAATGTCACTGACGCAACATTAATCCATGAATCTGCAGTCGACATAGTTATGGCTAAAATACCAATTAATACAACACCTTTAAGACCGGTATAAGAATAATTATCAATTATATACATCACAAGATTATTAGGTTCTAAATTAGGATTGTGACCATATATTATTATTCCAATCGAACAAGAAGCCAGAAGCACAAAGAATCCAATAAATGCTGCAATTATAAAAGATTGACGAATTTGGTTTGTATTTTTAGCTAGCAACGCTCTTTGAAAAAGAGATGGATCAAGTGGAGTAAGGGCTGCACTATATATAAAGATAGTCAGGTAAGGTAAGAATTTGTGGTTTTGGTAATTAAACAACTCTCTATAATCAAATATGGGGCTATTTGTTATATTTTTAATAATTGTCTGATGGTCGCCTAAAGCTTTCCAAATAAATAAGGTAAAAATAGGAACAAATGCACCAAAGGTTAGAAATTGAATAGTATCTGTAAATGTTACAGATTTTATTCCACCAAAAGTAGAGTAAATGATAATTACAAAGCTACTCGCTAGTACCGCATATATGCTAGAGAGTCCAAAAAAGTGGTTAAAAAAACTAGAAAGTACCTTAAGCTGTAGAGCAATTGCGCCGGTTGAGATAGCTATACACGCTATAGCAGAAATTATTTTAACATGCTTACCGTATAATTCTCCCATAACATCAGCTAGTGAGATTTTTCCAAAAAATTCTTTCATACGTGTAGAGAATATGTAAGCAACTATTAGTAAAGCTATTATGTCTCCTGTGCTTGCAACTATATAAAATAAACCATCTTGATAAGTTTGTGATATACCAATGGCAAAAAAACCTCCTCCAATCCACGTTGCTATTAGCGTTGCACTGAGTGTAGCCGTGCTAAAGTTCCTATTACCAATAGCATATTCTTTTATTGTTGTAATACCTCTTCCTGAATATAAACCAGCCAGCAGGTTAACAACTAGAAACACTATAACAATTGCTAAATCAATATCTATGCTCACTTTTTACTAACTCATAACTTAATACATATACCAAATACCAATATTTAACCTCTTCAAAGAGAAAAATAATTCAGAAATAGAACTGATTTTGAATTATTTTTAGCTGCGATTCTTCCACCTAAATTCTTACTTCACATATCGTTACATATTGCAGAAAATTTAATTATTAGGCAATTAAATAATTCATGTTACAGGACAAGTACAAAATAGTTATCTGTTTTAAAAATGTTGGTAAAATAAGATTTTATTTTATGAGATGGCAATGTTAGTGTAATAACGAGAATATATTTGCTTTGCAAATCCCCTTCACAACTAATGATTTGGGCTATTGAAAAGTTCTATAGGTAATAATCTAAATGTGCATTTTAATGTCTATTAAAAACTATATGTATCATACCACCAGAAATTAGAAAACAATACATTTTAAGAGAAAAAAAATCTCACGTATGAATATTTTTGATAAAAGTAGTTTTATACTTTTAATAATATCTCTAAAATATTCTTAAAAGACTCTTATAAGTTAATAAGGGAGAATAAAACTTATGCATATATTTAACAACCACATTATTTACCTTATAGGATTTCCTGGTACAGGGAAATATACTATTGCTAAAGAAATAGCAAAAAAAGCTAACTTTAAGGTAATTGATAATCATTTAATAAATAATCCAATACTTAGCGTACTGGAAATTGATAGAAAAACTAAAGTACCAAGTGAAATTTGGAAAAAAATTTCCGAAGTAAAAGAAATAGTTTTTGATACCATATTGAATTATTCTGCAGAAAATGCAAATTTCATATTTACAAATCACTTAGTAGAAGGAGAAATATCTTCTTCAGATAGTTATAATAAAATTGTTGATTTAGCTGTAAAGCGTAATAGCTTATTTATACCTATTAAACTTATATGCACAGTTGATGAACTAAAGAAAAGAATTATATTGCGAGATAGATTTGAAAGGTTAAAGCTATGTGACGAGAAAAGTATCATTAAGATAGCTACGCAATATCAGGTATTTCAACCTCCTCATCTCCATTGCTTTGAGTTAGATGTGAGTAGCTTAACTCCATCTCAAGCTACTGATTTAATAATATCCAAAGTAAGAGATTTATGTAATTAAAATATAAAAAGACTAAATCTGATATAAAGTCTTTCCAGCCAGCAGGCATAAACTATGTTTTACGTTTAATTGCTTTACATTTATCATTTTACAGTTTTAGCTTTTAAAAGCGCATAAAATACGGAGAAATGAAATTTTGAAAATCATACAGTTAGAAACATGTCTAGTTGTACGTTAATGCCGGAAGTCAGTGTTTCCTTGATTAAATCATAGCTTTACTATGTTTTTGCTCTATATAGCTTTAAATCCTTAGTTATTATTTATTTATCGGCGTCATAAAATTAATTCTAATTTAATACTTTTTAGATAAAGTACAATGAAAGACTATAAAATTACTTCATTTTAAAAAACTAACTTTATTGGAAGTTAGATAAAGATATAGGTGTAAAATTAATATATAGATAAGGAATATGCACGATACTAACTATAATAAAATGATCAAGAAAGTTCTAGGTTTGGCAACAAGCCTTGGTAAGGTTGAGTATAGAGTAGGGGAGAACCTAGTAGGACTTTATAAAAATCAGGTTATGTTTGGAAAGATAGAACATGTTGCGGTTTATTTGCTTAATTCTCGGAATAAATTCAATAAAATAGATATGGAATTGTTTGAGCACGAAGATGTTTTTACAAAGCAAGCACAAAAAGCATATAGTCTTATCAAGTAAAAAATGAAACTCTAGTAAAGCACTCTAATGTGTCAAACTTCCCAAAATAGCAATCAATCCAAAACTTGCCAGAATAAAGCACGAAACCTTGTGTATATGCAGACTTTTGCTAAAGCTTATCCAGATTTTTAATTGAAAAAGTTGTAGCGTTAATTGTAATAAGTATAGTAACAACATTATTCCGCAATAATATTATTTGAAAACTCAGTTAACAATTAATCTATAGGAGGCTCTCCGTATTTATTGGGGCTAGGGGTGCCTTTAAAGAAAATAACTCCTATCATGAGCAGCTGACCACAAGGTACGAATGTTATTAATTGCCACCAGCCACTAATATTTAGATCATGCAGTCGGTGGTGGGTTACGAAAAAGACTTGAATTATAGATAGAATAAAAACAGGCATAAAACCAATATTGATAAACCTATTAAAAGTTCGTCTGTTGATTGATAGGCGTTCATTACGGTATTTGTAATATAACCTAAGAAAGGCATTAACAAAAAACGAACAATATATTCTTGACGATGTGCTCTCCCTTTCGTACCGAATAAATTTTTTTAAAATAACTTGTAAAAACTAATCGTCATAATTGCAATATAATTCATAAGCTAAAACTTTTGGGCCAATCTCAGAAGTCCAAGCATCTTCAGTAGCTCCTAGATAACAAGAATTTTGATATTGGAGTAATTTGTAGAAAGTGCAAAAACTCAGATTTTTGGTACCTAAGTATTTATTACCTAGGCAGTTTTATTAAGCAACTTTAGCAGATATATTAATTCTCTCTCTTGTTACATGCTTATACTTAATGCTTATTATGCTTTTTAAGCAGGTATAACAATTTTTAGGAGAATTAACATATGGCATACAACTCAAGCATATATAATAAGTTAAAGAAATTGGTTACTGAAGGTAATACTAAGGAATTTATAAAAACTTTTAATAGTATAAGAGGAGAAGATCATAAAGTAATAAGCGAATATTTATATGGTAAGCATGATCAAGGCTGTTCTTTACTTTCGTGGGCGTGTATGGAAGAAAATACTGGGCAGATAATTACTCATTTAATTAATAAAGTTGGAGTAGATATTGACCACACTGATGCTAAGGGAAGAACAGCACTTTATATGGCAGTTGACCGTGGAATGATAAATAATGTAAGGTTACTTATAAAAAATGATGCAAATATAGATAGTGCTGATTATCTAGGAGATACTCCATTACATGTAGCGGCAGAGCCAAATGATAACAGTGAGGAGTTAATAGAATTACTTTGTGCCGCAGGAGCAAAATTTACTAGTAATAAGTCTGGCGCAACGCCATTTCATATAGCAGCAAAGCATAATATTAAGGCTATGCATACCTTAGTTGAACATAGGGGACAAGAAATTGATATAAATGCACAAAATGATAATGGTGATACAGCATTACACTGTGCTGCTGAAAGTGAAACTGGTTATAATTCTACATATTTATTAAAATTAGGAGCAAGTAGAACAATCAAGAATGATGAAGGAGAAACAGCAGCACAAGTAGCAACTAATTGGGATCCAGAAGGTGTTGATTGGCAAGCTATAATTGGGTACCAACGTGATGGTATAACGGCAGAAGAGTTTTATACTCAAGTTGCTGGAGAAAACGGTGATTATGAACTTGCGTAGTTAATAAATTTATCACTGGGAGACTTATATAACCTCCCAGTGATAAATTGAATGTAGAAAGAGAACTATGGGTGTCCAACAGAAACGGGGACTTTCCATCCAATTGTGTAAATTCATACATAAGCCCCTAAATATTGTTATGAATTCTATCTTCAAATTTTATCAAAAAATGAGCCATAGCTTCACCCCAATTTTGAATCGGCATAGTCCAT
>Ga0316217_10004797_pt1 | contig 14369 bp, 9 predicted proteins | sample 1anoAmetaG_FD_203633 | JGI IMG/M metagenome (GOLD analysis project Ga0316217, IMG submission 203633) | Freshwater microbial communities from Trout Bog Lake, Wisconsin, USA - 1anoA | ecosystem: Environmental > Aquatic > Freshwater > Lake > Hypolimnion/Profundal zone | place: USA: Wisconsin... | reverse complement strand
TAACAGATAAAGAAGGCCTGTGTAAAATTATGTTTATCTATTTTCGTTTTACTTTTAAACAATATTTTGTTTTCAAATTTGTCTAGAACCCTTATTTTCTGAAAATTTAATATATCGTAAAACTTGAATCATTCATGATAACGGCTTTCTTTTCAAAGATAGCTCCAAATGGGTACCTATCTCTCGATAATAAGAACCAAAGTCCCCAACTTAAAACTCCTTCATTCTCTCGCCCAAATACTAAATGAGTATCTAGTTCCTCTTTATTCTAGCTTAGAAAACTTAATTCCTCAACTTCCGGAATATCTTTTCAATGGGATTCAAAGTCTGACTTCCCACTGGCAAGTAAAGCGCATAGAAACCTTCGTATTTCCACAAATACTCGTCAATCTCTTTCTTTTGGCTACTGTAAATGCTATCAAAGACTATGTAATGTGTTGACTGTTGTTGACCTTTTTGTAGGATGGACTCCAAAAATTGAGCAAGTTGGCAGAAAAATGTTTACTTTTTGTTTGCGCCTTTCTGTATTTCATGGAAAAGAATTTTTTACTTCGAGACTCCGCAAAAAAGATTGATTATGTGTCTATTATCCTTTATTTAGGTACTAGGATCGTCACCTTTAAGTGCCCAACCCCGTAACCTATGCATAAAGATATGGAACCTTTCCACAGCTACGAAATATATTTGGTTGTTGCTTTGTTTCAGTAGGCCTACAAAGTTTTTGGCATAGATCTCCCTCATAGCAATGGCTTCATAGGTATTGAGTAACGGAAGGTTTCTTTTTATAAACTTCCGCTTGTATCCTGCTTTTTTGACGATTCTCCTGACTCCATACTTAGACAAAGGTTCGGTCTCCAAATTGTCTGGTTGCTACTTCTGAATCCTGAAGATCAGTGGAGACATCTACTTCATGGTCAAACGACAATTGATTGCGATCACCTTGTGCAAGGCTTAGATTCGCCTATCTATAAAATTCATCTTTTGATTTTGTCCTACCAACATCAGCTCTCTAGTGCAGGCTAGTTTTTTGCCAGTCAGCAGTGGATCTTTGAGAGATTATTGGTAGAAATCGCTTAAGATGGCTGGACTGAGATGAAATTCGCTGGCAATGGCTCGCAAAGGCAGCAAATGACCCTTTCCAGCAGCTTTTAGGTTTTGATGGGTCTGTAGTTTGGCTGCTAGCTTATCTACAAGTGCAGGGGTTATTGTATGTCTTGGTATCCTAGGTTTCCTCATCTTGAGTTTGTTAGGTAAGGTCATTGAGTTGATATTCGGCTATCTGGTTTCAGAGAAAGCAACCACTGAGTCGTATCTAAAGCTGCGAGCTTGAGAGGGGAGAAATTAAACAAACCTTTCCCTTTGTAACTAAGACAACTTACATTCTCTTTAATTATCGAATTAAAGCTTATAGGATTAACTTTCATTGAATTCTAAGCTTAACAACTTTGAAGAAACCTGTTGATCTTTGGACTAGGTCTCTTGATTTTAATGTATCTTTTCTCTCTTGGGCTGCTGTACTTCAGTCTTTTAAACAGTTTATTAAGCTTAGCCCTTTTGGCCGCCTTCTGAATCAAGCACACTAAGATAATCAAATTCTTCACTATAATCTCCTAATGAAAAACTCTAAAATGAACTTTATTAGTCAGACATCACGTTCTCACGAAGGAAGAAGAGGCGAATAATTTGTAGCTATTTTGGCTTATAAAATGCACATTAATACCAACTAATTCACTCTGAATGCACACTTTGTTCACTAGAAGTTGTAATGTCAATCCGCCTTCTATAAACAATGAGCAAATTGAGTTGTGATTGTAGGTATGGCTGAGTTACACTATAAGCAACAAAAGCTGCGATTGAATGGGTTTTTGATGGATGAGACTCAAAGTTTCATAGGTATAATCAAGATTATTATCATCATATCCCATAAATTCGCTACAGCTACGAATTTTTGTTACGACTTGAGCTCTTGCCTTTCTCTTTGCTTCGCTTCTTGCTTCGGCGCCTTTTGCTCTTTCTTGGCTTCTACGCGATTTAGGATAGCTACTAACCCTCCTAATCATAAAGGGCTGAGATTTTATTGACCAAGGGTCTATCAGGGACATAGTTAACATCGTAATTTGAGTCATTGTTAAGCGCAGAGTTGCTGTCCCTTACAAAGTTTTCCTTCCATTTGACCAGTTAAGCCTCAGAATTATAATTCGTATTGGATATTTGCGAACTTATCTAATCTCCAAAATTAAACTCTCTCACCTGAACCTGGGGCTTTCTCACTTTAATGCCCACATTGTTACTGAATGCTGACTACAGCTGCAAAAGTTCGATGGCTGACTTCTATTTATTCAAAGCATTGGCCTGCTAAGTCTTGCGGATGGGAAAATTTTGAGCAGTGTTGATTTTGGCCAAAACAGCTTAGCGTTTGGTTTGTGTGAGATCTTAGTCCTAGCTGTATTCCTCTTCCTTCTTCTCATACTTGAAGGTGCTCAAAGGATTCTTCTTCTAAGTGGACTTTCTGACCAAATTGGTGTTTTCAACATTCCTGGGCCTGGGTGAATTGGATTGGTCTCTGTTCATTTTTATCAATATTCTCTAATCCCGTTATTCTTTTGGCAGCATCTTTCTGTTCCTAGTTCCTTTGTTTACGTTACTCAGTAGTTTTATGACTTCTTCGCTGCTTTTGCCTTTCTAGTCCTGCATTTGCGAAGTGTCTTTGCTTAATTTTGAACTCTTTCTGGCTTTTTACATCATTCCGTGATCATAATCGACTGCTAACTATTTAGGTCTTGGTTGTGAATTCTGGTCAAAGACAAAAGGTGATTTGTACTATCCTTCCTACTCCTCATATCTCTTGGTTTTACTCCTTTACTTTTTGTTGGTTTTACGCAGCTAAATCTCTTTCTTTTCTTACTACTCACTGCTCTACAGTTCATTTTAGTCTTCGTAGTTTTGATCAATCTTTTGGGCAGTGTACTTATACCTATCGCCTTCGGTTTCAGAAATATTGGCTGCGACATTTTCAACGAGGTAGGGTGGCTTTGAAGAAAAGCGTTTCTGATTCTAGATTTGCTAAGCCTAGTTATTTACCTGATAAATCTGGTTGGACTATTCCTCTTCATTCTACTGGTAGCTTTGGTTTACCTTGATGGCTTAGAAACGGTTTTAAGAGTGACTATTTGCTTTATTTGGCTGTTGAGCAGCTTATTACAGTTGACTTTGTTAATTCTTTTGCTCATTCGGGTACTATGGCTAGGAGAGTCTTCTTTGGCTGCTTTTCTAGCTAACTTGTTGCCTTTAACCTTTTTATGAAGAATCCAAATCTTCTCTGCTTTAACTATGTTAATTCTCAGTCATTTCATGCCGATTCCTTGAATTGTGTTGTTAAACTTGCTAAAGCCCTTATGTTGCTTACAGCTATTCCTGTGAATGTTCTTTCTAACTAACTGACTCCGTTTGCTTTTCTTGCAGGTCTTGTTCCGTCTTTTGGTTAACAATCTAATCTTTTCTGTCTGAAACCTAACTTTTTTCCGATTGCTTCTCGAATGAATTGGATTAATCCTATAACTCTTCTTCACTTCTCTAAGATTCATTCTTGCTTTTCTAAACTGACCTTTGTCCGGCCGCGGCCACATAGTTTTCTTCTGTTTGACTGATCCCTTAAAAGTTTTAACTCCTCTTCTTAAACGTTTTAGCATCAATTTCGTCTTCTTGCAAAGCCTCAGATTAGCTGTAAAGTTGCTTGTCAAAGATATTGCGATTCTAAAGGTTGCTATTCTACTGACTCGATGGTTTTTGTGATTCGAACTCACCATTCTCCATCTACCTTTCCCTATAACGGACTGTGATATCAATGTTCTCAGTTGGGTGCTTGAATTGAATATTTTCAATTTATTCTTAGGCATATTCTTCAGTTCTGTCTGCTCTAGAGTTGAAAGTTTTATCCTGAACTTGCAAGTGTTTGGAACTCAGGTAATCTTTGGCATTTCTGGCCTGAGATATCAAGCTTTCAATGTCGTTCTTGTCCGTCTTTTTTCTACGTACGGAATGTGCTCCAGTCTATGGCTTTGGGGGCATGAGATAGTTATTCTTCTTAAGCTATTCCTTGATCCTTTGTAGCTAGAGCTCCTTCTTGTTCAGCTTGAGGTCGAATTCTTCAATCTCTTCAATTTATTAAAGCTACTAGTTGCTCACTAATTTGTTTCTGCTGTATATTTTGGGAGCATGCACTACTTGAGATGACTTTTTTGACTATTTGTGAGGCTAGACTGTTTGGTTTACTTCTTTTACTGCCTTCAGACCTGCGTTTTTTCTACTTTTTTATTAGACTTCCAGCTGTTAAATATCTAGTTTTGTTGTTTTTAGTGGCTACACTTTACTAATCGGTTGTGCGGGAGACAGACTAATTGTCTTGCTTTTGGGCGAAGGTTATTGATTGCTGATTTGCATTGTTTTAGATGAGGGCTTTTGTTAGGGTTTAATGGTTTGATGGATTTGGCCAGTGGCTAGACTCATTTTTTGGTGACTTGCTTTGTTCCGCTCCTTTTAATTGGGAGGAATAGACTTCTATTATACAGCACTTATGTCTAGCATTTACTCAAGCTCTTTCTTCTCTTTGAGATTTAGTAACTGTTGGTGATCAATGACTACACTTTTGGCATCAACGCCCACTTCATGTTTATCTTTGATGCTTGGAGTAACTTTAGCCTAGGTTTGCATATTTTTGGGCTACTGTTGCTTTTTAGGAGTCTTTTCCTTCAGGAGTCCATTCTAATGAATGAAGGGCAACACAGATTAAAACGATTTCTCTTTACTGTCGATTATTCTGCCCTACTCTATGCTCTTATCCATTTATTGAATCTCAGCAACATCTATTCCCTTCTGATTGTTTTTGTTGCTTCCTTTTTATGTAACCATTGCTTTGTTGGTTTCTTTTTAAAATGGGATTGCCTGCTAAGTTGGCTTTAGTTATCTCTATGTCTGTGCTTATTTTGGCTGGGTTTAGGGTTTTTGCTTTCGGTCATTCAACCCTTCTGATTGGAGTTACTTTATAAGATCTTTCTTTTGGGGTTAAGGCAAGTTTGGCTCTTCATCTTGGAAATATTCAAGATGTGCCAAATTGATAGGCCTACTTTTACTGACTTTGATTGATCTTTACCCTTATTTAGGCTTAATTCTGCTCTCCTGCTCAAGTTAGTATATCTGTTTGCTGGACTCTACTTTGTTTTTCCTTTTCTTTTAATCATCAAAAGTCAAATTAGCCTTAATAGAGCTTTAAGCCCTATCTCTAAAAGTGACTGCACTTTTCTGAAACTTGCTCTCAACTTACGCACTCTGCTTCTTTTCATTCTCCACCCAAAAACTGTTAGCTACATTATTGGCTGCCTTTTTGGGACGGACACTAGTGTGAAAAAGTTCAACTCTGTCTCTAGCAGACATAGTATTCTTAGCTTCCGTGGGAGAGTAAGAATCACCCTATTCCTCAACCTCAAAGATGTTCTTGTCAGTTTTCCCCAAAGGGCTTTTGCTCCTTCTTCGAGGGGTTGTACGTTCAACCCAAGAACTGCTTACTCTCTTGGGCAAAAATTTACTGTCGATGTTGTGGTTCACGATTATCTCCTCTGCCTCTTCCCCTAAATTCGACAGAGATTCATTGATATCAACTAACTTATCCCTGCTGTTCATTCCTGTCAATCGTTTACTATCGATTTTGAAGTTTTTGGGGTCTTTGCCTTTCTTCCTTCTGCCCAGGTCAACCCCTTTTTTGGTCTATAGCTTGACTTTGAAAAAATCAGCCTCCTTTTGAGTCGTAAGCAATGCGAAAATAAAGCTAACTATGACCATCACCAGACTATCAATGACAGCCATCATCAGCTGAAAGTCACTGGCGAAAGTGTACAAAATGAACATCTTATAGCAGATGTAGCAGCAGAGTCCCTCATAGGCTATCCCTAGTACTGACATCAAATTGAACACTCGAAACCCATGCACATCTTCAAGATGAGCACTCAAGCATTTGAACCCGAACAGTCTGGTGAAAATGAAGAGCCTCAGCTTGAAAGAGACCACGAAAGACAATAGAGTAAAGACCACGAAACTGCAGCGATGGGAGCAGCACTCTGCTGTTTCATTGTCAATTTGCTCACTCCCCAAAGTTTACACATCCTCTGAAAGCTGCTGCGTACCTTCTTCTTATTTGGGCGGAGTGCCTCTCTTCCTTGAAGACAGCCAGTTTTTGAATTAGACATCACTGCAGAGACATGGAGTGATCAGAAGCAGAGAAATCGTGTTCAACCCCACAATTATGCCCACGCATACAATCAGCAGCAACAACTGAGAACGATAGTCGCTGTTGGGACTGCTGCTGTAGTTTTTGACATAGATGTAGAGAAGGTAGGCAATTGCTCCACTTTCAGCACAGCCGAAAAGACTGTACCCGATTCCAGTAATGTAGGTGTGGATAAACTGAAGCTTTGACATCAGGCAGCATACGAACAGAAAGCTGGAGATAATGGTGAAGGGTAGGGGGAGGACTGAGCTGAGTTGGAGCGAAGATTTGAGTATTTGTTGCTGCTGAGTCCCATTCACATCCCCACACACAAATTTGTTAGTTGATTCGTTATAGTACATCACCAGAGGGGAGGGACACGTTGTGGAACACTTGCCATCAATGAGCACAGTACTCTGCGGACACTGGTAGCAGTAATCAGCGGCTGAGCAGTTGAGGCAGCCACTGGAACAACCCGTGCAGGTGCCATTCACGATGATAGAATAGGCCACGGGACATGTTGTAATGCAGGTATTCTGATAAAATTTGTAGCTGGCTGAGCATGAAAGGCAGTAGGAAGATTGGTTAGCACAAGTTGCGCAGTTGTTGCTACAGGGGGAGCAAATCCCAGCGTTGGCGTAATACCCATTTGTGCAGCTATCCACACAGCTGAAGTTAAAGTAGAGTAGGTTCGAGGCGCAAGAAGTGCAGTTGGTTAGCGAGATGCTGCAAGTGGCGCATGGGGAGGTGCATTGAACACAGATAAATGAGGAAGTCCCAGTTCCTGCGATTGAGACATTGGTGGGACAGGCGAGATAGCATCGGTTGGTAGCTGAGTAGTAGTAATAGTTAGAGATGCAAGAGGTGCAGTTTTGGGTCTGATTCTGACAGGTCAGACATGGACTCACACAGGTATCACAGGTCAGTTGCACAGAGTTCGCCATTGTGTTGCTTGGACATGAAGAGAGACATGCTTGGTTGTAGAGATACCCAGTGGAGCAGCTGGTGCAGTTTGTTGCTGTTCCCAGACATGTTAAGCAAGGCGAGGTACAGCTGAGACAGGAGGAGGATGTCACACTGCTGTATGTGCCGTTGGGACATACTGTGGCACATTGGTTACCACTAGATACGGCATAGAGATAGCCAGTGAGGCAACTTGTGCAGTTGGTTAGAACATTGCTGCAGGTCGAGCAGGGCGAAGTGCAGTTCATACAAACATTGGTAATACTGATGGTGGTGTTGGGACAAGCAGTGAGGCAGCTGCCAGCGTTGACCCACGTATAGAGGGAGTAACTGCCACTGCAAACAGTACAGTTGTCTACCGAGTTGGAGCATTCAGTGCAGTTGTTGGTACAGGCTGTGGCGATACCTGAGATGTTGATGTATCCACTGGGCACGTTTGAGAGGCAGGAGTGGTTGGGAGTGAATAGGACGTAGCCTGGGTCGCAGCTGAGGCAGTAGGTGCTGTTGAAGCAGTTGTTGCAGTTGAGGTTGACCACAGTGCTGCAGCCCTGACACTTCTGTGACGTCGCATTTGCGAAGTAAAACTGCTCACAGCTCGAAACACATGCTCCGGCAGTAACCCCCGAAAGGTAGGTATTGGTGCTGGCCAAACAGCCAGTGCAATTAGTTTTAACCAGAGAGCAGGTGGAGCATGGAGACTGGCAACTCACACAGACTGTATTGTTGTTATCGGACACGAGTGGGGTCGGACAGGCCGCAACACACGATGAGTTGGCAGCAACGAACAAAGGGGCCACTGCTGGGTTGCAGCTCAGACAGGTACTGGTAGTGTTGGTGCAGGTGGAGCAGCTAGAAGTGCATGGGTCGCACTGCATGCTGGTGAGGTTGGCGACGGTAGTGTTGAGTGGGCAGCTGCCGACGCATTTCTGGCTGTAGAAGAAGAGAGATGAGTTGGAACAAGTGAGGCAACTGGTGGCATTAGAGCAGGTGGCGCAGGGGGCAACACAACTCTGACAAACTGGCGTATATTTAGTGAGATTGCTTGCAGTGCTGTAGTAGCCAGTGGGGCAACTTGATACGCAGCTGCGGTTGGATAGGACCAGCATGTTGTTGGTGCTACTTTGGACGCATTAGGTGCAGTTGAGGGCGGAGAGGGAGCACTCTGCGCAGTTGGAGTCACAAGGGGTGCAGGTTAGCGAGCCGTTGGTGGAGAGGGTGGCGGGAGGGCAGGCAGCCAGGCATGAGTTGCTGTAGAAGTAGATGAGTGATGTGAATACGGTGGTGCTGTAGCAGGAGAGGCAGACTGTGGGTGTATTGGGGTTGCAGGTGTAGCAGGGCAGGGTGCAGGAAGGCTGCCAGGTGATGTTGTCGTAGCGACTCACCAAATAGCCCTGGCTAAACGACAGGGCACTCATGCTGCTCACGTTGGCCAAAGGGATGAACAGCCCACTCACCACTATGCTGGTGTTGACCGGAAAGACCGAATTCGATACGATGGGATTGATGATCAATGCAGAGCCATTCATGGTGCAGCTGAGATCCAGACTAGAGCTGCAACTGATGCTGCTGATGCTGCTGTTCACGAACTGCGAAAAGGAGGTGAGGGAGTACCCACTTGTTGAGGTGACTAGGTTGGTGATGTTGAGGATCAGGGTGCTGCTGGAGTTGTAGGTGCTGCTGCTGAAGGAATAGGAGAAGGCAGTGAAGGCAGAGGGGGCGTTGTTGGTGATGGTGACGGATGAGTTGTCATAGGCGTAGAGGTAGCCGTCGGAAGTGTAGGTAGTGAAGAGGAAGGCGGAAGTGGGCTGGCAGCTCTCAGGGTTGACCAGGGCTGATATTTTGGTGTCGAGGGATGAGCCACTGCTGGCTAGCGAGATGTTGATGTAGTTGGGAGTTGAGATGGTGTAGGTGCAGGGGATGGGGGTGTTGGTGTTGGAGTCGGCGCAGGAAATGCTGCTGTTGGTTGCAGTTATGGCGGGTGGGAGTTGGACTAGGAGATAGGAGTTGCTATCCCATGGGCTATTCTGCTGCATTTTAAGGTTGTAAACCGTGCTCAAGCTGTTGGTCCTGTTGGCCTGGCTCAGGCTCAGCAAGGAGTAGCCAACCGGCACCAGGCTGCTCACTCTGTAGCTGCTGTTCGAGTAGTCCACCATGAAGTTGTCCGCAGAGTAGCTGTAGATCGAGAAGAACCCCGTCGGCCGCGTGCTCTTCGGCAACACAGCAAACCCAATCAGAGTCACCGTAATGTTCTGCCCAGCAGAGATAGCCAGCGCACCGAGGGGGACAGTGAAGGTGGAGGCGTTCAAGGAGCAGGAGGGGATTGCGGACTGGGTGCCGATGTAGAGCATGCATTGCGAGACATAGCTACTGACAATGCCAATCTGAGACGGCACAACTATGGTAATATAGCCGTTGGAGCCAACTGCGTCTGCTGCTGTGAAACTCACATTCATAGTCACTGCACTCGCCGTCACCGAGTTATTCGACAGCTGCACTGCGATAGTGGAGGAGTCCAGGGAGTTGGGCAGTAGAGTGATGCCGGTGATGTTGCTGCTGCCCACCCTCGCACTGCTGTCATTGGTGTAGTAATAATTGAGGGTGAAGTTGGAAGTGGTGAGTGCCTTGGGGGCATTGGTGACAGTCTGGATGGCGAAAGTGTAAGTGCCAGCCGCAATAGTGGCGTTGCTGATATTGGTGATGAGGATGGTGTTAGTGCCATTGGCTGTGCAGAGGGGACTGCTGGTGGCTGTGAAGTTGTTGGTGGCAATGCAGCTGGAGGTGGCAGCGAGGGTGAGCTAGGATGGGAATCTGAGTTGGATCATGCCGCTGCTGAGCATGGCATCAGTACTGGTGACAGTGAATGAGTAGTTGGTACTCTTATTGATGATGAAGGTGGAGGGGGTGACCGTGGCAACGTAGGTATTGGGGGAGGCAGTCAGAGTAGCACTGCCCTGCATCTTCAACCCTCCAGCTGAGTTGTAGACCTGGAAAGTGAAAGGGTCAGTGGTTTTGGTACTGGGTGGGGCTTTGTACTGGGCGAGGGTGATGGAGCAGAGGGTGCCTGCGAATTTGGTGGAACTGGTGGTGGCCTGGCGGATGGTGAGGGTCAAGTTAGAGGAGTTGTAGGTGACCCCGGAGTTGAATATGCTGAGGTTGGAGGAAGAGACGATGGAGAAGGCGAAGGTGGTGTTGGGGGGGAAGGTGATCTGGAAGAAGTCAGATTTGACGATGGTGTCGGTGAGGGTGAAGCTGAATATGAGGGAGGTGGGGCTGTTGACGTAGAGGGGAGACATGGAGCTGCTGAGGCCCAGAGTCAGACTCTGGGGAGTCAAGCCAGTGATGGAAGCAGTGCAGGTATCGATTGTGTCTCCCGTACTCGAAACCGATCGGATCTCCAGCGTGTCCGGCGGCGAAGTGGTCGGCGGCGAGAACAGAGACCCAATCGAGTACGAAAACCCAGAACTCACTGCACTCCCGCTCACCCCGCTAATCAAGTACGTTACCTAGGCAGTTGAAACCGACCCAGAGCACGAGGCAGCAGTCACACCCCCACTCACTCTGCTGCATGTCACTGACGAACCGATCGGAAGGGTATGCGTGGTCGAGATGTCCTGCGACCATTGCAGACTTAGGGGGAATGCGATGACTACTGAGTTGTTGGCGAGTATTTTGTTGCTAGGGGTTATGGAGACCACCATTGCGCCTGTGGTGTTGACGGAAGAGGGTGAGAAGGTGACTGCGCAGGAGGCGAAGGTTGCAGGGGTGAGGGTGATGGCGGAACTGGTAGAGCTGGCGGAGGTATCACTGCCAATAGCGATGATGAAAGGGCTGGTCGTGATGGCGGGGTAGGGATTGAGCACATTAGTAACAACGATGGTCACGTTGGCAACTGCAGTGCTACTAACGATGGCGTTCGTGATGGTTATATTGTTCGATGCGAGGCTGAAGCCGAACCCTGTGGCTGCTGCGTCATTGACGAGCACAGTGGTGACGTTGGGGGCGGTGAGTGTGTACTGGGTGGGGAACTGGATGACGATGGTGGCTCCTGCGGGGACGGGCTGGGTGGCATAGGGGGTGGGGTTGCTGGCGAGGTCGTAGTTGCGCATGGCGAGGAAGGTGTAGGTGGTGAGGGTGTTGATGGTGAGGTCTGCGGGAGAAACCGAGGGGTAGATGAAGGTGAAGGCGGCCGACAGCTCCAGCAGAATCCAGCATAACGCCCATTTCAGCATTTATATATTATTCCAATCATTATTAACAAACATAGCATGGAATAATCGTAGTGACCACATTCAATACCTACATCAAATAGGCAAATCTGAGCAGCTTTGGCTTACTCTATTTGAGGTGATAGTGGGAGTCGGACCATCTCTATGCTTCTTTATGTTAGTCCAACCCTTGAAGGTTCAAATCGTATACTGCTTTCTATTGCGGCCAGATATGCCACTAAATGCATCATCATGCCTCAAACCTAACAACCTTGCCCATCTTACAAATGCTACTACCTCAACCATCTGCTAACCGAACTCAAACATCGACTGACCATCTCACCAACCTAATCGCCTACATCAGCATAGCTCACCATGCTTTCACTCCGCAGGGACACAAATATTTCCTCTGAAGCAAGATCTAGGCGAGAACGAGCAGTAGCGGCAGTTTGATGAGTATCCAGTTCTCTCCCATAAACAATGTTATGATTATTTATACAATAGAAATAAAATGTTATCGGCATAAATCCGAACTGCAATTAAAAGCTGCCCTGCTTCGAAGAATGAGGCGTTTATCACACCCCATGCCCTAAGGCCGATCTAGCGGCAATTGGTTGAAATTAGGTGAACGGACGGTCAAACCCAATTAGAGTCAAATCAAGGCGATTGATATTCTTCTTTTTGAAAAGTTGACCAAAAATGGCAATTCAAGCCAGCGGCACAAAAATACCTAATGCCTTAGTCCTGTAGCCAATAATGAGCTTATGCAGATCTGTGGCGTTCCGGGAAAAGCAGTAAAAACCCAAAAATACAAACCCTGCAGAACTTGCAAAAACTGGGTCCAAAAGTTGAGAGTGAGGGTGAGTGAGCATTGGCGGTGAGGAGGCAGGTTTGTAACAATTTATGGCCTAGGGGTATGGTGATAACGTTTTCTGGAATTCCAAATTGGTTATAAAAAGTTACATAGAAGAATGCTGAAGATGAATAACCTGGCCAAGGATAGAAAATGCAAATTGCAGCTGTCCCACCCCTCCGCCTTCTAGTCCATCATCCGCAAATAAATCATCTAGACCTGCAGGATGCTGCAGTCCTACTCTCTCAACCCCTCTCACGTGCACCCTCTTCAGGAGCAAAGCCAGACCTTCGGTGAGAAGAGGAGCCTGAATCCTCAGGGCAGTGAACTGGAGATCAAAAAGCAGGACACTCTTTAAGATCTGATCCAGCAGCGGCAACTTTTTGCCTAAACTAGCCGATAGAAACTTAAGAAGATCTCATTATAAAAATAATTTCCAAAAAACAAAAACTGGCCCACCCGCCAAACCTCAACCCCCAGCAAGACCTGCTCCCTCCCCAAACTTCATTTCACCTGCAACGACACAACCAAGCTCTAAAATTCTTTGATCCTGAACCAAAGCAGAAGCACCCCCAACTCCTACGATGATGTTCTCCTCCGCAAACTTTTGGACGGACTGAGGTAGCACATGCTTCTCAGAAAGGAGCCACACTGCGTCTGCATCTCAGTGAGGGAGTTGCTCAGGTTCTTGAACTTTTTGATCCAGCTTGTCAAATGTGAAGGGGAGGAGGGTCTCCCATCTGTTTTTTAGAGGTTTCCCAATTATAGCTTTTTTAAAGATATAGCAGTGGAGGTCTTCCGCTTTTACGAAAAAGGGGACTACGAACCACTCTCCACTCAGAGGTCGCAAGGAACCAGCACCTCTCTAAAAACAACTAACTCGAAATAGAATATGAACCCTAAAACTCATAAAAAGCACAAATATGGGTAAAAGGAGTTCAAAAAAAATAAAAGATAGGTGTCAGTGGTGTTGAAATCTGAGACCAACGAATAGCAACACCAAAAAGTAAAAACCAACTTCATGTTCTAGATGTAAAAGGAGTTCGGAATGATCTAAGCCATGCTAAAGGACTACATGGTGCTTAAATCTTCCGACTTCAAGGAAAACAAGAAGAGATACTCCATCAACTCTTTGCAGGAACACGTCATCCACTAGATGGAGATCTTTCATAAGAAGGTTCTCAATGACATCCATTTGGTGCCCGATGTCAAGCAAAAACTTATGAAGAACACACTCTGCAGGGCCTTCTAGAAGAGGTATTCCAAAGAACAGCGAGATGCTTCAAATGACCCCAAGTTAGCCATCTCATAAGCCTAAAAGCAGATTATGACCCCGCTAGTTCGACTCAAGAACATCATCAAAGGTCAACTCAAGCCCAAGACAACCCAAAGAGCAATGAAATAGAACTAGCTCCGGCAGAACACAAGAATGAAGCAGGTCTTGCAAGAAATAGTAACCTAATTGAGCCTTGCCAAGTAAAACGCACTAATAGATGAGTAGATTTGGGCGAAACTGCACCAAATCGAAGAGTTTTGTCAGGGCAAATCAAGCAGGAACTTTATTACTCAATCTCGCCAAAAATGACCGAAGTGCAGAACAAAGGCACACTTGATTATAGCTAGATTTAGACCTAATTAGCCACTATAATGTTAATCTAGCTCAGCTGGCTGCCCATCCCCGATGTAAAATAAGTAACATTCTCAGCCAATCCAAGCTAATTTGTATAAACAAGTCGATAGTTCGGATGAGGAAGCGAGTGAAACACAACTTATGCTTTAAAATAAGCCAGACCTTCATCCTTAGAATAGCTAATAGGACGAATAGCACTTTAGAGAGTATATGTCATATTTCGAAGATATCGAACATGAAAGACAGACTGACAAAACGGGTTTTAGAGAGGTACATTGGTCGTTGGGCAACTTTTGCCCCATTCTTACCATTTTAGATGTTAAGCACAGCAAGAGCTACGAAATTGTGGTGATTGAAGCCAAACTGGGTGCATTTTACACTCAATTTAGGATCCTTAATACGAAGTAAAAAAGTCCTTTTCACAGTTGCCAGCTGGCAGGTTTTGGAGCTTTTGGGGAT
>Ga0316217_10004796_pt1 | contig 14371 bp, 16 predicted proteins | sample 1anoAmetaG_FD_203633 | JGI IMG/M metagenome (GOLD analysis project Ga0316217, IMG submission 203633) | Freshwater microbial communities from Trout Bog Lake, Wisconsin, USA - 1anoA | ecosystem: Environmental > Aquatic > Freshwater > Lake > Hypolimnion/Profundal zone | place: USA: Wisconsin... | reverse complement strand
GGGCGGCAATGAAGGCGCCCAGCACCAGGAAATGCCCCACCTCGAGGAAGTCCGCGGAGGCATGCCTGAAGGCGTTCATGATCCCCTGCCGGCCCGGATGGGCGGCCAGGTGATCGGTGTCGGAATGGTCGCAGCCACAGCCACATTCATGCTTGTGCTGGTGCCTAACAGCTTTGCGGGAAATCAAGGCACTACCCTCAGGGAACAGCCACCCCATGGCAAGGCCGGCCGCAACCGCGATGGAATACCCGAGCGACAGGCGGATCAGGGCGACGGAACCGCTGTAGGAGTATGCTACGGCGGTCGATATGCCGACGATCGGATTCACCAGGGGAGCCCCGAGCAAAAAGGCGACCGCGGCGGGGAAGGGAATCCCTTTGCCCAAAAGCCTTCGCACCACCGGCACGACGGCGCATTCGCAAACGGGGCAGACAACCCCCAGGGCTGCCGCCGCGAAAACCACTAGCCACCGGCTTTTCGGCAGCCTGGCGATGAGCCGCTCCCGCGAGACATAGACCTCGATCAGGCCGCCCGCCAGCGAACCGAGCAGCATGAATGGCAACGCTTCCAGGACGATGCCTGAAAAGACAGTCGCCAGGTTTTTAACCGACTGGGTCTGATTGCCGAGAAGCAGCAGAGCAGAGGCACCGAGGAGAAACAGTGCCTCGAAGGTTAACATGTTCTTACTAAAAGGACTTTCCGGGGTTGCTACCTGAGCTGTATCATGCATGTAATAGTAATCTCGCTTTTATCGCACCAAGGTAGGCCCATACTATCAGTTTTTTGGAAAAAGCGCGATTCTGACGTATGTTTTTTTGCACTCATTTGACCTCTATCTTGACCACGATCTCTTCAGTTGAGGCCACAGGTTTACCATCCCTTATCGCAGGAATAAACCTCCACTTTTTGAGGCTGTCCAAAAGAAGCCTGTTGAGACGCGGATTCGGTGTCGGTTTGGCCAGTTCCACCGCCACGCTGCCATCGGCAGCGATATGAAAACGCGCCAGGGCAGCGGCATGGAACGCTCCATCCCGGAGTTCGTCCGGAATCTGAGGCATTGGTCGGAGAATCGCCCGAGCGCCACTGTTTGCGTACATATTGCCTCGGCCCTTTCCGGCCGACGATCCGGTCTGAGCGCTGCTATTTACAGGGATGTTTCCCGTCGCAGTGCCCTTCCCCTCAGGGATGGCACGGGGAGCGCCCATCGCGGCGCCTGGCGCTGTTAGGACAGTGTTGGTCGTTACTTCCGCCTTCTGAGGCGCCGGATTCTGCTCGGTGTGGGCGCTCTCCTTAGACAACGGTGGCTGTGGTCTTACCGGGGAGAGCAACTTGGGCTGGTGCACGACGGCAGGTTTCGGAGCCAGTGACCTTGAGTGACGAACCTCGGCAGGTTGTTCCTTCTGAGTCACAGCCACAACCGGCTCTTCAATAAACTGGGCCTCGACGGGAGGAGCCTCCACAGGCAGAGGGGTTGGCTTTCCCATAAAAAAAGCCAACCCCCAGAGCGCCACTGCCCAAATCACCAAGGCGCTCGGTAGCGTCCAGGGGAGGCGGTGCCAAGGGCTATCCATACTTTGAAGTGTCTTCATCGTGGTAGTCTCACTCAACATGTTTCACTGCTATCAGAAAATGCTGCGCACCTGCGTCGCGAGACTGCATCATTGCCTGGACAGTGATGCCGTGAGGTGCGGCACCGTCGGCTGCGACAATGACACTTGAGTCCACCCCCTTGAGCATAGGCTTCAAGGTCGCTGCAAGGGTCGCCAGAGTTACCGGGGTCTCATTCAGGAGGATGTTGCTATCCCGGGTGATGGTAAGGGTCACCGGGGTTTTAGGCTGCATGGCTGCAGCGCGCCCCTGCGGGAGATTGACCGCCAAAGAATGCAGGTTCTGCATGGACAAAGAAGCAAGCATGAACGTGACTAATAGAAAGAACATCACGTCGATCATCGGGATGATCTCGATGCGACCACGTCTGTGTTCTCGGGATTTACGCAGTTTCATGGCTACCCTCCTGAGAAGCGCCGGCCATGCGGATGTTATCCACCAGCCGCGTCCCCAGCCGCTCCATTTCGTCAAGCACTTGCGACTGCCGGCGCGCAAAGAAATTGAACGCAAACAGTGCAATGACAGCAATAAAGAGACCAAGTGCCGTAGCGATCAGTGCCTGGGCCACCCCCCCCGTCACTCCGGTTGGATCCACCAGGCCTTTGTTGCCGATCAGGTTGAAGGCATGCATCATCCCGGTGATCGTGCCGAGTAGTCCCAAGAGAGGGGCCGCAGTGACGATGGTTTCCAGAACCCACAGCCCCCGGCTCATCGCCTTCTCAATCAACTGTGCTTCATCGCCGGCACGGGATTCCACCCACCAGACCGGTTTGCCGCGGTTGTCCATGACCACACGGAAAAAGCGTTGGAAATAATTCCGCGGGTCAAGTCCCGCCAGCTGCTGCTCAAGTATCGTCCAGGAGAAATCGTAGGTTTCAATGAGTTCGAGTACCGGTCTCGGGAGGCGCACGAACTTCCAATAGACGAACGCCTTGTCGAGAATGACTACAGCCGCCAGGACCGCCAGCAGCAGCAGCGGGTAGACCATCGCCCCGCCAAATTTCAACGCTTCCAAAGCCATATGTATTTCTTGCATGTAAGTAAGCCTCGTAATTGACTTGGTTGCGGAGGGGAGCGATCTCCCCTCCACAACTGTTGAGGTTAGAACGGTTTGCTGATCCCGCCAAAAAATCCGATTCGGGGCCCGTACTGTGGTGCGAACACACCGATGCCGGAGCCGTCCCTGATTATGTTCACCCTATCCAACACGTTGTCGATGGCCAGGCGTGCCTCCACGGGGCCGAAGCTCCCCAGATCGAACTTATGGCTCGCCCCGAGGTTTACCTGGAGGTTTGCCGCGACATGATCCGTATTGGCGAAACCACTTCGTAAACCGCTTCCGTAGGTGCCATCGGCGCTGTAGCGCGTTCCCAACCAGAGATAGGAGACGCCGGCTGAAGCGGTGTAGAGCTGGTCATGGTCCGTATGCACCCAGGTATTTGCGATATAGGTCAGTTCATCCTGGCCGAACTCAAACTGTGCCGACTCTACGGTTTTAGCCAGACTAACGGTACGGGCAAAATTGGCATAGGCGGCAAAATCACCCAACCGGTAGTTGCCGGTCAGTTCCACACCATAGATTTTACCCTGTGCGTAGTTGAAAGGGGTGAAAATCAGGGCCTGGCCGAATTGCCCCTCGTCGATCAGGTCCGTGACTATCTTGTAGAAACCGTCCACGCCGACGGTCAGCCCGGAGCCGATTTTCTGGGTAGCTCCCACATCGAAATAATGAGACCTTTCAGGTTTAACCGGCGAATTCAACCCCGTCTGGGCATTGGAGGTGTTGTCAAACTTGGTCAAGGTGCTGCTGGAGACCAGTTCGGTCGGCGGCGGTGTAAAGTCCCGGGCATAGGCTGCGTGCAGCGTGGTCTCCGGTGTCGCCTTGTAAACCAGACCCAGGCGGGGGCTCAACTGGTCGGCGGTCACGAAGGCGTCCATATGGTCATAGCGCAGGCCACAGTTGACGGTCAGTTTTTCGAACGGCTTCCACTCGTCCTGAAGGTAGAGGCTGAAGATTATGTTGCCGTTCTTCGGGTTGTCGTCCGTGATGGTTCGCAGCGGGCCGTTCACGTTTCCATCGCCGTCCACCGGGAAAACCGTCGAGGTGTTGTTGCTGACGATATTTTCGTCACTGGCAAAAAAGCCAGTCCGGATCGTGTGGGCATCATTCAGGTGATAGCTTCCGTCACCCTGGATGCCATTACTGAAACTGCTGCGGAATATATCCGCCGCAACGCCGTTAAATACCAGGTCGCCGATGGGGTCCGGCGTGAAGTGGACGCTTGTATAATGGATGACGTAGGAGACCTGGTAATCAAATTTCGATCCGATTGAGCTTTGGAAGGCCAGTGCCCCGTAACGGTTGGTCTCGTACTGCCTCTCGTTCAGGCTGGCAGAGGCAAAGCTCGTAACACCCGCTCCGGCCAAAAATCCTTGACCGTTCGGATCGGGCGGCTGCCCGGGGTTGTTGGGAATTTGAAACCAGCCATCGTAGCTGCCGGCCATCAGGCTTATGCGTGACGTAGGGGTAATGAGGTATGACAGGTTAACGAACCCCTTGGCCTGCTCAGTACTGTCATGAATGGCGTTGTGACTGGTGGTGGGGTTTTCAATCCCCAGATCATTCCCCAAGTAGGATCCGGTCAGGTAATAAGTCAGCTTCCCCTTCGAGCCTCCGAGTTCGAAGCTCGGTTGCACGGTGTTATGGCTTCCCCCGTAGAGATCGATACGCCCCCCGTTCTCGGGGTTGGCCTTGGTGTCAATTTCAATGACCCCCGCCGTGCGTAGCCCATACTGGGCAGGTAGGGCGCCGGTAAGCAAGTCGACCCGATCGACAAACCGGGTGTCGAGCGCCTGACCGAAACCACTGATCCCTTCGGGGAGGATGACACCGTTTATGCGGTACTGTAGATTGGCGTGGTCGCCTCTCACATGCAACTGGCCGAAGGAGTCATTGGCCACGCCGGGCGTCTGGAGCAGTACCTGGTTGAAGGATGTGTTGTCCCCCTCGGGAAGAGCGGCGATGTCCTTCTGGTCAATGCGGTAGATGCTCCCTCCCGTCTTTGGTGATAGGCTGTTACGAGCCTGATTCAAGCGCTCAGCTACGACTGAGACCTCAAGTGCTTCCTGGGCTGCCAAGGTTAGCGTGGTAGTGGCTATTGTTCCGGTCTCGACCGTCACGATGGCAGTGCTGGCCTGAAAGCCGGGTTTCTCCGCCAGGATCGCATAGATGCCAGGAGCAACTTTAGAAAATTCAAAATGCCCGTCGGCATCGCTTTGGGTCTTGGATATGATTGTTTCATCGGGTGATTTCAGTGTGAGACTTGCCTCAGACAATGGTCTTCCTAAGGTGTCTCTGATCGTCCCATGGATTTCATCGCTAGCTCCGGGAGCGGCATATGCCAGGGGCACCATTGTTATGATGAAAGCGAGCGCCCACACGGAGGCGGCTATAACCTTTGTTGATTGCATTGCATTCTCCTCTTGATGTGCACAAGACGTCGCAAAGCTGGTAACGCCAAGCTAACCATAGTTACAAAATTTTGTTGTAAAACCTCTCTCAGCCCCAATGGAAGATCTGCCACTTTAGGCAAATTCGGAGAATAGGGGACTGTGTCCCTTTGTTTGCGTGACATTGGGATTGCTCATTTTCTCAAATTGTGTGAAAGACCGAACTAGCAGGGAGGGGCGCGGTTGCCCGGTGCGTAGCACGCCTGAGTGGTGGCTGTTTCCAGAATAAAGGCGGGGAAAAGGGTGGGGGAAATATCCGGCAGGACAAGCAGTTCCGGGGATGGGAGCGTCGTGACGGCGCTGTGGTGCAGGGCGGCCACGCAGATGGGGCAATCGTCGTGGTCCTGGCCGTCGTCGTGGTGGTGAAAACTCTCCACGAGCGTAGCCGTAAACAGCAGCAATGAGAGTATCAGGGCAACGAGGCGCATATAAGATCCGATTGTAGCAGGAAATTTTCACCCTACCGGATTTACCCCAGAAAGCGTCTCAGCAGAAAGGAAAAGGCGTACAGCACCAGTGCGACCAGCACCACCGTCGCCCCGGTCGCAGTCCCCCAGTAAAAGGAGAGCACCAGGCCGGAAATGCCGGCAACAAGGGAAAAACCTGCTGCTATCAGCAGGTACTGCCTGCTGTTCGAGGCAAGGTTACGCGAGGTCGCCGCAGGAATGATAAGGAGTGAGTTGACGACCAGAAGTCCCACCCACGGTATGCTGACCGCGACCACCAGTGCGACGATGCTGGCGAAAAAGGCCTCCATGGCCCAGATGTTCACGCCACGGCTCTGCGCCAAACTACGGTTTAGAAAGGTCAGCACAAAGCGATTGAAGTACACAACCCAGAGTACGCCAACCAAGAGAAGAATCAGGGCGAGCCGTGCGATTTCCGCAGGAGTGATAGTCAAAAGATCGCCGATCAGAAAGCCCGCATATTTGGCGAACCCTCCGCCGCGCGACAGTATGACCACGCCAAGGGCGACGGCGAAAGCCATCACGAGGCCGATGAGGGTGTCCGCGGAGACCTTGCTGTAGCGGCGCAAAAGTGTCACCGCCAGCGCGAGCAGGATGCAGAACCCCATCAGCGCCCAGGTTGGATCGGAGAGGCCTAACACGGCTCCGATCGCGATGCCGGTCAATGTCGCGTGGCCGATGGCTTCGGAGAAGAAAGCCATCTGGTTGCTGATGACCAGGGTCCCGATCAGTGCGAACAGCGGAGACACGAGTAGGATCGCGAGTAACGCGTTCTGCATAAACGAGAAATGAGCCCACTCGAAAGGGAGGCTGTCTATCAGGTGGTACCACCCGCTCATATTGCTCCCCCTCCGTTTGATGGGCAGAGCGCACATTTGGCAGACAGATCGGGACTGCCGGCCGGCACGTCGAGCCCGAAAGCCTTACGCACCTCCGGCTGGTTCAGTACCTCGGCGGGAGTGCCATCGTAGAGCAGGCTTTTCTTGTTGATGAACACCATCCGGTCGGCAATGGATGCCGCGGCATTAAGGTCATGGGAAACCAGCAGGATGGAGAGGTCCATGAATCTCCTGAGGCCCGACACGATTTCATAGAACTGGGCGGTCCCGGCATGGTCGAGCCCGGCCAGCGGTTCGTCCAGCAGCAGCAGCTCCGGCACCGGATTGAGCGCCAGGGCGAGCAGCACGCGCTGCAACTGGCCGCAGGAGAGGTTCCCCAGGCGCCGCTCCAGCAGGTCCTCGGCGCCCACGCAGGCAAGCGCCTTGCCCGCCTCCTCGCGTACCCGTTTCGGGTACCAGAGCCACAGGGGCCAGCGGGTCCCGGCCGCCGCGAACAGATCCAGGACGGTGAGCGGAGCGGACGCGTCGATCTCGATGCGCTGGGGGACATAGCCGATGCGCGGCCGCTTCCGCGCCGCCGAATCGGTCGCCGATTGGAATATCAGCTCCCCCGTGTGGGAAAGCTCACCCATGATGGCCCGTAGCAGGGTGGTCTTGCCGGCGCCGTTGGGACCAATGATGGCCGTCAATTCCCCGCAGTGCACGTGCAGGTTGACCTGCTCCAGGGCATGGTAATTGCCCAGCCGCACACCGAGGTCGACCAGGCGCGTGCAGCAGACCTGATCCTTGTGCGCATCCGTTACGTTGCTGCCGTTTGCTTGCATCATTTGCATCATTTACCTGAGGGCCTTACGCAATTCACTGAGATTCTTTGTCATGGTAACGATATAGGCATCGTCCCGCATCGGTCCGGTAACCGTCGGGTCGAGAGTGTACAGCTTCGCGCCGGTTTCACGCGCAATGGCTTGGGCCGCCTTGGCGGGATACTGCGGCTCGGCGAACAGCGCCTTTACCTTGGCCTTCTTGACAAGATTGATGGTCTCCGCCAGTTCCTTGGCGCTCGGTTCCGACCCCGGCTCGCGCTCGATAACCGCGGCGATGTGCAACCCGAACTCCTTGGCGAAATAGGGAAACGCCTCATGGAAGGTTATGATGTCGCGAGTCTTGATATCCTTAAGTCCCGCATGCATCTCCGAGCGAAGTTTCTCCAGTTTTGCCACGTATGCGGCGGCATTGCGACCATACTGCTTGGCATGCTGCGGATCAGCTTGAGCCAGTTGGGAGGCGATGTTGCGGACCTGCTTTATGTGCAGTGAGACGCTCACCCATACGTGAGGGTTTTCGCCAGTCGAGTCCTTGATCAGTTCGATGCCGTCACTCGCGCTGACAATCTTGATATTCGGCTGCTGCTTGATCACCTTGTCGAGAAACGACTCCATGCCGGCGCCGTTCACGACAAAGATGTCGGTCCGGGTGAGCTCTTTCATGTCGTCCGTGGTGATGCTGTAGTCATGCAGGCAGCCGGTCATCGGCTTGGTGAGGTCGCGCACCTCGACGCCCGGGACCCCTTTGGTTACGTTGAGAGTGGCTATGTACATCGGGTAGAATGATGCGGTGATGCGGACCGGCTTTGCAGCGGCATGAGCGGAGGAAATTGCTCCCGAGAATAGCACCGCACCTATGATCGCTGTTGAGACAAAAAAACTGTGGATTATTCCTGCCCATTTCTGCATGATTACCCTCCCAAGCTTTTGGTTAACCGTCTTGCAATAATTGTTATGTTATATTATAACATTTGTCAAGGCGATTAAACGAAAATCTCCCCCCGGGGGCTGGGCCCACGACAGATCCACTGCGGCAGAGGCCAAACTCCGGGACCTCTCGAGCCGGCTCGGCACCTCCATAGGACATTACTAATGCTGAAATCCGCACAGGAATCCCTTTCTTCCGACCATGACCATGCCGATTGCGTCGGCTATGCGCTGCAAAGTGCCGAGCAGGTTTGCGCCCGGAAGGGGGTTCGGCTTACCACTCTGCGCCGCCGCGTATTGGAACTTGTCTGGGAGAGCCATCGACCGGTGGGAGCTTATGACATCCTCGAGGCTTTGATGAAGGAGCAGCGTGCCGCCCCGCCGACGGTGTACCGTACCTTGGCCTTCCTCCAGGAACACGGACTTGTGCACCGGATAGCATCGGTCAATGCCTTCGTTGGCTGCATCAGCCCGGAAACGGACCACGCCGGCCAGTTTCTTATTTGCGTAACGTGCCAGGATTCCGTTGAAATCGTGAACAAGAAAGTTACCGATGCGCTGCGGGAGTCGGCTGTGGACGTCGGCTTCGATATCCATCAGCAAACGGTAGAGATAATCGGGACATGCAAAAGATGCCTCAGCATTCCGGAGGGTGACAATTGAAACAGAGGTATGAGGGAAGCGCGCCCAAGAGAAACCTCGCCTTCCAGGACATCGCGACCATACTCGCGAGAGAAACTGAACTTTTTGCAGGGAAAATATGCAGCGAATAGTGAACGGTCCCAATAGTGTTCGACTGAAATGCTGCATGGCGATTTTGCTTATGGCAGCCCTGGTCTTTTCGTCCGGGTGTGACGAGAGGCAAGGGGTGCAGGTCGGAGGGACGCCACCCGGCATATCGGGTAACGATATTCGGGGTGAGTATGTCACCCTCGGCCTGTTCAAGGGCAACGTCGTTGTGCTCTATTTCTGGACCAATTCCTGCTGCGCTGACGGGCTGAAAGAGCTGGAGCCTTATTTCAGCCAGAACAGACAGAAAGGTTTGACAGTTCTGGCAGTAAATGAGGGAGATACCAAGGAAACCGTCGAGTCGTGCGTCAAGAAGAACGGATTGACATTTTCCCTCCAGACTGATGAGCATGCCATGACTGCACACCAGTACGGCATCATCGGTTTCCCTACCATTTTCATCCTCGACCGAAGCGGGATCATCCGGGAAAAGGTGCTTGGGCACATCCCGATCGCGAAACTTGAAAAGCTGGTGTCGCGATACCTTTAACGATGATGCCGCTGCAAAGAGACGGCATGCGGGCGAATCGCCCTTTAGTTACGCCAACCGTGTATTCCTGACTGGCTTAGTCGGCTGGTGCCGGCCGCGGGCTTCAAACCTGTCGGGTGCCTCGTGAAGAGGTCGCATTTCGGTCCGATTCCGAATCCAGTCTCCATTTCCAGCACCAGTAAAGCATCGCTGCTGTTTGCCGGAGAAGCTACCCGTCAGCCCCTACCCTTGGGGATGCGGCTGACGGACCAAGGAGTGTACCGTGAAAAGATTTTTACTGATGCTTCCCCTAATACTCATGCTGACATCCGTGAGCGCCGGAGCCCATGACAAGGTCGAAGACCCCAGACTCTGCCAGCAGTGTGGTATGGACCGCACCGTCTTTGCGCATAGCCGTATGTTCATCTTCTATGCAGATGGAACCCAAGTCGGGACCTGCAGCCTGAATTGTACGGTTAACGAGCTCAAAGAGCATAAGGAGAAAAAGCCAAAGTCGTTGCTGGTTGCCGACTACTTTTCAAAAAAACTGATCGATGCCAGGAGGGCTACCTGGGTTATTGGTGGCAGCAAAAAAGGTGTCATGACGGCAACCCCGAAATGGGCGTTCGCTGGCAGGGACGATGCGTTGCGGTTCATCGCGGCAAATGGTGGCCGACTGGCTTCCTTTGACGAGGCACTAAACCTCGCGGAAAAGGAGTGAGCTTGCCCAGTAGGTGCGGCTTTAGCCGCGAGGGCCGCCCGAAGGCGCTCCTATAAAGCCGTAAGGATGCTTGGCTGAGGATTGTCCGTCGTCAGGAGCAGTTATGGGGTTAACCAGGATCAACACACTTGGTGTGTGCTTGGCGCAGGGGAGATCGGGAGGGAAGGCTATTACCATGACGATCGCGAGAGGCTGCTTTTTCAAGAAGGCGATGCTGCTGTTAACGTTGGGGCTCCTGCTGTGCACTTTTTCAGTCTTTGCCGTGCAAGCCACGCCCGTCTCCGTACCCAAGGATGCCAAATGTCCGGTATGCGGGATGTTCGTCGCTAAGTTCCCGGATTGGAGCGCCTCTATCGTTTACCGGGACAACACGAAGATCTATTTCGACGGGCCCAAAGACCTCCTCAAATACTACCTCAATCCTAGAAAATATGACCCGGCCAAGAAACGCGCCGACATCGCCTTCGTTGGCGTGAAGGACTACTATTCCCTGACCGTGATCGACGGGAGGCAGGCGTACTTCGTCGTCGGGAGCAACGTGTACGGACCGATGGGCAAGGAACCGATTCCGTTTGCCAAAAAAAGCGATGCGGAGGGTTTCCAGATGGATCATCAGGGTCGAAAGCCGATCCGTTGCAATGAGATTACCCCGGATCTTCTGAAAATGCTCGAATAGAAGCACGCCCGGCCCACAACCGGGAAGTCCCGCTGAGGTGCCCTGACCCGTGCGCAATTCCACTATATTTTTGACGCTCATCTGCAGCCTGTTGCTGATCTCCGCGTCCCTGGTCCTGCACGCGCAGGTTAGTCGGGCCGGGGCGCCAACCGCCTCGAACCGGGAGCTGGTGCGCAGGCTCAAGCTGAGCGACCTCTGCCTCTTTACCGAGGCGCGCTACACCAGGCACCCGGCCATGGCCGACCACCATGCCGCATTCCAGGATCATCCCATGGCACTGGAACATTTCCCTTCCGGAAGCCTGGTGTCACCACCCGACCTCCGCCGTAAGGCACCATGAGCCGTCGCTTCGAACGATACCGTAACATCCTCGACTTCGCCATTTCCTCACTGCTCAGGCGCAAGGGGAAGAACCTGTCGCTGTTGGCTGTGTATACGCTTATCGTCTTTCTTATCGCGTCCATCGTCTTCTTCACTCAGGCGCTCAAACGTGAGGCGACCCTGGTGCTCGAGGACGCACCTGACCTCGTGGTGCAGCGGATGGTAGCAGGGCGCAACGACCCGATACCGGTCACCTACGCTGAGAAGATCGCAGCCATCAGGGGGGTGAGCGCGGTAACGCCGCGCTTTTGGGGCTACGACTACGATGCCTTGACCGGCGCCAACTTTACGCTTGTTGCCGCCGACAGCGAACCACCCGCCAAGGAGTCGATTTACATCGGTAGCGGTGTGGCGAGGATCATGCGCCTCGCCCGGGGGGACTATCTGTCGCTTCGGGATGCGAGAGGGGCCCCGGACGTTTTCTCCGTGCAGAAGGTTCTCCCCGTCAACTCCGAACTGGTGGCTGCGGACCTGATTCAAATAAGGGTGGACGATTTTCACAAACTCTTCGATTTCCCTCCGGGCCGCGCCACCGACCTTGCGGTCAGCGTCAGGAACAAGGTCGAGGTGCAAACCATCGCCGCCAAGATTGCGCAGCTGTTCCCCGACGTCCGGCCGATCCTGAAAAGCGAGATACTGAGGACCTACGATGCCGTCTTCGACTGGCGCGGCGGCATGGTGATTGTCGTCCTCTTCGTGGCGGTGCTCTCATTCATCATCTTCGCCTGGGACAAGGCGACCGGTCTATCTGCCGAGGAGCGGAAGGAGATCGGCATCCTGAAGTCCATCGGCTGGGAAACCGGTGACGTGCTGCTCTTGAAATCCTTCGAGGGGATGGTCACCTCGCTTACCGCCTTCTTCACCGGAGTGAGCCTCGCCTATGCCCACGTATTCTTTTTTTCGGCCTCACTCTTCGAGCACGCGCTCAAGGGTTGGGGCGTGCTCTATCCGCAGTTCCGGCTGACGCCGGTCGTTGACCCATACCTGTTAGGTGTGCTCTTTCTCCTAACCGTCGGCCCCTACACTGTCGCCACCATCGTGCCGTCCTGGCTCGCGGCCTCGGTGGACCCAGATGCAGCCATGAGGTCCTGACCGTGATCGAAATCATCGAGGCAAGTAAAACCTTCAATGCCGGAAGGACGAACCAGTTCATCGCTGTGGACAAGGTAAGCTGCAAGATCGGCCGTGGCGAGGTCACCATCCTGAAAGGACCGAGCGGCTCGGGAAAGACCACGCTGCTGACGCTCATCGGCTGCATGGCTCGGCCCACCTCGGGTCGGATACTGCTGCACGGGATCGGAAAAGAGTGTCTGATTGGCTTGGGCGCGGAGGACTCGGTCGAGATAACGAGCCTTCCGGAGCGATTGCTCACCGGGATCCGGAGGAGCGCCTTCGGCTTCATCTTCCAGCATTTCAACCTGATCCACGGCATCAGTGTGCTGGAAAACGTCATGCTTCCCGCTTACCCGATCGGCGACTGTATGCCGGAGGTGCGTCGCAGGGCGCTGGAATTACTGGAGACCTTCGGCATCTCGCGCCACGCGGCGGCTCGGATCGAGCAGCTCTCCGGCGGCGAGATGCAAAGGGTCGCCATCGCCCGGGCACTCATCAACGACCCTGTGATGATCATAGCCGACGAACCGACCGCGCACCTCGACAGCAAACTGTCCGGGGAATTCATGGAACTCTTCGCCGGCTTCAAGGCTCTAGGTAAGAGCGTCCTGATCGCGAGCCATGACCCGATCGTCTACGATGCCCCGTTGGCGGATGCCGTCATCGAGATGCGGGACGGCCGCATAATTGGCGCGGGGACCCGCCCATGATCCTGCACCCCGCCATTTTGGCGCTGCTCACCGGGGCGCTCCTCACCTGTCTCATGATGCTCTATGCGGGGTGGTACGGCGTGCGCATCCTGCGCAGCTGGGACCTGCAAAGCGGCAGCGAACTGCAGCTCGAACTGGAAAAGCGCACCTATCTGATTTCCACCCTGGTAAGCTACGCTCTCGCCTTCGAGCTCATCTCGCTGTTCCTGTTCATCTTCACCGCGGACCGGCTGCATCTGCTCTTCACCGGCGCCATGTGCGCTGCGGGGACCCTCAACGCCAACGGCTTCGGCTATCCGCTGCTGCTGCTGAAAATCGTCAACTTCCTCCTCGCAGGGGTGTGGCTCATCGTCAACCATGCCGACAACATGGGCCATGATTATCCGCTCATCAGGATAAAGTATACTGGGCTCATTGCCACCGCACCATTATCGCTCTATGAAGTCTACTACCTGTACCGTTATTTTTCTGAATTGCATGTCGACGTCATCACCTCGTGCTGCGGCAGCCTGTTTAGCCTGGAGCGACCCGGGATTTCAGGCGACCTCGCATCGCTGCCAAGTACCCCGATGAGGATTGCCTTTTACGCCGTCATGGCCGCGACGCTTATCTGCGGTGCCTACTTTTACCGCAAAGGACGCGGCGGTTACCTGTTCTCGGCACTGGGGTGCACCGCTTTTGTCGTCGCTATCGCCTCGATAGTTTCATTCATCAGTCTCTACATCTATGAGCTCCCCACCCACCACTGCCCTTTCGACATACTCCAGAAGGAGTACGGCTACATCGGTTATCCCCTCTATGCCTCACTATTCGGCGCAGTGGTGGCGGGACTGGGGGTCGGGGTGCTGACTCCCTTTCGGTCACGGGGCAGCATGTCACAGGTCATTCCGGCGTTCGCACGCCGACTCACCGCAATCACGCTGATCCTTTACCTCCTGTTCACCCTGATTGTTTCCTACAAAATAGTGTTCTCATCCTTCCGGCTCGGCAGCTAGGTCGGAGGAGGGATTGAATAGGCCAGTTGTGTCAGGAAAGTTTTGTGGTAAGCTCTTCGGGCCGCAATTGTGCCTGTACGCTGTATTACGGGGAGCGAGACGGTGGTAGGAGGAGAGTCTGAAATATGAGTGAAATGCGAACTGACAGCCTCCCCAAACCTTCAGATGCCAGGACTGTTCAAAACGCCCTGGATGCCCTCGGCAACACGAAGAAAAAAAACCTGCTGGCGCGCATGTTCCCCTTTATGGGGCCGGCATTCATCGCGAGCATCGCCTATGTCGATCCCGGCAATTTCGCCACCAATATCCAGGGCGGAGCCCAGTTCGGCTACCTGCTCATCT
>Ga0316217_10004795_pt1 | contig 14372 bp, 16 predicted proteins | sample 1anoAmetaG_FD_203633 | JGI IMG/M metagenome (GOLD analysis project Ga0316217, IMG submission 203633) | Freshwater microbial communities from Trout Bog Lake, Wisconsin, USA - 1anoA | ecosystem: Environmental > Aquatic > Freshwater > Lake > Hypolimnion/Profundal zone | place: USA: Wisconsin... | reverse complement strand
CTTTATATTTCACCTATTTGTCAAGCAGCTGCTGATTGGGTCTTCCTGCAGATGCCAAGCGAACTCCCTCGGCTAATCCACTCCTCATCTCTATCTCTGCTAAACTATCATTCCTCCTATAGCGGCATTAAGAATTACCGGCCTGCAGAATCGCACTTGCGGCCTTAATTTTCTCGACTCCCTTTGCTAGTCTCAAGTTGTGGGTGGGCGTGGCTGCAGTTGCAGCTGATTGCTTTGTGCTGACTCGCAGATACGAAGGATGTCGTCGGTTTATGTTTTATTTGCTGCAATATATTTCCTAGGTCTCAGCCTACTCGTCAGCTGAGACTGACTACCCAACTGTTCCAAAACTGTACATGGTGCCTACTCCGCTATTTTTTCCAACCCTCCTTCCATAAACCTGCATGGCCTGGACGTATCCAGAGCACTCATAATTGCTAACTAGCCCGTAATAGACCCCACACAGGTATTGGTTATGAAGCAGACAGATGTATCCATGGATAGGCAAGTTGCAGTGATCTAGGATGACTTATCGGTCGTGCCATGTCCAGTGGGACTCACATGCGTGAGTACTCTGCAGCATATCCTGGCCAAGGGCAAGGTCCAGCCGAATTTTTAGGTGGAACTAGCTAGATGCTGACGGAGGGAGGGCTATTAAAAGATATCTTGGGGCAACCCATCATTATATTGCAGATTAAGTTTGGCCCTGCTCAGCCACTCAGCCACCGATAGCTAATATTATGTAGGGAGATGGGATAGTAGCAGTGCCAATATCTGAATAGAGCAGTGGCAGTATCAGTATGTGATGGAGATAGTATGTGGAATGTATGTTGTGGGTAGTTGGATAGAAAGAAATCATAAACATGACTTCACTTGATGTTGGACAACTCCTTCTTGTGCTTCTGCGGCCTCGCCAGGCACTTCGACCCTGGCTAGTAGAGTGACAGCTTGCGTTCCTTTTTGTCGCCCATCTTTAATTTTATTATTTTATTCATCGCCTCGTCCACCACCCTAACCTTCTCGACCTGCCTGTTGCTTATCTTCAGCACCGAGCCGTTGTGCTCCTTGGGCTTGCTGGCGTTGGCCAAATCGATCTGCGATGGTTTTTTGTGCCTCTGGGCGGTCCTCCTCAACTTCTCAGGAATGGAGAGCAGAGGCTACTAGCTTTTGTCTGTTGCTCTGAGCTGGGTGGATTTGAGCAGTCCTTTCCCGAAGTTAAACAGTCTGTCCTCATCCGCCTTGGGCTGGCTGTTCAGAGACTCGACGTTGCATACCTTTTGGTTGATGTTGAGCTGGCACTGGGTCAGCAAAGTGGGGATGGCGCTCTTGCTGCTGGCTTTTTGGTGGGTTTGGACGATGTACTGCAACTACTCTGCAGGGTTGGAGATGAAGCTGGCGGAGTGGGTGCGTCGATGCCCCATTTTGCTCTGCTTCAGACTTACTGCCATTATATTTAATATTATTTTCTATTGCCACCCGACCCACTTTCCCTATCGTCTAAGAAACTCAAGCAAAGGCAGCAGGCGGTGGGGGTGGATGGGGGTAGATGGGGGTGAGTGGGGTGGGTGGGGGTGAGTGGGGTGGGTGTGAGGGTTGAGGTGCGTCAGGTAGTTGATTAATTTGACATTATATTGCTAAATGGATGAGCGTGAGTATGAGTAGGTGTTCCACAAAGACGACCGCAACATGCGGGGGACAGTGGGCGCTAAAAAGAGGATGAACGTCAAGGAGGTCAAGAGGAGGCAGGACCAAATCGAAAAGAGAAACGCAACTAAGATGGAGCAACCCGAACAATCGCCTCCCGAGGAGGAGGAAGAGTGGCTGGAGCCCAAGAAGAAGTACGGCAACGGCAAGCCCGCCAAAGTGCAGAAGGTCCAGTAGTTCTACACTGAGGACAGTGAGACCCTGGACAAGAAGGGGAAGTCCAAGAACAGCAAGTGATTTTCCCTTTGCTTTGTATATAGTTTCAATTCGCAGAACAACAACACTCACCCCACTCACACTCTCATCCTCACCCCCAACTCACATCCTCATCTCTAACTGGCACTTCCCAACCTCTGAACACCATTCCGGCACCTCAATTAGGATGGTTTCCAAGATTTAGCCTTCAACCCTTGAGTTTGGTATTTGGGCACAACCACCCAGTAGATATTTGAAGGTATCAGGTTAGAGGCGGATATGCACAAAAACACCATTCAACCCTTGCCCTTTCGTTAAGCACTGTTTGCCGGTCATCATTCGCCCAATCCGACCCTGAACAAGGCAGGGTAGAATTAAAATAACTTCATACAAAACAACTATAATGCTACAACCCTCGCCTACAACCCACCCACCAGATACTGCCCTAAAGACGAGATGGGTAAGCCATCAATAAACCAACCCGATCATTTGGCTTAGCAGATTCCTCTTGGCACATGCCGAGATACTATCGACCTGACACTCAGTTCGTGCCAGCTTCCTCCTTCCTCTACTCTTCCACCAGCAGCGGCTACTACTGCTTCTCGGGCCTTTTCTACTGCAGGAACGAGGCAGGGATGAGCAACCCCACGATCAGCACAAACGACAGCACGATTATGGGATAGATCTGCATATTGATGCAGAGGGTGATGATGATGGGTCCCAGGAACCCCCCCAACTGTGCAATGGATTAGATGATGCCCGTGCAGATAGCCTGCACCTGGCTGGGGAAGACCTCCGTCAGCAGCAGAAGCACCAGCGCGTAGGCAATCGCTGAGTAGTGAGATAGTTACTGCCGAAGTATCGCAAGGCGCAGATGAGGAGGAAGGTGGCGATTCGGCTGTCCCGTACTTCATGGATAAAGAAGAGCATGCCAAGGACGACCATGATGGCGTACAGCACGAGCATACTGGTCTTCTTGGAGATCTTGGTGATCCTGAACTCTGCGTGAGGGGGGACTTACGCAGGTAGATGAAGGCGAGCAGCTAGATGAAGCCAGTGGCCGTCAAGTTGATGCCGTAGTCGAAGCCCAGGTCGAACAAAGCATAGTTGGTGGCAACGTAGTACAAGGCTGCCGCTGCCTAGGATAGGGTTAGGATGATTATCATTTTACGGTAGAAGCTGTCTCTCAGAACTGCCTTCAGGGCCTCAGGGATGCTCACTGAGGGTGACTTTTCTAACGCAGACTGCTACTTGAATGAAGCCTCGACCTCTTTGAACTTGTCCTCAGTGCCATTATACTTGGAGATAGTCCTGAAACTGTCCAAACATTCCTTCTGCTTACCGACAGAGTAGAGGAAGTTGGGGCCTTCAACCAGGAAGAAGAAGGAGGCAAGCAGCACCACACCCATGGGGATGAGTACATAGATCAAGAGGAAGGTGGACCACTGGGTCTCCAAGAAGGAGAGGATTCCCAGGAGTACGCTGGTGAGGCACCTAAGAAGTCACAACTTGTACCATGAGTAGTTGATTATTATGAGGCTCATCTGTCGGAATTACTCGGAAGATATCTACGAAGGGTAGATGTAGGCCATGAATATCATCGAGTTCCCCGCGAACCCTCCCAAGAACTGCGCAATCAACAGCGCAACCACTGATTTCAGATACCCTCCCAAAAGTGATACTCCCTAACTACATTTCGCATTACGATCGATAAGATGGCTGCGATGTGGCCGATGATTAGTGCCAACTTTTTGCCTTTGTAGTCACTGAGAATGTTGATGACTGAGAGTCCGAAGATGGAACCGATGGAGTTGATGGATTGTATGAGGTTGCGTTAGATCTGCCGCCCACAGTATAGCTCCATATGTGCGACCAAAGTGTAACCATTGCCTACCTCACACCAAAGTTACTAATCACGCACTCGCTGATCCTGTCGCAGGCGATGGATTCGTCAACGAGGTCTTCGGCGAACGAGCATTTGAAGATGGGATTCATGAAGATGTAGGTTGGCCCCAAGAGAAGGTAGTTGACGAAGCCAGCGATGAAGAAGAGGTAGAGGATGACCAGTTTTTGGTATTTGCCCGCTTTGCCCAGCTTTTCCAGCGCACGCTCCACCGGCAGATGCATTAATAATAAGTAATAAATGATACACTTGAATCTTGAACACTAATCTTGAACACTCAATCAAAACAGATACAATTCGAGTCTGCCAAAGATAGCTAGGGCTGGGTCAATCATCCTCGGAGTGAGAGTTGACGCTTTAGACGTTAAGCCCTGTGGAGTTGAGGCTTGTTTATTTGCGAATTATGTCGAAGAAGTGCAGGTTGCTCTATGTGTCCAATACTATCAAGAGTTTGCCGCTAACTGCTAGTTTCTTAATTCCATACTCACAAACCTTGGTCGAAAAATGTACCTCCTTATCAATAACCCTCAAAATGCTACTCTTCTATGCCTCCTCCTCTGCCACGCCTTTAGTCAGATAGGTTACACTTCCATTGTAATCCCCCACCCACAGCTCCTCATGCGTGGGGAACAGCAGGTGACAGCCATCCGAACAGTAATTCTTGAACCCTCTGAACCTTTCCACGATGTTCCTGCGCTTGTAGATGATCTTCAACTTGTCATTCGTGTCTCCGATCACCAGGTTCTCACTCAGCAGCTACAACATAAAAGAGATTGAATCCGTTATCGAGCCGTACTCTACCATAGTCTCAATCAGAAAGGTCTTGGAACCTTCGGACTCATTGTAGACATGCAGGCACTGCTTCCCCTGAGATATGGAAACAGCCATCCCTTCAGCCATTTCCTTCAGCCCAAAATTACTGACCTTGCAGTTAATTTGTCCTGAACTGCTCTTGCCCTCCTTGGAGTACATTTCCTCAACGATGAGATCTACCAAGCAGGTGATGGCTTCGTTGTACAACTGGACCTAATGCAGCCTGGAGGCAATCATGCTGCCCCTATGTATGACCAAATTGGTAACTGGTTCCTTGAGCGCACTCTAAAACGACAGATACTTCTTCAGAACCACGGTCTTGTCGGTCACAATCAGATGGTAGAGTTCGACCGCCCCATCCATAAACCCGACCATCACCACCAACTCCCTCTTCTTGAGCTACTTGTGCTTGACCATGGCCGAGTGGATCTTGAGACAGGTGATTTCCTGGATCTGGCCGTACATGATCTTGAACTTGCGCTGGTAGGTCAGACAGCCCTCTTGGAAGCACACCATCGCCAGATGGCAGTCAGCCTTGTAGACTACAATCGTGCTCTTGCTGCCCTAGATGATCTCAGTCTCGATCGCAGAGAAGAGCTGCTTCCAGTGCTATGCGATCAGCTGCTTCTAGGGCTGAGTGATGCTGAGCACCTTTTAGAGCTGGGGTGGTGGCAGCTATCGGAAGAAAGATGGTTTTTTTGACATAGTAGTTATATCATATGAATAGGGTGGATAAGGAATGCAATTGATTCATAGGTGGGCGATCATTCACTATCTTATTCTTTACTCCCTGGCCTCGTACTCGCCCAGCAACTCCTGAATCGTGTTTCTATTGAACCTACATTATGACATATTTACTGTTTCTTTTTGATTTAGAACCCTTCGCCCTCCTCCTCAACGTCGGTTGGGATGATGGATAGCCTCACTGCTTTCTTTGACTGTCTGTCTTTCAAAGATTTCTTGAGTAGCACTCTGAAGAGTTCGCCCTTATCAGTGAATTTCAACAGTTTTTTGAGGAGTAGGACTGACTAGGTGTCAAGTGATGTTATTTCATGGCTCACCCCGGTGTTTTACTCATCTCTGTGTTTCTGCCCCTTTTTGGCGATCGGAATGAAGCCAGTGATCTCGACTTTGCTGGGTTTGTAGTGCTTCTTGAAGAGGTCCTGTCGCTCGAGCCGACGGATGTATTGGAAAGTGGAGATGGCCAAAGGGTACACTCCATCAAGTTTCTCGAGTGCCAGCTTGAGCTCAAAATTCTTGAGCTTGGTCTCTTTCTCCCCAACATCAATGATCACACTCTTAGAAGATAGTTATATGCTCTGCACGCGATAGTTCTTGCCGTAGTCAATGTGGATTTCAACGTTGTCCAAGCAGACGTTGGTCCCTTCCGAAATCTTCTCATACTGGGCATCAGTTCCCGATGCTGTGAGCTGAATTTTAGTGGAGTCTTCAAGGACGAGAGGGCTCTTTTTGGCCACGTAGAGGAAAAGGGAGGCGCCTTTGAATGGGCTTCCCTGGAGTTGGGACTGGACGTGAGCGTCGATGAGGGTGGGGATGCTGGAAAACTGCATTTAAATGATTATGCCCGCCAATCAATTAAAGCCGATTTATTAGTTGCCGTCCAATGGGATTACAACTTCATCACCAAATTTCTATGATGGTCGGTTGTGATATGCAAGCAATAAACATCAGCCCTGGTTTTTTAGTTCTGCGATTCTGGCCTAAAGCTTATCAACCTCGGCATCAGCCTCTTATTTTTCCTTGAGCAGCTTGGCGATGACCCTGCAGGCTGCCTCGTTCTGGTAGAGAGAGCTGGTGAGTTCCTCCTGGGTCTAGCCCAGACTTTTGCGGATACTGAAGGCGTCCACTACTAGCAGGTCGTACTCGTGCTGTATCTTGCGGAGGTAGGTGCTGGGGGCCTGCTCGGGTCGGACGTAGGTGTCGTGAGTGGCTGAGTTAGCACAAGGTACGCACTATGTCGACCAAATCGGAGGTCTGCATGGGCTGGTTGGTGAGCGGACAGTACGGGAAAGAGTTCAGATGCTTCTCGATCACTTCTTTCTCGTAGAGGTGGCCCGTCTTGGTCGAGAGGACTGGCCGACGCAGTGGCTGGCCGGTCAGTGAGCAGATGCTTAGCGACATGATCCGTAAATTATAATAGATTGGGGTAGTAGCATTCATCAGCACAATAAAGATATTCCGATGCAGGAGTACTTTGTATCTCGTGGGGGAAATGGGTTTGGCTGTTTGGATGAGGAATGATGGGTTTAGAAAATGTCATTTTAGTTTGAGTAGTTGCCTGGTGCTTCTAGGGTTGAAGAATCGGATGAAGAGATGGAGTTTTGTGGCTTTCTTTCTTAGTTTTTGTATATTTGTCCTTTTGCCACTACTAGTCTTTAACCCCTAAATGATCAACTATGACACATTCTGTGTATTTTTCTACCAACTAATACTCCCTCTGCTCCTGGCAGACTATGGATTTTGGGGAGATTTGAGACGTCTGATACACCCAATGTACGCAAATCAGCCAATAACCTACAGAATAACACTTCAACCACTCTGCAAATCATTCTCTAGATGAAAAACAAAGAGTTTAATAATAGGCACAAAAGAAGTTGATTTAATTTAGCCCGAAGCAGCTAAAAAAGTCTATCTCCATGTTAGCAGCAAACTTCTGCCCATCCACCCAATAAATTCCAATCCCCCTTCAAACTATATTATGGAAATTAGCTGACACAATCAGTTTGTTCCAATTATTTATAGAATATGAAAGCTCAATCTTCAGCCAGCCACTAGACCTCCACCCAGCCCACCATCCCAGATAACTCCTTCACCCACCACGACTAGAAATCAATCTCCAAACCCCCACACCATCCACAACTCGCCAAAATCAGAGAATTGGAAACCACCCTCCTCAACGCAGTCATGGAGAAAACAGAACTAATCGCACATCAGCAGCAATTGAGGACGGTCCTTGCCGAGAGGCTCAAAATCGTTGCTGCGATTTTCAAGCAAACGCATGACTACCAACTCAACGGACTGTCCTATTAGTCAGCCCTCTCTAATCATCACTAGGCGGAAGAGAACGGCTATCCTTCAAACAGAGACCAAACTCCCAAATAGTCACCTTTCAGGCCCAGCAAAACCCAAAAGAAGCATTATTTCTCTGCGTTAAATTCACCCCGGGAACTTTCCGAAGAAAGCTATGCTCTCTCAAATAGCAGAACTAAGATAGAAACCCGCGATTAGGAAATTAACAAAACTTCGGCCTTCACCACTCGGCGATAGTATGAGGCAAACGTCCCGCAAAATAGCCTCAAAACTTCAGGCATCAAAAAACAAAGAATCGACAGTTACCTTACTCACAGCAAATACAAGAATATCGAAGAAATTTGGAATGAAGCGGACTCAAGGCACTCTGTAGTGGGGGACTGCGAGTTGAGAACCTCTTATTTGTGATTTTGTTTACCTCTTAACTTAGTTCATCACTGTTATTCAAGCAAAGAAGAGAGCATTTGTAGCTTGGGAGCATTGATCAAAAAAAGAGGCACAATTCTGCCAATTTGGCGACAAAAGAGGCAAAGGGGAGCTCGAAAATTGCAGAACATTCACTAACCCCGCAAAGTAACCAACAAAGAACATTCAAAGATGTAGGCCCAATAGATGCGTGCGGTTGGACTATACCCAAGAAGAGGGGCTATAACTTAATTAAAAAAGCCTAACCCATATTATAATTTATTTTAGAACCATGCTCAAGCCAGTGGGCCTTATTTTGGGTCTATCCATAGCCCTAGTCGCCCTGCATCCAACCCGAGTCCTCACCAGGAATCTAGGCCCATATCTTTTGGATCAGCTGCTGAGAATGGCCAATCTGCGATCGGATTAGCCTCCGATGTAGCTGTCTCTCCAAAACTTAGAGGAGCTCACCGCCCTGCCCATCATTGGTAACCTTTTTCTTTATGAAAAAGTTCGGCTGCTGGTCAGCCACAGGCTGTGGAACAACGTGCTTGAGTAATGCAGAAACAGCCATAAATCACTGCTGTTCGAAAGCACAAAGCTACTACCACTGCGCGCAGTGGCATAATGCGCAACGTACCAATTCACCAAATGCGAACAAACGATCAGCGAGCTCTAAGCAGTAGCCCCGCACCTGCTGCAAACCATCTCCCATCTCCATGGGATCTTCAATAAGCTGCGGCAGAGCCTGGAAGATAGATAGCTGCAGAAGGAGAGCCTGAAAATCGCAGAAATCTGATCGGATGTACTTTGCTACTTGCATGCTCATACATATCAACTTAGGGCTACTTGGGTGCTCATACATATCAACTAAGGGAGGCTGGGGTTTTGAAGTGGCTCAGGCTCATGCTCTTGCGCTTCAGCTCCAGCTTCGACAGATTTTCATGCATTTTTGATATTAGATTTTACTCACACACGTTATACATCACCTTTTTTGATTTCCAGCTCTCGAGGTACTTCAGTCTCCGGAAACGCTTGCAAAGATTGGCCTCGCCTGCCTTCAGAACCACGTAGGCGTTGGATTCCACGCGCGGCACCTTCTCCAGCACCACCTTCCGCTTGACTTTTCTGAGACCCAAGGGGTACTTGCTAAGCATATACCCGATCAATGGCTGGATGAAGGGGTCAGGGGTGCTCGGAGGGCCGTAGTGGCTCAAACCACTGTGCGATTTGGCCTCGCGCTTCGGGAACACTATTCTCTTGAGAGTCGGAGTAGAATTCTTCTATCGCATCATTATATAGTGTATAGTGCTGGAGGAATTCTAAATAGGCAGGGAGCCACTTGGTCCTATGTGGGGGTGTTGGTAGGGTTGAGAACTGTTTCAGAGTTCGCAGACAAAACTCACAGGTCAATCATCAACTTAAGGTTTAGTGGATTCTTTGTGGTTTCTACCATTCTCAAATGTCCACAGTTGGCAGGAAAAGCTATAAAAAGACTCATTTTGGGTGTGATCCGGAAAAAGCTTTACAAATTCATGCCTTTTCTTGCTATTGTTTATTTTTACCAGTTCGAAAATAGTCCAACCCTGATATGAAACCTGAAACACTATAATAAAATATATTACTAAATAACAGAACGATGCTGCGGCACAAAAAAATCCAAGTGCAAAGACTCTCAGTCAACAGACCACTGAACATCAGCCTCTGCTAAAATTTCGAATCCGAAGTACAGCCCAAATCGTGCAAGGCTGCCACTTCTTACCCCAGAACCTCCAAGGATATGGAAAATAGACTCTGTCTCCGCTAAATCGAAACCAACGTAAATCTCAGCCGCGAATTCGGTGAGGACGCAGCAGGCCTGAAAAATAAATTCAGTTTGAGTGTGGGCAGAAATATGCCGATGGCTAAAGCCAAGGAGCAACATCCCATATTCGACAAAATAGTGCAGCTGATAAAAAACTAAGAGCTAAGAATGCCATTCTGCCCCCTGAGTCTCTCCAAATAGAGATCCGGGGCCAAAGCCCGGCCCAGCACTTCCTTGAGCCTACACACCCGCAAAAGTTTATCGCAGTCCAACGCCTGCCAAGGCGAGTTGGTGTTAGATGCCTCCAACGTGAATGAGAGCATCGTCTGGCAGCCGAGGAAGATATCAACGAGCAGAGCCCTGATGCACTACTCCAAGGTTTATCGCAATGCTTCCGGTTAGAGGTTCAAGGTGCGCAGGGATCGCAGCCTTTACCGCAATTCTGTGCACCTGGAGGCCCAGAAAATGGTGCTGCAGCAAAAATAGAAAAGATAGAAATGTCTGATTTCCAAGTCAATTGAAAAGGCGGTTTTTGTGCAGCAGATAGATAAAACTAGGGCAAACAAAAGGAAGGATCGGTATGCCGATTAGTAATAATTTGAACTCGGCGGGTGGGAATACTTTTAGTGATTTCGTCCACTCTCGTTGTACCAACCCCCTTCAGATCAGCTGCTTAATAATTTTTTAAATTAAATATTAATATCAAAAGCAACCTAAAAGACTCGCCTTTTGGTGCTTCTTGACTCCTCTCAGCAAACTGTCGTAAGTGAAGACAAAAGCCTGCTCAATTTCCTAAAGACTGAAGAATTCGTAGTCTTTGGGGTAATCAACAGCATCCAAAGACTACAATTACCCCTTTTGAATGCCCTAGAACAGCTGCTGGATTTCCTTGGGCTTTATCTTCCCATACTGGGACAACTCTACAATCTTTTAGAGCTTGAAACAAGCTAACTTATAGTACTCTTATGTTTCTATGAATTTGAGCGGGAAAGTGTCCTTGCATTCGGGGTAGTGCCGTTTTTTCTCAATGTCGAAAACATACTGGAAACAGCGTGTGCAGTAAAAGAGTGAATTTTTGGGCATATTTTGGATAAACTCCTTTGAATCCCTAGCATTTCGCTCCGTCTGTACGCTAACCGCCTCTTCCTAGAATTGTTCATCTTTGGACGTCTTGAAGTGTCTGGCTTATTCAGTACTTTTGCTCTCATTTCTGAAGCTACGCAATGTTTTGCTAAAGTTGCCCTCCTCTGATCTCAGTTCAATCGATTTTGGCTATGCTCTGTTCTTAAATATAGCTGTAGCCTTTATGCTACTCCCCCGCCCGGTCTCCAACTTACTGGCCACAGCATTGCGCATTTTGGATATGGAGCTTCCGCCGTACTCAGTGTGACTTTTGCTGAAGGCCTGCTTCTGAGTTCCGCACGTTTTTGAGAACGCGGATTCGATAGGGGTTTTGCCATAGATCTGTTTGTACTTTTCAATGCTGTTTCTTATCATTAACTTATGATATATTTATAACATCCGCAATCGAAAGATAGAAAGGAAGGGGGTTCCAAAAATGGCCAAAGGGATTACCTTCAGATGTGGCTAGAAATGGGTTATTGGATTAACTAAAACACTCAAATCATTGCTGTTTTTTGGCTTGCACTGAATCTGCAGTTTCAGTTGCAGTGCTCTTCCTACTTTTAGACACATCTTTACTTTGAAGTAAGCTGTCTGTACTATTCTAAAACCTGAGTTTGAGTCTTATTCCTGGTTTAAATCACAAACTTGTGGTTGACAGCCAATGAAACTGTGCTCCAGATGGCGAAAAACAGGAACAGAGGCGCAGGGTTCTGATTGGGCAGCCTGGCCTTGATCATGGGGAACAACAAGATGCTCAAAGCCGATGCCCCCCAATTGACCATCGTGGAGTAGGGCAGAAACTAGGGCCTGACGATCTCGGGAATGTACATCCAAACAATGGGTCCAAGACTGAGGTTGAAGTTGACCATGTAGAACACCAAGGCAGCCAAAATGAGCACAATCGAGAGAGTCTGATGCGTCTCGTAGATGTAGAAGCCAAGTCCGATGGTGAAGTTGGCCAGGGCTGAGCCCGCAGTCCCAGCCTGCAGGATCTTCTTCCTCCCGAACCTGGACAGCAGGAAGGAGCTGGCCAGGCAGGCCGCCACTTGCTAGAAGTTGAGGATTGAGGGCAGGATGGATTTGTAGTTGGAGAGGAAGCCTTAGGCGATGGCGCGGGCGTAGGTTGCCACTGCGCTGATGCCTACGAACTGCTGCAGGAGGGCCAAATGGATGGCCACTAGTTTGGTTATGGGCAGATCCTCAGTGCCCTTGTTACTGCTGGTAGCCTAGGTGCCTGCAGGTGAACTTTGAGCCTGATTGGGTGTTTGTTTCTTGAGCTAGTTGAAAACCTCAGAGACGTACTAGGTGTGGTATATTCTGGAGAGCAGGTCGCGGGCACTCTCATCCTGGTTGCGGTTGACTAAATATTGGGGCGTCTCCATTTTGAACACCGTATGCAGGCACACCGTCTGCACAGCCATCGTAATCAGCGGCACTGCGAACACGATCTCCCAAAAGGTCTTCCCCGCCTCGTCCGAGTATATCAAACTGAGGAGGTAGGTCAAGAAGCAGCAGGTGAAGATGCCAAGGGTGATGAACAGCTGGGGGAAGACCCCGAAGATACCCGCCAGCTCCACGGGCGCAAGCTACTTGATGATGAGGGGCACGATGGAGCTGAAGATGCCAGCGCAGACGCCCTGGACCACTCGCAGGAGCATGTAGAACTGGTAGTCGACTAGGTAAACCAGACACCCCACTCCGAACGCCACGTAGTTGATCACCAGAATCGAGTTCCTTCATCACATCTCAGTTACCTCCTCGACACCCGCCTGATGAAGTATGAGCTGGCCCACGCCCCCAGCAGCCCCCCCAGCGGCACGCAGAACGTGATCACCCCCTCCACGTCCCCCCGCTCCAGGTCCACCTTGAAGATGTCCATGACCACTGCGAAGTCGATAACGCTGAGGTAGATGATGGTGTAGCCGAAGTAGAACTCGGAGAGGGAGACGTTGATGATCATGAGCAGCAGTTGACACACCGATTTGTACCGCTTCTTGGGCGGCCTCAGCGGCTACACCTAAATCTGCTCTGGTTTGTTCTCGCTCTAGAAATCTTTCTCCATACGATTATTATAAGCTCCCAATCCACAACCCCACCTTCCGGCTGATGGCTGTTCCTACAATGTACCCCACAGTGAGAGCCAAAGGGCCAATCTATCGCAAGTGTAACAGAGATGGAAGCAGGAACAAGGTCAAATTGTGTAGGTGGGTGGTAATCAGTCGAAGCAATGGATTATATCCAATCCTTGTTCGTTACAACTTGCCTGTTCCATATGGCTAGACCCACCCCAATAAATTACCAACTACTCGCAATCAAAAGCAGCCAGATTCAAACACTCATGCCAACCCTTGGGTATTACCCTTTAGATAGAGAAGTTGATGGGTTTGGAGGCATGCCCAGGCTATCTGCTCCTGCCACCTCGATTTATTGGCAAACATCCTCACCCACTGATAACCGCCCATCCGCCCATGGTTTGATCAACCGCATACTGCAGCACCCATTTCTAATTCAAGTATCTAGGTGGTTTAATGAGGCTGGCGGACATTTGTAACCTTCGTCCTCCTCTCTCGCACCCACACCCTAAAAATACCAGATGCTTCCGACACCAGGTCCAGCCTCGAAGGGAGCCACCCTTCCCCAAAAAACGCATCCTGATTATATAATGGCATTATTTGAGCATCCGACAATACAGCCATGGTCAGCCGACAATACAGTCATGGTCAGCCGACAATACAGCCATTTGGGCCACAGCCGCCCATGGGACAACCCCGCAGCGTTGGGTTTGTGGGGTGTGGGCTACTGACCCTGGACAATGACTGCAATTTAAGTTGAATGCTAAATATAACTTCGGATTAATAATCAACAACTGCTAATGATAGCACCGGCGGCGGAAGAGTAGACCTAGCCCTGCAACCGCGAATTCGAATTCAGAGCACCCCAGGAGTCTGCCCCTGCCTCGAAACGCACCCTCCCCCGCAAATACTGGCTGGCAGTGGCCGCCCTCCTATTGCTTTTGGGCGCACTCGTAGGTTACATCATCCTCATGTCCAAAAACATGGAGCAGCTGGGACAGACGGTGGCCAGACTCGAAGCTAGACTCACCGAATCGCAGAGAAACGCCCAAGACCCCAACACCAAAGAAATTGAGGTCGAGAGGGTACTCTTGAAGACCGAACTCAAAGTCGAGACCTGCCTCAAACGCCTAACCGAACTCAGGAACACTCTAGGCATCAACGACACTGCGCAGACCGTCACCCACTTCCCCAGAATACTGTGGGTGTTTACTGAGTATAAGCTCTAAGCCGAGAAAATGGTGGAGCAGTTCCTGGGCAGGAACCTGGTGAGAATCGCGCAGCAGTCGGGTGTGTAGGT
>Ga0316217_10004791_pt1 | contig 14384 bp, 12 predicted proteins | sample 1anoAmetaG_FD_203633 | JGI IMG/M metagenome (GOLD analysis project Ga0316217, IMG submission 203633) | Freshwater microbial communities from Trout Bog Lake, Wisconsin, USA - 1anoA | ecosystem: Environmental > Aquatic > Freshwater > Lake > Hypolimnion/Profundal zone | place: USA: Wisconsin... | reverse complement strand
TAAAAACACATTAATAGGCACTAGTCTATTACTTTCCCACCACCACTGTTCAGCTAGTTCTAAAAATGCAGTCTTTTGATCTAGGGTTCTTAAGGCCGCATAGTCGTAGATTGTAGTGATCAACTCGTCTGAGTTTTGTATGATACCGATATATTCATTACCACCGTAGGTTATGTAACTAAGGAACGGATGACTGTCTAATATTTTTTTATATTCAGGATCAAACATAGTTTTTACATTTCAGAAAATGATATCTAGTCATATTGCCACCACCCCCAATTTTACCACAATGTGGACAAATTACCTGTTTAATATTACGAATATCTTTAATTCCAGATTGTTTACGTAATTCCATTGCGTTTCGCCATTTTTTAGTAGTTTCTGAGGATACTATTTTACCTTGATGTGCTAATCCTATTTTTGCTTTGTGTTGTTCAGAGAAAGGCCTACGTTTCTTTCCTTTTTGAGCGTTTGAAATATTACGTTTATGTTCTTCAGTAAAAATCCTAGTTCTTCCAGTGAGTGCATTTGCTATTTTTTCTCTAGTTTCTTTTGATCTGACTGCTCCACAGGATCCTTCCCCGCCATCACTACGATTGTGTAGTATTCCTGTTTCTAAATCCTTACGTCCGTATAATTTAATTAACTTTTTTTCTAATAAATGTGCTTCATACTCAGTTAAATTATTGGCGATAACCTGTATTTTCGCTCTATCTTTAGGAACGCTCACAGAATGATCTTTACAATACATTCTCCATCCTGATCCCTTTCCAATGTAATAGGGGGTGTTATCAGTTGAACGAATATATTGATATACGTAAAATTTAAAATTCTTGTAACTGTCTTCCATAGAAATGCGATAAATACCTTATAAGGAAAGAGACTAAAATTGCCTACGATCACAAGTTATTTAGCCATACAAAAAATGCCAGTAGAAGTTTTGGACTACTCTGTTCCCATTATAACAACGAGGAACCGTGTCGTGTATAGCCGCCCAATCAAAGTTTATCAAGGTATAGATAATCCTATACAATTAGTAGTTAAAAATCAGGATCAAAAACCTGTAAACTTAACAGGATACACTGTACAGATAGACATACAGGATCCTAATAATCAGTTGACTGCTTATAGTTTTACTGCTAATGCCAGCGGTAGTTACAGTAACTTGACTATAGGCACCACAACAGTACTGTTTACTTCAGCAATAGTCAACAGTTTAGATCAACGTTTTTATAAATTAACCACACGTATCATCAACAACAGCAATAGTTCACAAATGCCTTTGTATATAGATGATAACTACGGTGTACCATTAGATTTAGAAGTATTACCAGCTTACTACAGCAGTACAACACCTGTGCAGAACCTTGGTGAAACTGTTATTGACCCAGGACTATTACCTTAATGAGCCAAGTTACCTACAGCAATATTGCCGTTACCAAAGTATTACTACTGCGTGGTAACACCATACAGAACAATAGATATGTTGGTTTACCTGGCGAACCAACAGTTGATACTCAATTGTATGAACTACGTATCCATGATGGCTCAACTCCTGGCGGGCATGTAGTACAAAGCCAAACAGGCAGTTTAGTAAACGGATCGCAGTTCGCCACACTTGGCGCCACAGGTAATCTAACATTCACAGATGGTACTTATCTAACTGTAGCCAATGGAAATCTATTGGTTAACGGCAACGTCATACAAGGTGGCAGTGGAGGTAATGTAGCTAACCTATGGAATCATGGACAAACAGTCAGCCTTGGTACAAATGGAATAACAACATTCCCTGGTGATATTTATTTTAATAACAACAGCGGTGTAATTGAACAAGGTGCGAATAGGCTTACGATCACTGGCAATGCTATTCAGGTTAATACTGGTGCTTACTTCAATGACGATGGTGAAGCTGCGATATTTGCTAATACATCTGTGCAAATAGCCACTGATAGTAATAGCGTTAATCCCAAAACCTGGGATTTTAGCCAAGTTGGTAAACTGACATTCCCTAATGGTTCAACATTTGACGGCTATGACCTTGTTGCTTCAACAAATAGTTATATCGAGTTTGGTGGTTATACTGGCAATACTTGGTTGGGCCTTGACAACAATAGTGCGTTTATCCAAACAAACTGGAACGCAGCACAAAGGCAGTGGACCTTTGACGCAACAGGCAATTTAACATTCCCAGATAATTCTGTTCAAGCTACAGCCTACAGTAACTCAGCAGTCTCTACATACTTATCTAGCACAACTACACAGACATTTGGCGGTGCAGTTAATATCGTAGGCAACTTGACTGTGCAAGGTAATCTAATACTCAACGGTAACAGTACCTTAGTATCAACTAATAACTTAATCATCAATGACAATATCATCTACATCGCTAACGCTAATCCAGGCAGTAGTTTAGATATTGGTTTTGCTGGACACTTCACAGCCAGCGGATTTTATCAACACACTGGCCTAGTGCGTCAAGCATCAACTAACCAATGGAAACTGTTCAGCAACGTGGTTCCAGAACCAGGTGCTACCATTGACTTTACTAATGCTGTATATGATGATATCCAAGTTGGTAATATCACATCACCAACAGTTACAGGATTAAATGCTAATGCCGTTGCCCAACAAACACTGATTAATTCATTACAGGCTAATGCGGCTAGCCAAGAAACAGAAATACAAAGTTTATTTGCCAACAGCTATCAACAACAAGCTCTAATAGGTAACCTGCAGGCCAGTGCTTACAGTAACGTCAATGTTGCGGCATACTTGTCTAGTCAAGGCATTGGTGGCAGCAACTATGGTAATACTAATGTAACTAGTTATCTAGCAGGTAGTATTACCACAGGTAATATTACAGTTAACGCATCAAACGCAGCAATTAGTCTACGAGATACAACATCAGGTAATACTTATATATTAGTAGGTAATACTACTGGTAATTATACTGCAACCTTGCCTGGTGTAACTAGTACTTTGGCTGCACTAAATCTTGCACAAACATGGTCTGCGTTACAAACATTTACTACTGGCATTAACTCAAGTGGTGCTATTAATTTTAATACTTCAACAGGAAATATTACATTAAGTAATCAAACCACAGGTGCATTGACTTTAGGTGGTGCATCGCAAACAGGTAATATTACTTTAGGTCAAAGTACATTATCACAAAGCATTAACATTGGTACCGGTTCAACTGCATCAGCCTCAACAAAAGCAATTAATATTGGCACAGGTGGGGCAGTTGGATCCAACACTGTAATTACTATTGGACCTAACCTATATGGATCTAACCAAGGCAATTGTACTGTTATCTTTGGTAATAACGCTGTAGTGTCGGTGGCTAATAGTTTAACAGTAACAGGTAATGTAACTGCCGCATACTTTGTAGGTAACGGAGCACTATTAACAGGCATAGCCGCAAGTAGTAATTACAGCAACGTACAGGTAGCAACATACTTGCCAACATATACTGGTAACATTGCTAATATTCGTTTAGGTTTTAGTGGTGTGCTAACATTTGCTGACGGCACTACGATGACTACTGCGGCCAGTGGTAGTGGCGGTAGCAACTATTCAAACGTCAACGTTAATGCTTGGTTTAGTGCTAACATAGCACCAAGTTTATACAGTAACGTCAACGTTGCAGCTTACCTAGCTGGTACTGTTACAGTAGGTAATTTGACTGCTACAGGTACTGTTACAGCTAACTTATTAAATATCAATGCCAACACTATCACAGGTACTAGTGCTAACACTACCATCACTGCTGGTGTGTTTACATCAACATTCAACAACCAAGGCAATGTCTTACTACCTAACGTAGGTGTTACAGGTAACGTGACCGCAGGCGGATACTTTATTGGTAATGGTGCGTTCTTAACTGGTATTGTAGCCAGCGGCAGCACCTATGGTAATACACAGGTAGCACAATATCTACAGGTTGGTAACATTGCTAACATCTCGGTAGCAGGCAATGTAATAGCAACTTACTTTATTGGTAACGGTAGCCAACTTACAGGATTGCCTAGCAGTTATAGTAATGTCCAAGTGGCAGCATATCTAAATACCAATAACTATAGTCCATATAGCAATGTCAATGTAGCCAACTATCTAACCACAGCCACTATTACCACAACTGGTAATATCACGGCTCAGAACATCAGTGGTAATATTTCAATCACTGGCAATGTGACAGGCACACAATCTAATGTGACCTTACAAGCTGGCACATTTAACTCAGTGTTTAACAACCAAGGTAATGTGCTATTACCTAATGTATATGTCAGTGGTAACATCCAAACCTCAGGTTACTTGTTTGGTAACGGTGCGTTCTTGACTGGCATTGTCACGGGTGGAGGTGGTGGCAGTAATTACGGTAACAGTAATGTAGCCGCATACTTGCCTACATACTTTGGCAACGTTGGCAATGTTAAATTTGGTACCAGCAGTATAGGATTCCCATATGGTACACAGTTCCTTGAAGTTAACAGCCTAAACAGCGAAATCTTAGTGCCATATCAGTTTACAGTTAACACCAATGGTGGTAGCGTACAGTACACATTTGGCAACAGTGGTTACCTTGGCCTACCAGGCGGTCTAGTATTCCCAGATAGTTCACAACAGACAACTGCTTATAGTAATGCTGCTGTTCTAACATATCTGACATCAGTTAACCCAGTCCAATTAGGTTTAGGTGCTGGCGCAACCAGCCAAGGTACAGACGCTGTAGCCATTGGTCGTAGTGCAGGTAAACAACAAGGCACAGAATCTGTTGCTATTGGTGTAATCGCAGGACAAACTAATCAAGGTAGCTGGGGTGTAGCAATTGGCAGCAGTGCTGGTACAAGCAATCAAGGTCAACGTGCTGTAGCTATTGGGGTCCAAGCCGCTGAAGTTACCCAAGGCGCAGGTGCAGTGGCTATTGGTGCTTATGCTGGTGATAATAACCAAGGACAATACGCAGTTGCTATTGGTACACACGCAGGTGACTCAAACCAACCAGCAAGCAGTATCATCTTAAATGCCAGCGGGTCAGCATTGAACGGCACCAACAGTGGCTTATATATCAACCCTGTGCGTAACGACCTTGCCAACGTGGCCAATGTGGTCTACTACAACGCAGTGACCAATGAATTGACCTACGCACCTGCAGCAAGCAGTAGTTACAGTAATATTCAAGTAGCAACCTACTTACCTACATATTCAGGTAACATCGCTAACATTACCCTAAGCCCAAGTGGAGTATTGACATTTGCAGATGGCACGACACAGACCACAGCAGGTGGCGGTGGTGGTACTAACTACAGCAACGCCAACGTATCAAGTTACTTGATCAACAGTTCATCAGTGTTCATTGGCAACGCAGGCAATGTCAGTGTAGCTAACATTTACCCAATACAAAGTAATATCACACAGTTATTCATTGGTAACCAAACCAGCTTATCATCAGGTAACTCTAGTGTTACAACCAACACTTGGTTGCTGAATAACCTGTTCTTCAACAGTGCGGGTAACTTGGCAGTTCGTAATACACAAGCTGGATACAACTATATCCAAATGGGTACCAATGGTATAATGTTGGGCGGTTACCTTGGTGCCAGCACTGCTAACACAGTAGCATCAATATTCACTCCATGGATGACAGTAAACGGCTCCACAGGCCTGGTGCTAACAGGCGGCTTGACTGCAGGTGCTGCAGTAGCAGTCAACAGCGCCAGCGGCGTTACCACTAACCAAGCATCATTCCCTCTAGTCAATGCTACAGCAACATCAATACAATTTGGTGGTGCAGCGACATCGATCACCATGGGATCTACCACAGGTACTGGTAACGTGTTCTTTGGTGGTAACGCAGTACTTCAAGCGCCTAATGCTGCCTTAGGCACTAACCTTTATCCATTGGTGCTACGACCAGCAGGTCAATACAACTATCTATCACTTTATGGTATCGTTGGCGGATATAACAGCCCTCCATACACCAGCCAGGCCTTAACTGGTGGTAACGGTGCGGGAATGACAGCCAGTTACAGTTCAGTGGGCGGCTATGTTAGCCAAAGCTCATTGGTTGTAACTAACCCTGGTACTGGATATCGTAATGGTGACATCCTAACCCTACCAGGCGGTGGTGGTACTACAGTCCAACTATACAATTACAATCCTGCGAAAACCAGTAACACTGCGGCGGCCAGCTACACATTTGGCTTTGATGGTAACTTGACCTTACCTGGCAACATAATATTCCCTTCTAGCTCTTATATCTATGGTGATTTCAGTAATGCCACTGTAAACAGTAGAACTGTGTTTGTTACCACTGGTAATAGTGCTACAACAGGCGTCTATGCAGTACCAAGTGGTACTGGTACTGGCGCGGCATGGCAAGCGGCTAATAGCAGTAACCTAACAGCCGCAAGTAAGATCATGATCACTACCAATGGTAGCACTGATGTACAACTAGTATCAGGCATCAACGGCGCAGGTACATACTTGCCATTGAGCTTCTACAACAATGGTAGTGCTCAGATGCAGTTGACTACTGCTGGTAACTTGAACATGACTGTGAACAACAGCATATCAACAAGTGGCACTGGATACTTTATTGGTAATAGTGTAGGTACCACAGCTACCTACACTGGTAATGTTACAGCTGGTGGTATAGTTGCTACACAATATGGTAACAGCTATGGTACCACAGCTACATATACTGGCAATATCACAGCTGGTGGCAGCAGTGGCCCACAAACACGTTTCTTATGGGATACTTGGCAGGCTAACACTACTTCAGCATTAACAGCATTTACACCAAGTGGTACCATTGGCGGCAACGCTGCTTGGGATAGCACTCAAGCATATGGTTTAAAGCTGACTCCATCATCAACTACACAGAACGGGTATATAAACTGGAACAGTAGTAGCGTAAACTACAACTATGACATGGTTATAACAGCCAGCATAGGTGCAGGCAATGGTACTGGTGCTGACGGACAGTGGATCTATTTTGGTGCAAATGCGGTACCGCAATCCAACCCTGGAGCAAATGCATCAAATGGTGGCATTGCAGTGTTTAACCACTATTACTCAAGTGCAAATCAATTTGAAGTTTACGTTAACGGCACACAGACTAACATTCCATTTATATTAGAAGGCAGTGGCACTTATAATCCAAGCGGCATTACTGTTTGGAATAGTTCTTACACAAGTTTCTATAACTTGACATTGAAAATACGTAAGATACAAAACGGTAACCGTATGATGGAAGTGTACCTAAATGAAGCATACCAAGGCGCTGTGAATATTGGCTCGTGGACTCCGGCGGGCAACAACTTTGGTGTGGCAGCATACACTGGTGGTAGCACAGCTAATAACTGGGTGCGTCAATTGAGAATAGACTGGTAAATTATGTATATTAATGGCGTAAATATCCAAGGTTTAAATTTCCTTCCACCAGCTGGTTTACAAGGCAGCCTCAGTTTCGCTGGTGGTGCTAGTGGTACTAATCAATTGGTACTCAGTCCTGGAGTTACTATTGGAGCAGGATCATACACCATTGAAGGATGGTTCCAACTACCTAACTTTACTTCAGCCTACGGTATCGTTGGTGCTACATCTACAAATGGATTTACTTTAATTGTTTCTAGTTCAACGATATTTACCACAGACAAATACGGTGGTGGTGGTCAGTTCAGCTACACAGTGCCCACTATGACGGCTAACAAGTGGTATTATTTTGCCTTGACAAGGAACGGCACAACTGAAGCATTATTCCTTGGTAACACAGCTGGTGGTACCGCTACCAGAGCTGGTGCTACCCAGACTAACTCGCTGAACTATGCTGCCGCTAGTCCTTGGATTGGATCATATTATGGAGCAAGTTGGCCAGGACTTATGACCAATCTTCGCATTGTAGTTGGCAGTAATGTCTACGATCCTACGCAGACATCGATCTCAGTGCCTAATCAAGAACTCACAGCTATAGCCAATACCAAATATCTCATGCTAGGTGGTAACGTGACATTGGACACAAGTGCTACACAGACCATAACAGTCACTGGTACAGTAACATTGAGCTCAACCAAACCATTCTAAGGATCAGATATGATAATACAGGGTGTAACACTCAAAGGCACTTACGTAGTTGATAGTTTACCTTATGTCACTGCCAACCTTGTGTTAAACCTAGACGCTGGATTGACATCAAGTTTCTCTGGCAACACCACTTGGCGTGATACTGCTAACGGCTTATCATTTACCCTAAGCGGTAGTCCTACATTCAGCAGCAACAATGGTGGATACCTAAACTTTGTGCCTGGCAGCAGTCAATATGCTTACAGCCCAAATCAGAGCTTTGGTAATCTGTCACGCTGGACTGTAGAAACCTGGCACTACTACACTGGCACTAACACGGGAGCAGATCCTTGTATACTCACAGAACAATATCCTGGGGTTACTAGTAGGATTAACTTTAGCCTTGGTGTTGATGTTTCTGGTGGCTTACAAAATGGATTCTGGGATGGTACCTGGCATGCTACTCCAGCTTATTCATTGACATCAAATGCTTGGTATCACATCGTGGGTACCTATGATGGCACAACAGTTAAACTGTTCGTAAATAATACGCAGGTTAGCACCCTTGGCTACACGGGTTCATCTACCAGTTCACAAGCTGGTATTGTGTTGATGCGGCGTTGGGACCTTGGTGACTATTGGGGTGGCGGATTGGGTGTTGTCCGTATTTACAACACTGCCTTTGGTAATACACAGATCAATCAAAACTATCAAGCAGTTCGTTCAAGGTTTGGAATATAGGTTGATCTAACCAAAAAATCAGTGTATAATATAGTATATGCTGAATATCATAAGCGACTTCATAAAATCAATCTTACCAGCTAAGAAGAAAACTACTCCTAGTGGGTGGACTAGCTTTAATGCGCCCTGTTGTCATCATAATGGCGAAAGTGCAGATACTCGTGGCCGTGGTGGATTGACTGCTAACGCAGATGGATCAGTCAGCTATCATTGTTTTAACTGTAACTTCAAAGCATCATATCAACCAGGCAGACATTTAACATTCAAATTTCGTAAGTTACTAAAATGGTTGGGTGCAGATGACACCAACATTAAACGATTGGTTATTGAAGCAATACGTATCCGTGAATTAGTCGCACCAGAAGAGGTTAAAGCTGAAGCTGAAGAAAAAGTTGAGTTTAAACATCGTGACTTACCGGAAGGTGCTATTAGTTTCCAACAACTACTTACATTTCACTTGTTAGATGATTTACGTAATGTTCCGCCATTACTAAATTCAGCAGTTGATTATGTTACTGCTCGTAAAATTGACACACAAAAATATGAATTTTATTGGACTGATTCAACAGAACACAGCCTACATCAGCGTGTGATTATTCCTTGCGTTTGGCAAGGTAAAACCATTGGCTATACCAGTCGTGCTTTTGTTGATGGCGTTAAGCCAAAATACTACAGTCATTATGAACCTAACTTTGTGTTTAATACAAACGCCCAACAACCAGACAGCAAGTTTGTCATAGTCTGTGAAGGGCCATTTGATGCTATGAGCATAGATGGTGTAGCAGTGTTGAACAATGAGTGTAATGAAACTCAAGCAGACATCATTGAAAGCCTGGGCAAGGAAGTCATAGTAGTAGCTGATCGTGACCGGGCAGGTGCTAAAATGATTAACAATGCTATAGAGTATGGATGGAGTGTTAGTTTCCCAGTGTGGTTAGAAACATGTAAGGATATAAATGAAGCAGTGGTAAAATATGGCAAGTTGTTTGTGTTGAAAACTATCATAGACAGCAAAGAAACAAGCAAACTCAAGATTGAATTAATGAAAAAGAAACTGTATAATTAATATTATGAGCACAAAAGACTATTCACTAGATTTACAAAAACTTTTTATTGAAATGATGTTGCAGGATGCACAAAGCTATGTGCGTGTGCAGAATATCTATAATCCAGAAAACTTTGATCGTAGTCTTAAAGATGTTGCTAAGTTTATTAAAGAACACAGTGACAATCACAAGACTCTGCCTACTATTGAGCAGGTCAAGGCAGTTACAGGAACAGAGTTAAAACACGTACCAGATCTAACAGAAGACCACTATAATTGGTTTATGACAGAGTTTGAAGGCTTTACTAAACGTCAAGAACTTGAACGTGCTATTCTTAAAGCCGCAGACATGTTGGAAAAGGGTGACTACAATCCTGTAGAAAAACTAATCAAAGATGCAGTACAGATTAGTCTTACTAAAGACATGGGTACTGATTACTTTGCAGATCCTAAACAGCGTATTGAAAAATATTATAACAGTGGCGGTCAAGTATCAACAGGTTGGCCACAACTTGATAGACTGCTATATGGCGGATTTAGTCGCGGTGAACTAAACATCTTTGCTGGTGGATCTGGATCAGGCAAATCACTTGTTATGATGAACTTGGCTTTGAGTTGGTTACAAGCAGGCCTAAGTGGTGTGTATGTAAGTCTGGAGTTGAGTGAAGAACTTTGCGCACTTAGAACAGATGCTATGCTAACTGGGATGGGCACAAAAGATATTCGCAAAGACATTGATACAACTACAATGAAAGTGCGGTTGGTTAGTAAGAAAGCAGGTAACTATCAAATCAAAGGCTTCCCAGCACAGTCAAACGTTAACGACATTAGAGCATATTTAAAAGAGTATCAAATCCAAACAGGACGCAAAGTAGACTTTGTTATGGTAGACTATTTGGATTTAGTCATGCCTGTAAGTGCAAAAGTTAGCCCAAATGATTTGTTTGTTAAAGACAAGTATGTGTCAGAAGAACTGCGTAACTTGGCTAAAGAACTAGGTGTACTATTTGTTACAGCGTCACAGTTAAATCGCGGTGCGGTTGAGGAAATTGAATTTGACCATAGTCATATTGCTGGTGGATTATCAAAAATTAACACAGCAGATAATGTATTTGGTATCTTTACAAGTCGTGCTATGCGTGAGCGTGGACGTTATCAAATACAGTGTATGAAGTCACGTAGTTCAACTGGTGTAGGACAAAAGATTGACCTAGACTACGACATTGATACAATGCGCATCACAGACCCAGGTGAAGAAGCACAAGAAAGTGGCCTGCGTGGTGCGGGTACTACTAACATTCTGAGCCAAATCAAAACTGGTAGCAGTGTAAGTCCCGCAGAAGATCACCCTAAGATCAATGCCACGGTAGACAGTAGTAAATTAAAGAGCATGCTGGCAGGTCTTAAGAGTGCAGAATAATGCTGTTGGATTTTAAATTAATCACTGACAGTACTAGTTACTCTTTAGACCGACTATCAAAAATAGATTCTACAGCTTGTCCTCATTTGTTTTTTCTTAAAGATTTTATTAATCCTGATCTATTAGTTAAACTGTTAGACTACATAACAACAGAAGAAATAGTTTGGACCAAGGAACTAAAACAAGAATATAATAATAGATTGAAATTAAATTGGATACCTGAATCAGTCATTGAAGAAACACACATAGTATTAGACAATCTTACTGCTGATTTAAATCAAAGATTTAATAGAACTAATAAATTTCTTGGCCTATCTATATGGAAAGATCAAGAAGGGTATACTATTAGTATGCATGAAAAAGACAATAGCATTATTGACGTTGCTGTACAAATTTATCTATCAGAATCAACTGTTGATCTAGCAACTAAATTTTTAGTTAATGGCACAATCCTATCAACAGACTACAAAGAAAATTATGGATATCTAGTAGATAATAGTGTTGGAGTACCGCACTACATGAATACTCCTGTTCCCGCAGATCATATTAGATATTCGTTATATGCTATGTGGGGACACAGCGGATAGTATTCCCCCAATTCCTAATACTCCAGAATTATTTTTTGCCACATGAATTAATTTAGTTGGCGATAGATCTAAGTCTTGACATAGCTCATAATGATATGGCCCGTAGGTATCCCAAGCGTAGTCGCGAGGAATATTCTGCATCATAAATGCACCACAGCTGGTCAATGCACTGTTAATATCGCCGTGATAGCGATTTAAGATAGTAACTGAATCTACAGCTCGTTGACGACTCCAACGTAATCCTATTCTATTCCATTCTAGGCTATATTTGCTCATACTCATGCCAAAGGATTTAATACAGGGATGATCAAGGTCAATTGAAATATCTTTGCTGGCAATAATCCAAGCAAAATCAATATGTATGTCAATGTTTTTTTGTTCACACTCAGCTAACAGTTGAGGCCATTCTGGTCTTAGATCAGCATATCGCCAATTTGGCAAGGATATTATCAATGGAGTATTAGGCTGTAGATTACCTAGATCAGTACCCCATTTGCCCATAAGACCATAGTATGCATATTCTTCAGGCAGTATCTGTATACCATTCCACCCATATTTAAGTACTAACGATTCAATAAAGTGTGTGCAACCAAGTAATACATCTACACAGGGAAATTGATCCCACCCTTGTATGTCATTGATTTTAGTTGCCCTAAACCATTCTTCTGCCATTGGAATAAAGGTTTGATAATTGACAATTTTGTGTGAGTTTTCAAACCAATCTTGCTTTAATTTTTTAAAAAAATTATCATTGATTGGAATCAATTTTTTTGATATATCGTTCATTGAGTATTTCATATTTCTCCATCCATGGCATCAAAAACAAATTGATAAAACGGACTAGAAAAATTAAAAGTCCAAATTCCATCATGCGATAGATGCATTTCACCAGGTACTGTTTTTTCTAAAATTATTCCTGCGGCCTTTTGTTCACTGGCCCAAGGTTCTAAATATATTGGCGTATAATAGCTATGGGTATAAAGCCAATTGCGTATGTTTATGCCATCTATAATTATGTTTTTAATTGTTAACGTTTGGTCGCTGACAGTACCATCTGGATTGATACGAACCTGTTTATGCCCTTTACCATACTTGTCAATACAGAGGGTATGTGTTTTTCCAAATTCTAAAGTATGATCAAATGATATTATACATTCTTCTTTTGTAATGTCACCATTGAATTTGCGAGTATCGTCTATAGATATACTAGCCCTTGGTGGCATGCCCCAATAGTCTGGGATAAATTCCAATTCAAATTTTATAGTTTCTAGGGTCATTGTAAGAGTATTTAATCCATGCTATACTATAATAAATTAATTTTAATCTACGATAAATATACTAAATTGGAGTAAGATTTTGCAGAAACGCACTCGTAGCATACTCACAGAACTTGATGAGTTACTCACGCACAAGGACAAGGAGAATCTCCTTGAGACTCGCGCCAACAACATTATCAATGGCGCAATCAACCTTATCCGTAACATACACGAAAACTACGATGCTGAAACAGCTGGCGAGTTAGAACGTCGTTTCCTTAATGCCATCAAAGGCCAAGATCCTGCTAAATTCTCACGTGGTATCAGGAAACTCAAAGATGAAGACTAATGAATTTTTAGACGAAGGTCTACTTGATTTTACTAGAAAAGCCGCAGCCGGCATTGGAGGTGCAGCCACTGGTGGAGTTGTGGGAGCCAAAGCAGGTTGGCAACAAAAAACAGGTCAAATTGAATTACAACAATTAGCCAACAAAGTTGTTACTGCATGGAACAAATACACTGGAGGTACAGGCGACACTGACATAGCATCATGGGCCGCTAAATATTTCAGTTGTGATGAAAATTTATTACCACCTGCTCCAGAAACCCTATCGCCTGCTAATAGCAGTAAGTACCTAACAGATGTGACAAAACTCTATAAGATGGGCAAACTAAACAAACAAGCAGCACAAACAAGGCAAAAACCCACACGAAATCAACAACAAGACGCTAACCAAGCTGACGAACCAATTACTATAAATGGTCAAAAACTAGATCCTAAGAATCCTAAAGAAAAGGCCATTATTGATCAGATTAAAGCACAACAACAGTCAGCTGGCACAAACACGCCGCCAACAGCAGCAGCTGATGGTGATGCACAACAAGCTGATGCCGGGTTGCCTGACATTAGTAAATTAACACCAGAAGAACGTGCTGAACTGCGCAGGCAACTACTAGCATCAATGGCGGCAAAATAATGAAAAAGACTACGTCATATCTATACGAGGGATTAACTCCTAAAAATAAAAATAGCATGATGCTATGGGAATCGGCTGGTCGTGTAATTGCAGAAGCACAATTAAATCCTCAACAAATCTTAAACCTATTCCAACAAATTGAACAAGGTGCTACGGGTGCTGGAGGCAATCGCACAGGGTTAGGAATAACTAAAGATGCGGCCGCCAAAGTGCAGTCAGCATACAATGACCTAGTGAGTAAAGTTCAAAATAGCGGCCCAATGAAAAATGCAGATGCCGCATATGATGATG
>Ga0316217_10004790_pt1 | contig 14385 bp, 15 predicted proteins | sample 1anoAmetaG_FD_203633 | JGI IMG/M metagenome (GOLD analysis project Ga0316217, IMG submission 203633) | Freshwater microbial communities from Trout Bog Lake, Wisconsin, USA - 1anoA | ecosystem: Environmental > Aquatic > Freshwater > Lake > Hypolimnion/Profundal zone | place: USA: Wisconsin... | reverse complement strand
CTCCGGCATGTAGCCGATCCGGGCGCGGAGGTCGGCGCCGCCCAGGGGCACGCCGAGCACCCGGGCATGGCCGGCCGATGGCTTGACCAGCCCCAGGAGGGTCTTGAGCAGGGTGGACTTGCCCGAGCCGTTGGGCCCCAGGAGGCCGATAATGCCGCGGTCGAGGCTCAGGGTGAGCCCCTTGAGGGCCACCGTGGCGCCGTAGCGGACCTCGAGGTTTTCGAAAATGATCAAGAGGACTCCGCAATATTCCTTGGGGCGACGGATGCTGCTGGTCAGAAGGATATTACGCGCGAGTCCCCGGGCGGTTGACCCCCAGAGTGAAAAGTTGGACAGACGCTCCCTACCGATCAGTCGAGCATCACGCTCAAGCCTCCGTCCAGCAGCCTCACCACCGTGCCCCAGGCGACCCGGGCCGCTTCGACATATTTCCCATCCTTCAAGACGAGCAGCATCCCGATTTCCTCCTCGGGATCCAGGATCAGGTATTCCTTCACGCCCGCCGCCTCGTAGAGCCATCGTTTCCGGGTCAGATCCCTGCCCGCGGTGCCGGGGCTCAGGATCTCGGCCACCAGGTCGGGCGCGCCTTCAACGCCTCGCCCGGTGACCTTGTCCGGATCGCAGACGACCACCAGGTCGGGCTGGACGACGGTGTCGCCCAGGAACACATCGATCGGGGCGTGGAACGCCTGGCCATGACCCCCAGTCCGGCGGCGGGCCTCTTCGAGGGCCAGCCAGACGAGGGAAGACAGGCGGATCGACAAGCTCTGATGCTTTGGCGTGGGGGCGGGCGCCATCCCGTAGGTGGGGTAGGCCACGCCGTCGATGAGTTCCCAGGCGCCTTCCCAGGTTTTCCAATCCTCGAGGGTGTAACCCGGCTGTTTGAGCATGGGCAAGTTCATGGGGCGAGCCTCGCCCTCAGGTGTGCCGCGATCCGTCATGGTGTCCCCGGGACATGATAATGCCCGGCGCAAGGCCGGGCATCGTCAAGCAACAGCGGAAGTTCCCTACTCGGCGGCCGCGACCGCGTCGGGACGGCGGCGCTCCTTGAGGCGGCCGGCCTTGCCGAGCTTCTCCCGGAGGAAGTAGAGCTTGGCGCGACGCACCTTGCCGCTGCGGAGAATCTCCATGTGGTCGATGGAGGGGCTATGGAGGGGGAACACCCGCTCCACGCCGATGCCGGCGCTGATCTTGCGCACGGTGAAGGAGCAGCGCATGCCGCCGCCGCGGATCCCGATCACCACGCCCTGGTAGACCTGGATGCGCTCCTTCTCGCCTTCCTTCACCTTCACGTGCACCTTGACGGTGTCGCCGGGGGCGATCTTCGGGAGGTCGGTGCGAAGCATCCCTGCTTCAAGACGGTCGATAATATTCATGACAGCTCCTGTGGGGCCAGCGGTCCGGACACCAACAACGGCGGGACATGGCACGCGAACCCCGCGAAGGGGGGTCCACCAGTCTACCGGAAACCCGTTGAAAAGAAAGCCTGTTTCATCGAACCTTCCACCCTTTGGGACGGGGCTGGTCCCAGAGGGCGGGGTGCTCCACCTGCTCGGCGCACCATTGTTCCGGGCGGCTCAGCTGCGGGATCCGCCGGGCGAGGAAGTCGGCCCAGAGGTCGGGACGCAGGCGCCGGGTGCGGGCCATGGCCTCCCGGAGGCGGAACAGCCGGATGGCCTCGTGGTCCCCGCCCAGGAGCACGGGCGGCGGCTCCAGGCCTTCGAAGCGGGCGGGGCGGGTGTAGTGGCAGTGGTCCAGGAGGCCGGTGGCGAAGCTGTCCTCGGCGGCGGAGGCCTCGTTGCCGAGCACCCCCGGCAGCCAGCGGCACACGGCGTCGATGAGGAACAGGGCGGGCAGCTCCCCGCCTGAGAGCACCGCCGTGCCGACGCTGAGCTCCTCGTCGACGTAAAGGCCGACGGCCCGCTGATCCAGCCCCTCGAAGCGCGTGCAGACCAGGATCGCCTGGTCCAGGGCGGCCAGTTCCAGGACCTTGGCGTGGTCCAGGGGCGGGGCGGCGGGGGTGAAGTGGATGACCCGGGAGGCGCCCTGCCGGGGCACGGAGGCCAGGGTGTCCCTCAGCACTTCGGGCCGCAGCACCATGCCGGGGCCGCCGCCGAAGGGCGGGGCGTCCACGTGGCCGAAGGCGTTGCCGGCGAAGGGCCGGTAGCTGTGGGTGGCCAGGGTGTGCCCGAGGTCGCGGAAGGCGCGGCCGGTCACCCCGGCTTCGGCCAGGGCGAAGTATTCCGGCAGCAGGGTCAGGACGTCGAAGCGCATCAGGAGCCTTCCCCGTCCGACCAGCCCTCCCCGTCCTCGAGTTCCGGGTGCTCGGGCAGGCGGTAGCCTTCGCCGCTCCAGGTGCCCAGATCCATGAGCCGGCAGCGCTCGGAGCAGAAGGGCCGGGTGGCCGCGACCTCCCAGGCGACGGGTTTGCGGCAGATGGGGCAGGGACGGATCAGCATGCCTCCATCCTACCCCAACCCTGATGGAACGGTCGTCTCAGACAAGATTGCTTGTCTGCACTTAAACAAACTTTAGTCAAAATTGGAAGATTTGTTTGACAAGCGAAAATCCGAACCTACACTGGGGGCATGGATGGCCAAGGGGCCATTGCTTGAGCACCCACGACGCACCAACGAAGGAGGCAGGCACCAATGGGCAAAATCATCGGCATCGATCTGGGCACCACCAACAGCTGCGTGGCCATCATGGAGGGCGGACAGCCCAAGGTCATCCCCAATGCGGAAGGCGGCAACACCACCCCGAGCGTGGTGGGCTTCAACCCCAAGACCAGCGAGCGGCTCGTCGGCGCCACGGCCAAGCGCCAGGCGGTGGCCCAGCCCAAGAACACCATCGCGTCCATCAAGCGCTTCATGGGGCTCCCCTTCGCGGACTCCGAGCGCGAGCAGCGCCTGGTCCCCTACACGGTCGAGCGCAGCGAAAAGGGCGGCTGCAACGTCAACGTCATGGGCAAGCACTACACCCCGGAGGAGCTGAGCGCCATCGTCCTGACCAAGATGAAGGACAGCGCCGAGGCCTACCTGGGCGAGAAGGTCACCCAGGCGGTCATCACCGTCCCCGCCTACTTCAATGACGCCCAGCGCCAGGCCACCAAGGACGCCGGCGCCATCGCGGGCCTCGAGGTCATGCGCATCATCAACGAGCCCACGGCCGCGGCCCTGGCCTACGGCCTGGACAAGAAGAAGGACGGCACCATCGCCGTGTTCGACTTCGGCGGCGGCACCTTCGACATCTCCATCCTGGAAGTGTCCGAGGGCGTGGTCGAAGTGAAGTCCACCAACGGCGACACCCACCTGGGCGGCGACAACGTCGACCAGCTGCTCATCGACTGGCTCGTGGACGAGTTCCAGAAGAGCGAGGGCATCGACCTCCGCAAGCAGGCCGACGCGATGCAGCGCCTGAAGGAAGCGGCCGAGAAGGCCAAGTGCGAGCTGAGCACCACCACCCAGACCGACATCAGCCTGCCCTACATCACGGCCGACGCCAGCGGGCCCAAGCACATCACCCAGACCCTCACCCGCGCCCGCTTCGAGGCCATGCTGGAGCCCATCCTCCAGAAGCTGAAGATCCCCTGCGAGAACGCCGTGAAGGACGCCAAGCTGGCCCACCACGAGATCGACGAGGTCGTCCTGGTCGGCGGCTCCACCCGCACGCCCAAGGTGCAGGAGCTGGTCAAGAGCATCTTCGGCCGCGAGCCCAACAAGAGCGTCAACCCCGACGAAGTGGTCGCCGTCGGCGCCGCGGTGCAGGGCGGCGTGCTCGCCGGCGACGTGAAGGGCGTGCTGCTCCTCGACGTCACCCCGCTGTCCCTGGGCATCAACGCCAACGGGGGCCAGATGAGCACCATCATCACCCGCAACACCACCATCCCCACCAAGCGCTCCGAGGTCTACACCACCGCCGTGGACAACCAGCCCGGCGTGGACATCGAGGTCTACCAGGGCGAGCGGCCCCTGGTCGAGGGCAACAAGCTCCTGGGCAATTTCCACCTGGGCGGCCTGCCCCCCGCGCCCCGCGGCATGCCCCAGATCGAGGTCACCTTCGACATCGACGCCAACGGCATCGTGCACGTCACCGCCAAGGACAAGGGCACCGGCAAGGACGCCTCCATCACCCTGACCGGCTCCACGGGCCTGTCCAAGGACGAGATCGAAGCCAAGGTCCGCGAGGCCGAGATCCACAAGGGCGAGGACGAGGACCGCAAGAAGCTCCTCGAGAACAAGAACCACCTCGACCAGACCATCTACCAGGTCGAGAAGCTCCTCAAGGAGAGCGCCGAGAAGCTGCCCGAGGACCTCAAGAAAGACGCCGAGGTCGCCCTGGCCGAAGCCAAGGAGGCCCTCGCCAGCCAGGACAAGGCCCGGATCGAGAAGGCCCTGGAGAACCTCACCGCCAAGTCCCACAAGCTCGCCGAGTCCATCTACAAGGAGGAGCCCCCTCCCGCCGCCCCCGGCGCCACCCCCGGCGCCCCGGCCTCCGGCAAGAAGGACGACGACGTCATCGACGCCGAAGTCGTCTCGTAACTCCTCCACCCCGTCCGGGTCGCTCACGGTGCCTCGCGCCGTGAGCGGCCCGGGACGTGGCTAGCCAAATGCAACGAAGAGGCCGGTAGACCCGGGTGCCGCCCCCTTCCGGGCGGCAAAAAACATGAGTGTGGTCCGCGCAGGATTGAGGTACATTGCTGCCATGGCTCATCCCGATTACTACAAGATCCTAGGTATTGCCCGCGGCGCCTCGGAGGAGGACGTCAAGAAGGCCTACCGGAAGCAGGCGCGGAAGTACCATCCGGATCTGAATCCGAACAACAAGGACTCCGAGAACAAGTTCAAGGAGGTGTCCGAGGCCAACGACGTGCTTTCGGACCCGGAGAAACGGCGGAACTACGATACCTATGGGGATCCGGCGGGGCCGGCGCCGGCCCAGGGGTTCACGTCCCATGACTTCGACATGGGGGGGTCCTTCCAGGACCTGTTCGCCGGGTTCGGCGGCCGGGGCGGGCGGCGGCGGGCGGGACCCAAGCCGGGGGAGGACACCCAGCATGTGGTGCGGATCCCGTTCAAGGAGGCCTTCACGGGCACCAAGCTGTCCCTGAACCTGCAGCGGTCGGAGACCTGCCGGTCCTGCCAGGGTTCGGGCGACATGCCCGGCGCCCAGCCCGCCCCCTGCCAGAACTGCGGGGGCAAGGGCTTCCAGGAGCAGGGCGCGGGCTTCTTCCGCAGCCGGGTGGACTGCCCGACCTGCGGCGGGAGCGGACGCAAGGCCCCGCCCTGCGCGGCCTGCCAGGGGCGCGGCCGCGTGCCCAAGGCGGAGACGGTCACCGTGGCCATTCCCGCGGGGGTCGAGGACGGGGCCCGGCTGCGGGTGGCCGGCAAGGGGGAGGCGGGCCGGCGTGGCGGCGGCCCGGGCGACCTCTATCTGCAGATCCAGGTGGAGCCGGATCCGCGCTTCGAGCGGCGCGGGCCCAACGTCTACCTGGACCTGCCCATCAGCTTCACGGAAGCGGCCCTGGGCACCAAGGTCGAATTGCCCACCCCCGAGGGCCACGCCACCATCAAGGTGCCGCCCGGCACCCAGGGCGGCGCCACGCTGCGGCTCAAGGGCCTGGGCATGCCCATCCCGGGCAGCACCCAGCGGGGCGATCTCCACGCCCGGATCAAGGTGGTCACGCCCCGGATCGAGGACGAGCGCAGCAAGGAACTCCTGCGGGAACTGGCGGAACTCAATGACCGCGCCATCCGCGACGATGCCTGGAGGTAGGGGATGCGACGGGATCCTAAGAGCGGATCGTTCATGATCGGGGTGGTGGCGGCCAGGTATGAAATCCACCCACAGACATTGAGGCTTTATGAAAGGGAGGGGTTGCTGCTCCCTTCCCGGACCGAAGGCAAGACCCGGCTGTACAGCGAGGAGGATCTGGAGCGCCTTGAATTCATACTAAATTTAACGAGAGATTTAGGGGTAAATCTTGCCGGGGTCGAAGTGGTCCTGAATCTAAGGGATCGGATGAAAAAAATGCAGGATGAAATGCAGAGAATTATGGAAACATATGAATTGAAAATGAAGGCGGCCGGCCTTGAACCCGAAAGGGCCTCGGAAGGCATTCCATCGACAGGTCTGGTGAAACTCCTGCATCAGGGCTTGCGCAAGAGGTAAGCTGGACCCCCCTTTGCTATCCTGACCTCACATCCCAAGGTGGAACGTGCCCCAACGCCATCTCGAAGAACGGTCGCTCGACAAATACTTCGACTCCATTCGCGAACTGCCCCTGCTCACCGCCGAGGAGGAGCGGATCAACGGCCGCCTGTGGCAGAACGACCGCAACCCGGAGGGGCTGCGCATGCTCGTGGAGGGCAACCTGCGCTTCGTGGTGAAGGAGGCGCGCAAGTTCCAGGGCATGGGGCTCGACCTGCTGGACCTCATCTCCGAGGGCAACCTCGGCCTGATCGAGGCCGCCAAGCGCTTCGATCCCACCCGCGAGAACAAGTTCCTCACCTACGCCTCCTGGTGGGTGCGCCAGGCCATCTTCCACGCGCTGGCCGAGCACGGCAGCAAGATCCGCCTGCCGCAGAAGGTGGCGGGCCACCTGGTGCAGCTCAACCGCATCACCCACCGCCTCGGCCAGGACCTGGGCCGCGTGCCCACGGTGCAGGACATCGTCGAGGCCAGCCACTTCTCCTCCGAGGAGGTGGAGCGGCTCCAGCTGCTGCAGCAGACCACCGCCACCGTGTCCACGGAGCAGGGCATGGGCGAGAGCGACCTCACCCTGGGCGACAGCCTCGAGCAGAACATCGAGCCCTCGGCCATGGAGACCCTGGACCAGGAATCGTTCCACGACCAGATGCAGTCCTGCCTGGGCCTGCTCAACGAGAAGGAGCGGCGGATCATCGCCCTCCACTTCGGGCTGGACAGCCTGGAGCCGATGACCCTCGAGCGCATCGGCCAGTCCTTCGATCCGCCCATCAGCCGCGAGCGGGTGCGCCAGATCGAGGAGCGCGCCTTCATGAAGATCCGGGACCGGCGCAAGGTGCTCCTGGGCCAGTTCCTGAAGGGGGACCGTTCGTGACCGTCAAGACGAGCTGCCCCCTGTGCGGGGGCCTGCGGGTGATCCTGGATCCCGATCCGATGGCGCCGGCGCGCCCCTGCAAGTGCGCCGTGCCGCTGGCCGCGGAGCGGATCCTGAAGGGGATTCCCGCGCGCTACCGCCAGGCGGGCCTGGACTCCTTCTGGGACTGGTGGAAGATCCAGCACCCGCGCGAGGAGATCATGGCCGCGCTCACCGGCGCGCATCAGCTGCTGGAGTACAAGGAGACCCGCGAGACCCTGACGGAGGACCTCCGCTCCAAGCTCGACCTCATCATCCACAAGTGCGGGCCGAAACCCCAGGCCGACGCCCTGGGCTGGCGCGATCCGCGGCCGGCGCAGGAGCCCCAGGGCTACCGCAGCCTGTTCAACTGGGCCAGGAACGACCGGGACCCTTCGGACTTCTGGTGGATCGACGGCCCTCCGTGCTCGGGCCGCAGCACCCTGGCCGCGGCCGTCCTCAGGGCCTGGTGCGAGCGCACGGGGCAGGCGGGGCTCTTCATCTCGGTGCGGGCCTTCAGCCTGGAGCTGAAGAACGTCTTCTTCGATTCCCGCAGCTTCGCCAACACCGACTTCCTCAGCGAGCGCGACCTCATGGCGCCGCTCCTGAAGGCGCCCTGCCTGGTGCTGGACGACTTCGACCGCATGGACTCGGACATCCGCGTGGTGCGCGGCCTGGCGCAACTGCTGGACCACCGCTACAGCGAGGAGCTGCCCACCATCCTCACGGCGGCGCGCTGGGCGGAATCGCTCCAGGCCACCGACAAGGACACCTATCCGCTGCTCCGCCTTGAGGACGAAAGCCTCTTCCGGCGGCTGGCCACTTCCAAGCGGGTCGTGCTGCGCCCCACCCTGGAGCGCCTGATGCAGAGCGTCAACGGCTAGCCGGGTGCTGAAGCGGCTCCTGCGCGCGCTCCTGCTGCTGCACCTCCGGCGGCCGGCGGGGCTCTGGCTGGCGGTGGCGGCTGTGACGGCGGCGCTGGGCCTGGGCGTGCTCCGGGTGGAGCGGCGCCTGGACCTCATGAGCCTGCTGCCCACGGACAACCCCGTGGTCCGCGCCAGCGTGGAGGCCGGGGTCGGCCAGCAGGAACTGCTGTGGCTGGCCGCTGAAGGCACGGCCGCCGACCTCGAGGCCCGCCAGCAGTGGGCCGAGAACCTGGTGGACGGGCTCCTCGCCGACGGCGGGGTGCCCCTGAACGGCATGAGCGGCGAAGGCCGGATCTCGGCGCCCGTGCCCATGCCCCTGGCCCAGGCCAAGGGGGCCTCCCTGTGGCCGCCCCTGCTCGCGGCCGGGAGCTTCTACGAAGGGGACGGCGCCGTGGGCCGGCTCGTGACGGAGCAGGTCTACGGCCTGGCGCCCATGCTCCTGGGGGACCGGCTGGCGCCGCTCAAGGACCCCCTCGAGGTGCGCCGCCGCTTCCGCGAGACCGCCCGGGCCCTGGGCTCCCCCGACCCGGTCAAGGCCCGGATGGCCCAGATGGACCCGCTCCAGCTGCGCCTGCTCATCCCGCGGGCCGACGACACCCTGACCCGCGTGACCCGCAGCGCGAAGGACTTCCCCGTCAAGCTCCACACCGGCTACCTGGAGACCCCGGACGGGCGCTTCGTCCTCGTGCCGCTGGTGCTCGACTTCCCCAGCGGCGACGCCAAGGCGACCGGCAAGGTCCTGGCGTGGCTGGGCGGCGGCGCCAAGGGGCCCCTGCCGGGGACGGCCACCCACGCCCAGGTGGTGGCGGCGCTGGCCCCGCGCGCGGAGCGGCCCTTCGCCCTGCAGGCCACCGGCGCCCACGCCATCGCCTACTGGGAGTCCTACCGCCTGACCCGGGAGATCCTCCTCAGCCTCGGGCTCAGCTTCGTGCTGATCGGCCTGGTCTACTGGATCGGGTTCCGGACGCTGGCGGGCTACGGGTTCGTGGTGGTGCCCCTGCTGCTGGGCATGGTGTGGGCCCTGGGCCTCACGGGCTGGGTGCTGGGGCGGCTGAACCTCATGGCCGCGGCCTTCGGCGCGGTCCTGCTGGGCATCGGCGACGACGTCGGCATCCTGCTCTTCAGCCGCTACCGGGACGAGCGCCAGGCGGGACGCGGCAAGCCCCTGGCCATGCGCGCCGCGCTCCTGGGCACCGGGCCCGGGGTGGTGGCCGGAGGCCTGGCCACGTCCCTGGCCTTCCTGGCCTGTGTCATCGCGCCCTTCCCGGGCTTCCGGGACCTGGGCCTGACCGCGGGGCTGGGCCTGCTGTCCTGCATGGCCGCGAGCTTCCTGGTCCTGCCCGCCCTCCTCCTGGGCCTGGACCGCGGCGGGCCCACCTTCGCGCCCCGGAGCCGCGCGCTGCCCGGAGCCGGGCGGGTCCGGCCCTGGAAGCCCGCCGCGGCCCTGGTCCTGGCGGCCCTGAGCCTGTGGGGGGCGGGCCGGCTGCGCTGGGAGGAGGACCTCCGCCGTTTCCGCCAGGCCGGCAATCCCGCGCTCGCCCTGCAGGAGACCCTGAGCCACGCCCTGGGCGCGGGCCTCCAGCCCCTCGCCCTGCAGATCCCCCTGGACGACCCCGAGCACCTGCCCCAGCTGTGGAACCGCCTCATGGTGCCCCTGCGCCGGGAGGGGCTGCCCATGCCCACCTGGGAGGAGCCCTCCCCCGAACTCAAGCGGGTGCTGGGCTCGGAGACCTGGTATCTGAGGACCCTGGAGGAGGCCGCCCGGGCCGGGCTCGACCCGGTGGCCCTGGAGCGTTCGCTTTCGGCCCTGCGCGCCAGCGCCGGCGACCCCCTGTGGGCGGCCCGCTCCTTCCAGGCGCTCACGCCCCCGGTGCAGGTCCAGCCCGCGGTCCGCGACCGGGGCTTCCTGGGCCTGGCCACCCGCAGGCGGCGGGCCGCCCCGGCCGAGCCCGAGACCTTCACCCTGCCCCTGCGGCTCAGCGAGGCGGCCCAGGGCCGGATCGAGGACGAGGTCGAGGCCGCCGGCGCCCGGATGGTGGGCACCCGGCCCCTGTTCCGCGCGGTCAAGGCGGTCGCCCACGACGCCCTCCGGCAGATCATCCTGCTGGCCCTGGCGGCGGTGCTCGGGGTGGTGGCCCTGTTCGGGCGCTCCCCGCGCTTCCTGGCCCTGGCCCTGGTGCCCCTGGCCGCGAGCCAGGCCGGGGCCCTGGGGATCCTCGGCTGGACCGGGGAACCCCTCACCTTCCTGTCCCTGGTCGCCATCCCCATCGCCCTGGGCGTCAGCGTGGACACCGCCATGAACCTGCTGCACCGGGCCCGGCTCGAACCCGCGGCCGCCGCGCGCGTGGCCCGGGTCAACGCGGTGTGCGCCGGGACCACCCTGGCGGGTTTCGGCGGGCTGGTCTTCAGCGGCTACCGCGGCCTGCGGGGCCTGGGCATCGCCTCCGTCGGGGGCGTGGCCCTGGCCCTCCTGGCGACCCAGTGGGTGCTGCCCTGGCTCCTGGAACGATGGCCCCTTGGAAAGGAACCCCGCGCATGACGCTGCATGAAACCATGGCCGGACGCCGGCAGGATGGCCACCTCCCCGCGGCCGAGGTGATGGCCCTGGCCCTCTATCATCCGGAGCACGGCTACTACCGCCGGAGCGGCGGCCCCTGGGGCTTCCAGGGCGCCGACTACTACACGGCGCTGGACCTGGGTCCCCTCCTGGGCGAGGCCCTGGCCTGCCGGCTGGAACAGGCCTGGGAGCGGCTCGGGCGCCCGGATCCCTTCACCGTCCTGGAACCCGGCGCGGGCCGGGGCTGGCTGGGGCGCGACCTGCTCCAGGCCGCCTCGGGGTCCTTCGGCGCCGCCCTGCGCTACCTGCACCGGGACGACAATCCGGCCGCCTCGGCCGCGGCCCGGGCGGCCCTGGCGCCCTTCCTCGAGGACGGGCGCGCGCGGCTGGTGGCGGAGGCCGAGCCCCTGGTCCCCTTCCGGGGCGCGATCATCTCCAACGAACTGTTCGACGCCCTGCCGGCCCAGCCCTGGCGCTGGGACGGCGGACAATGGCTGTTCGAGGCCCTGGGTCCCGACGGTCCCGCCTGGCTCCCGGGGGACCCCTGCGAAGCCACGGCCTGGTTCACCGCCCAGGCCGAAGGGGGCCTGGAGTCCATGGACGGCGCCCCCTGGTGCCCGGCCCTGCCGGGCCTGGTGGCCGACCTGGCCGGGGTGCTCGAGGCCGGCCTCTTCCTTACCATCGACTACGGCGACGCCACCTCCCACCTCCTGGACAAGGGCGCCGACCTGCGCCGCTACAAGGGCCACACCGTGGACGGCCGCTGGTGGGAGGACCTGGGCGAAGCCGACCTCACCGCCGACGTGGACTTCACCCGGCTGGCGCGGCTCCTGGAGGGTGCGGGACTGAGCGAGACCGGCCACCTCAGCCTCAGCCGCTGGATCCGGACCCACGCGCCCCTGGCCCGGTGGGAGGCGGGCTGGCAGGAACTGCCCGCGGCCGACCGGACCAGGCGCATGGAGAACCTGCTTCAGCTGACGCTGCCGGGGATGATGGGGGAGCGGTTCAAGGTTCTGGAGGCGTGGGCGTAGCGCCCTATAATGGGACCATGCCCCGGTCCGCCGGGGGTGTCCGCCTGAACCCGGAGCCTGTCATGGCCCTTCCCCAACTCAAACAGCCCGGCTATACCATCGAGGACTGGAAGACCTGGGAGGGGCGCTGGGAACTCATCCACGGGGTCGCCTTCGACATGACGCCCGGCCCCGGCTCCGCGCATCAGCGCCAGAGCATGGCGTTGTCCGTGGCGCTGGCCCTGGCCTTGAAGGCGGCGGGACCTCGCCATGGCGGCAACGCCTGCGAAGTGTTCGCCGCCCCCATCGACCTGTATCTGCCCGGGGAGGAAAGCGTCTACCAGCCCGATCTGGCCGTGGTCTGCGACCCCGCCAAGGTGGTGGCCCGCGGCCTCGAGGGCGCCCCCGACCTGATCGTGGAGATCCTCAGCCCGAGCACCGCCGAGCGGGACCGGACCGTGAAGCGCGACGCCTACGAGGCCGCCGGCGTGCCCGAATACCTCCTGGTCGACCCCGTCGCCCAGGTGGCCCAGCTCCTGCGGCTGCGGTCGGGACGCTACCGGGAGACCGCCCGGGTGCCCTGGGGCGGGACGGTCGCCCTGCTGGACGGGACCCTGCCCGTACGGCTCGGGTAGTTTTTTGCCTTGCCATTCAAGGAATGAGGTGGCATTCTGATTGGCCCTGTCTTGGGCTCCGCAAGTGTGCCGTCGTTTCCGGCACCGCCCAAGCCTCCTCAGCGAGGACATCATGTACGCAATCATCCAGACCGGCGGCAAGCAGTACCGTGTTTCCGAGGGCGACCGCATCCGCGTCGAACTCCTGGACAAGGCAGTCAAGGAAGCGGTCTCCTTCGACCGCGTGCTGCTCGTGGGCGGCGAAGGCGAGCTGAAGGTCGGCACCCCCGTCCTGCAGGGCGCCAGCGTGGCGGCCACCGTGATCACCCATGACCGCCGCAAGAAGGTCCTGATCTTCAAGAAGAAGCGCACGACCACCTACCAGCGGACCCAGGGCCATCGCCAGGGCTACACCGAGGTTCTCATCACGGGCATCAAGGCCTAAATTCGCTTTCGAGAAGCAGAGAGGTTAAGTCATGGCTCATAAAAAAGGCGTAGGTTCAAGCCGCAACGGCCGGGATTCCAATGCGCAGCGTCTGGGCGTCAAGGCCTTCGGCGGCCAGCTGGTCACCGCGGGCTCCATCATCGTCCGGCAGCGCGGCACCAAGTTCAAGATGGGCGTCAACGTGGGCATGGGCACCGACCATACCCTCTTCGCCAAGGTCGAGGGCAAGGTCCGCTTCCAGGACAAGGGCCAGTATGGCCGCTTCATCCATGTGGATCCCATCGAAGCCTGATCCATCACGCTCTTCATGAGAGCGCGCGGCCCTAGGCCTGCGCGCTCTTTTTCGCTTTCCAGGTCCACACCATGTTCCTTGACCATCTGACCCTCCACCTTGAAGCCGGCCACGGCGGCGCCGGGGCCACCAGCTTCCGGCGCGAGAAGTTCGCCGAGAAGGGCGGGCCGGACGGCGGTGACGGCGGTCTGGGCGGCTCCATCTCCTTCCGGGCCAGCAAGGCCCTGAACACCCTCAACCCGTTCCGGAGCCAGCGCAACTTCCTGGCCGAGCGGGGCGGCGCCGGCGCCGGGGGCCTCTGCCACGGCACCGACGGCGCCAACATCGTCCTGGACGTGCCCCTGGGCACGGTCCTGAAGGACGCCGAGAGCGGCGAGTTCCTGGCCGAGCTGCTGGAGCACGGCCAGACGGTCTGCGTCGCCCGGGGCGGACGCGGCGGCATGGGCAACCACAACTTCAAGAGCTCCACCAACCGCACGCCCCGGCATTCCCAGCCGGGCGAGGACGGCGAGACCCGGGAGGTCGATCTCGAGCTGAAGATGATCGCCGACGTGGGCCTGGTGGGCTTTCCCAACGCCGGGAAATCCACCCTGGTGAGCCGGATCTCGGCCGCCCGCCCCAAGATCGCCAACTACCCCTTCACCACCCTGGAGCCCCAGCTGGGCGTGGTGACCGTGGACGAGCTGGTGAGCTTCGTCATCGCCGACATCCCCGGGCTCATCGAGGGCGCCGCGGGCGGCGCCGGGCTGGGCATCCAGTTCCTGCGCCACGTGGAGCGCACCCGCATGCTCCTGCACCTGGTCGACCTCACGGACCCCATGACCGAGCCTGAGGAGGCCATCCGGGTGATCGAGGCCGAACTGAAGGCCTTCTCCGAGGTGCTGGCCGGCAAGCCCTGCTGGCTGGTGGGCACCAAGGTGGACGCCCTCCAGGACGACGAGCGCCGCCTGCGCTTCGAGGCCCTCTGCGCGGCCCGCGGGCAGGAGCCGATCTTCATCTCGGGGGTGACCGGCGAGGGCCTGCGGCCCCTGGTCTACCGCCTCGGCGGCGCCCTCACCGGAGCCGAAAGGACATGAAACGCGTCGGGCTGCTGGGAGGCACCTTCGATCCGCCCCATCTCGGGCATCTGAAGCTGGCCGAACTCGCCCTGCAGGCCCTGGCCCTCGACGAGGTGCGTTTCATCCCCAACGCGGCCCCCCCCCACAAGGAAGCCCCCAGCGCCGGTCCGGCCCGGGTCCGTCTCCTGGAACTGGCCCTGGCCGCCACGGGGCTCCCCTTCACGGTGGAAGCCCTGGAACTCGACCGGGGCGGGGTCAGCTACACCGTGGAGACCCTGGAACTCCTGACCGTCCGGGAGGGCCATGCCTGGATCTTCCTGATGGGCTCCGACCAGCTGGCCGCCTTTCCGGGCTGGCGGCGTCCCGCCCGCATCCTCGAGCTGG
>Ga0316217_10004789_pt1 | contig 14391 bp, 10 predicted proteins | sample 1anoAmetaG_FD_203633 | JGI IMG/M metagenome (GOLD analysis project Ga0316217, IMG submission 203633) | Freshwater microbial communities from Trout Bog Lake, Wisconsin, USA - 1anoA | ecosystem: Environmental > Aquatic > Freshwater > Lake > Hypolimnion/Profundal zone | place: USA: Wisconsin... | reverse complement strand
GCTTAGAAGTGTACTAATAACTAAGGGTCTACTCTTTTTATGACTTACTCTATTCTCACAAAAGATTTCTGGATGCCTGGCCAGGAACTTGTGTAGTTATCGAGAATCCCGTCTAGTATTTTGCTCAAACAAAAGTAAGAGTCTCCTTCTATATTTTTTAGCTATTCCTCATTAAGTGCCTATAATTTTGGAGGTACTTCTAAAGTCTCAAGGTTTAGCTAAGCGTATTCCGACAGAAAGACTACGATGAAGGGAGTAACGATGTCATTGATGCCTTGAACGTAGCCACTTGCTGGATGTCTCATATGCCAAACGTACAAAAGTCTACATTTTTCTGATTGTACCTTCGCATCATTTTCTGAATCTTTTAATGCCTAAAAAGATTGCTTTCAGGGAGAGTACGCAAAACGTCGTCGTTTATTAGTTTGAATATTTTCTTTTATTGTGCGTCTTGCTCCAAACTAGGGTTTTCGATATAGGTGTTGACCATAACAAAGTACTCCTTACGTTTGCGAGTGAGAGTAGGAACTTGATTTTCGCGATTGGTCGGCATGTATTTGAGCAGAAGTTTCCAAGCGTCGCATCGGTATTCTTAATGTTTGGAAAGAAGGTACATTGGGGTATTCCATTCCAGGCGAGCTGCTTGAGCTTCTACAACTCCACAATGTTCGACTTGAGTACAAGCTAGTAGTGGTGTTTGCGTTCTTTGGAGGAGTTGTATTAAAGATTTTTGTTGCTGGGTGCTTTTCGGACTTATTACTATTTGTTGAAGACGTTGATGACGTTCAGCTTCTCTGAGATGTCTCCGTTGTTGTCTTTCCTATCTAGCGTCATACTTACTTTTTGAAGAACTTGAATATCGACATGCTAAATATCAAATATAAGCATTAATACTTAAATCCACAGAATACAATTTTGCAGCCTCTCTCAGACCAAATTGCTCAACCTGCCCGTTTCTACTCATATCTGGCTATGCTGGACTAAACAAAGGTTTCAAAGAGAAAAAACCCTTTTATTTGTTAGAATCTGGCTTAAAAAAAGTTAAATACAGTAATTTTTCAAACTTAGATCAGTCAAAGCTTCGGTCACTCGGCGAGCAAATGATGCCTTTGGGTGTGGGCGTGGGTGTGGATGACGCTTGGCTGACTAATACCGCAAGTGGCATTGACATCAACATAAAAAGATGTAGCCCAGTTCTCGAAGTCCTCAAAATCACAGCTCACTTTGTACCCGCAAACTGGAATCTTTCGTTCAACCCCATTGAAGAGAATCTAAGTTAGCTTGTGTTTACTTTCACTGAGTGAGATAAGTCGTCTTCTTACCAAAGCTATATAACATAATTTGTGGCATAAATAGGATACTGACTAATGCAGGTATCTCCATTGTCAATGCCTCGGTAGAAGTGGTCCATCACGCAATTGATGTTTGTAAAGTTGAGTGCAGTCCCAAAGCTGAGAATAGTGGTATCATGTGCACTGTATAGAACAATTCTGGGCCCATTGTTGTTAATAGCCTGCTTCATGTTGTTGACTATGGTCTGCAAAAGGATGGTGTTGGCTGCTTTTCTTTGGACATCAGTGTAGAAGTACTTAATGATTGTATTTGCAAGAGAAACAAACTCTTAATAATTCTTTAGTTACCTGCAACTTTGTTATTCTTTGGGTCATCGAAAAGGCTCAGATATTTTTTCGAAAGGTACTTCGCACAGATATAGTCATCATAAAAAGTTTAGATTTGCTAGTAGACAATGCTGAGACCTGTAGCTTTCTGAAGAGCTGACAGAAGAGCCCTTACTTCTTTGCTGTTCATTATTTTGAGCACTTCAGGGGCTCGTTCGTTCCCTATTATCCATTGGTTTTGATTAGGACAGATTTCGGGGTCATAATTTGTTAGTAGCGACTCCGCTTGCTCATGGATGGGTGCCTAATGGAAGCCGTTGTTTTTGTCCCCGTAAACTGAAAACACACCTTTTTTGACTGTCAGTTTCATATAAGCAGAGGCATTCTAATTAGGAGGGAGAGAGTTTGAAGTTTGGTTTACTGGTAGTTATTATGGAGGTAGCGATTACAGTAAGCCTAAGAGCTGAGCTTGCGCACTTTCTAGTGTTCGGTTGTAGTCAGTGCTTCTTACCAAAATTTGCGAGGGATGGTACTTTTGAGCGTACTAAGTACCTACAAAAAGCAGATTCCAATAGTTGGCGTAAATCATTTTACCCAAAATGTAATGCATATGCTTCCCTTGCGGGGTCAGTTCTCCTCTCATGTTTTCAGTTGTAGTGTAATCGGAAAAATCTCCAGGGGTTGGGTTAATTGGGTATCTTGCTCCATGCCTGAAAATTTAGTGAATCATCACTAATTTTCTTGATTCCAGATGCTCTAAAACCACTAATAAGGCTAAAAGCTTCAAAAACGCTGATTTTGCTTAAAAAATCAACATTCAATACAATATTATTTCGGTTTTCCAATATCGAAAATACCTTTAGAGATATTTTGATCTAAAAGATGCTTATTTATCACTTTTTGTGTGTTTCAATGATAATGTTCGAAAGTAAGAAAGCTTAGTTTTTTTGATACTTTTCGTCTTTCGTGAAATTCAAGCACAAGAACTTCTTTTGCAGCAATCTTTACCTAATTTTTTAGAATCTTCCAAGATTACTAGTTCAATTAAAGTAGAAAGTCCTATCTACTCAATTTACATCATCTAAGCTTAAAATTCATCCTTTGGGCTTGCATCCACTTGTTGTAGCATGAAACAAACTGGGCTGCGCTTGTTCTCAAAATCTTGAACCCAAATAGTCCAAGCTGTGCTTGTTGCGATTATTATTAAATACTATTGTTTTCTATTTATGGAAACTGAACAAGAAATGAACAAATTGCTCAAAAAACACGAAAATGCCTACATCAATCAGCTCCTTCTTTACTTGCCTGAGGCGTATATCAAAAAATGTACTCTGCAGCACAACAACTACGAAAAGATAGTCACCGTCCTTCAGCACATCTGCAAAGACACCAAGGTCGATGACGATATCAACTAATTTTTTAGAGAAATCGGTATTGACAAAAAGATCTGGGCTAAACTTGATTCCCCTGACGAAAGGTTCTCTTTTATTTGCAAAAATCTCGATAAGTGTATCTAAGACGCACAAAAAAAAGTCACCACGCAAATCGACAACTTTGTGGCCAATGCTCGCAAAAGCGTAACTCCATCCAGCAAAGAAAACAAGCGTAAAGATCCGTTTTAGTGGCTGAAGCTAAAAAACAAGTACCCAATGTGTGAGCAAAAGTTGAAAGCAAAGCTTGTTCAAGCAATTAGCGACATTAAAAACTAGAACAGAATCAGGTAGAGAATGGCCGATCCTGAAAACGTGCCAAAGGTTTCACTGCTAGATGAATCTTTGGTTATGGACGAATACGAAAAGATGAAGATTGAGTACTAGTGGAGTGATGAGGATGAGAAACTGTTTTTAACAAACATAAAGAGTCTGAAAGAGAAATTTAACAAGAGCTAGTTTCTTAAAACATGCAGCAGATTCAAGTTTATATCTGCCCATGAGTTGGAGACTCTTGCTTCTGAGTAAATAAGTCGAAAACTGGACCACAACAACAAAGTCTTTCTTTCTAGAGAGTTCTTGCTTGACAAGTATTACTCCAATCGATAGTTTTTGACCTAACAGTAAATGCGATTTATCCTGAAAACAAGTCCTCTACTGAGTAAATGTGTGGACAAGCAATTTATCAGAAGTGCCATTAAGAACATTGACTACGAAGATATCAATAAGCTTGAACTCAAAATTGCAGAGAATATTATCAGCAGATTCGACCAAATCAGGAAAGCAGTCCGAGATAGCAGAAAGTGCTACAAGCAGAACCAAAACCAAAACATTAAAGAGAGAATCATTGAGTTCGAAAAGAAAAAGGAGTTAGAGATTGCCAAAGAAATAGCTAGAGAGCAACTCAAGAAGCACAAAATCAGCCTCAAACAAAAGCATCACTCACAAGCCAGCCTTAATGGCACCAAGACCTTGGAACCCAAAAAAATAGTTCAATCTCTCAACCAGTACCATCCTCCTTGTGGTCTCTTTGTCAAAGATTGCAATGAGCAATGCACAGACGATTTGGTAATAATCAAATAATTCAGTTTAATAGCTATGAGCTCAACTACCTGTAAAAAGACAAGATTAGTGGCTTACAAAAGAAGGGAAAAAACTCTCTATCAATGATGCAGTTTTACACAGGTGGTCTTCAAAACAAGGTGCCAGGCATTCCCTAGGAAGCCCTTGACAAGATTTGCCGAGTTATCAAAGCTCACTTCTACGAGAAATAGCTGAAAACAGCTCTTGAAAATTATGAGCCTTAAAAAATGTCGCAAGGAACCAATAGGACAGGAAAGTCAGCAAAATCTAATACCAAACAAACCAGCAGTTATGACCTTGACAGAAAGCAAAAATCGACCTATAAAATTATGGAGTAGTCTACTGAAGCGCTGATCAAAAGAAAAATCTTGTAGAATAAGGAACGTAAAAGTGAAGTTATTTAGGTGCAAAAGCGGTTATCTACATCAACAAGCTTCTTTCTTTGGCTGCTTAGAACTCTTATTCATCCTTTAAAGCCTTAAATGCGAAGCTTACTCCCTAACAAGTCAACACCAAAGACCACAAAGGCAATACAGCTTTGTACTATGCCTCTAAACATGAAAACTTTGAGTTTATGAGTCATTTGCTTAACTTAGGTGCTGATCCCAGCATCGTCTGCGAAAAATGTATCTTTGCATTTATTTAGAATTCACTCCTTTGCATCATATCTTTAGAACAAATAACATCAATCTCATCATCCGCTGTTTATGCACTGCAAAAACGCCTAATCTTAATGCTGTAAACAGTTAAGGAAAGACGCCCTTGGCCTATTGCACTCATGATGTCCTCACTAGACTCAACTTACAAGATGGGGTGGTCATCGTGTAAAACAGGAAAGTTGAGTTTGATAACAATGCGCTTGTAAGTGGTTTAAGAATGGAGAGATCCAAAGAAAAAACAGGAGAGGATCATTTGCCAACAGGTCGCGTATGATTAAGTTAATGATATATTTAGAGATGAATTAATGTCTTAAGCAGAAGCTTTGGAATGAAATTAGTAAAGAAAATTAGATTCATAGTATATTTGAAAAAAGAGTGAATGTATTATAATCTATAAGTGGGAATCCGAATGTAATTGTGAATTGAAGCTTGAAGGACTTTTATACAAACTACTAATCAGCTAATAATAAACCAGACTAATAACTTTGATGGTTATAAATTTACTCCTATTTCGATTTAAAACTAAAATATTTATGATTGAGGAGGAGTATTAAAAAGCATAGATGTGATAAACAAGTGAAGATTTATTGAAAACTAATCAAGGAAATATATATGAAAGCTTATTGGATAATTAAATATAATCTATAATGTATAAGGTTTCTCTGCAACTTGTAATCTTCATTTGCGGCTCTTTAGTTGCCCAAGTTGCCGCAACAGCACTAACTCTCAACGGAGGCTAACTTACAATCAACGGCTCAGTAACTGCAACTTACTTCGACTTTACCATAAACTTCAAAGCAAATGTCCAATGGCTCGCTATGATTTGGTCACAGAATGAAGCTGATACTGATGTCACCCTTCTGCAAGCCAACTCTAACAACCCATCTAACCTCGTTATACAGACTGACTGTTACTTGGACCAAAATAGCTACATCCAAACAGACAATGTACAGAATCTGATGCCTTCTGTAACAGGATTAAAAGGAAATCTCAGCACAGGTCTCCAGTCCACCTTTAAGCGGTAGTTAGTCACTGGAGATACCCAGGATATCACGCTATACGCCGATTCTGTCATTCAAGTGTGTTTTATATCGGCAAACGAGCCTTTTCAAGGCAAAGGGTACGAGATTGGCAACGAAAAGGCTTGCACTTACATAAGTCTGCATAGAAATGCAAACTAGACCTATGATAGAACTTTGGGTAGCTATGCTTCTTCTTCGACCTTTGGTGGAGGCAACCTTACAGTTTATGCGGTCGAGTCAACTGATGGAGACGATATAGGCACTTGGCTCTTTCTTGCTATAGTTCACAAAGCACAAGGATTAAGTGCATTTGCGCCTAGGTGGATTTCCATGTTCTATAATACTAGCTTTACTAACGCCGATTTGGCTGTTGTTCAATACACTACAGTTGGAATTAGCCTTGATATACAAATCAAGGACTATTTCGCAGTTAATGCTTCATATGCCCAGTTGGACGAAAGCTTCAAAGTGAATCAAGGAAGTCAAGATTTGGTAACTGTGCTTACGGCTTATAACTCTTCTGCTTATTTTGTGGGTTCTTTCAAGCGTAAATTCATGACAGGAGATGTGAATCGCGATCAAATACTAGCCGATAAGGATAATACTTATTGTTTCATGTATGGAAACGCTTTAGCCTTTACCAATTTCACTTACAGCCAGCAAATGTGCCTCAATATAACCATCACGACCCAGTATGATAGCAATTTCAGGCAAACGAGCTCCACCTCGGTGATTGCCCAGAAATATGTGGCACCTGCAAGTAATGTTGTAGTAGTAACTGCCGCAGAGGCCTATCTTCTGCTAACTTTAGCTTATTTTTTGATTCTTTGGTGATCAGTATATTTGATTTTGTACAAAACATACTCAATCTTCAGTTTATTTATCAAATTGCCTCAATCAATAGCGTATTGACTTCTTCAGCAAAAAGATACTCATTTAAACTAAAACTTAGGAAACACTGGCAAAAAAGATAGTTTGTAGCTTCAATTCTTCTTTTATCAAAAAGGTTTTTGTTTTAACAAACGATTGGAAAATATAATATCAGGGACGATTTGGAAAAGTTGCCAGATATTGCTTAGCTTTTGATTTTTTCGCAAAGTACTCCAAATAGCCTTAATGGCAAGCCTTCAGTAGGTACTCAGTTTCGCAGCTCAATAGCTTAAACTGCAATGTCATTTTAGTATCGATTTGGGCCTTTCTTTCGCACTCGACAGCAACTTCCTCGAGTCTGAATGGCTAGTTGGATCTAAACCCATACTAGTTTATGATTTTCTAGCTTTCCTACTTTATAGCTTGGTAGATGTCTACGCTATTGCTACTGGTTTTGATGTGGCTGTTGCTCAATTTGTGAGTCAGCCAAAGCAAGCATTTCTCAAATATAGGCGAAGGGCTCAATCTCTGCACGCGATTGATCAAATGGCAGTAATTAAGTAAGGCTATTGTAGTCTAAGCTCCTAAAAATGAAGAAGACAGCGATTTTGAACACTAGCTCCTTTCAGTAGAAGTGTAATCAGTGAAACTTAACTCTTTTTCTAGTTTTGAGCTGATTTAGGCCTCTTCAAGAACTTTTCGTATATATTTTGACTGTGCTATTTGCAAAACACTGAATCGCTTTGGTTACTCAATTCTTAGACAGCCTTCAATCAGCTCTCTAAGCTAAAAAGAGATATCGTTTCGGATGGGAGGTGCTTAAAGTACTTTTTTCCTCAATTACTCTTCAGACCTGCAGCTTTAGAGAGGGGTTTTCCCATGCAAGAGTTAATATATGAGGATACCAAAGGCCCAGACATCCGTTTTAGGGCCATAGATATGATGCACTAAGCCTTCGGGACTCATATACAGAGGGCTTCCAATGCTGACATCTTTGAAGCATTGGTTGGCTTTGATTGCGAATCCAAAGTCTCCAAGTTTGTAGTCTCCGTTTTTGATGAAGATATTGGAGAGTTTGAGATCTCTGTGGACTATGCCGAGAAAAGACAAGTATTAGAGCGCCCGGAAGACAGATAAGATGATCTTGCTGATTTACTGTTCAGGCAGGGATTTAAGCCTCTTAAAGTGGAAGTCGAGATTTCCACCTTCGCAGAACTCGGTGATAATGTAGCAGTTATTGACACTGAAGTGAATATCTTGGCATTTGATGACTTGGGGGTGATTGAGTTCGCGCAGAATGTTGACTTAGCACTAGAGAAGCCTGCGGGCGATTTTGCTCTTGACGTCTCCGATTCTTACTTTTTTGACTGCGACAATTGCGTTATTGTTTATGTTGAGGCCTTTGTAGACCTGGCTGAAGCTGCCTTCACCCACTTTTTCACTCAAATAAAACATGTAGTTCTAGATTTTCTTGGCAATCTGCACTCCTTAAACATCGTTGACCTTCATTTCTAAGGATCGTCTGTCGTTTAATTTTAATAATCAGATATTATATCAAGCATTTGTCACAACTTTCATTCAAATTACATTATACTACATAACTTTGGATCTTCTTCTAATCAACATCCATCATCTTACTATAAATCTTATATTTTTTCTTCAACAAAATCTCATTTTTTGCTCGCTTTTTTACTTTTTTACATCCAAATAAGCTTCTAGCTAAAAAATCCCTCTAAATAATTCAAACTATTTGTTTGGCAACACAAAATCCAAAGATTATTCTTACTTTTGGTAAAAATTATACAATTTCCTTGCAAACTTTTGATAATCCAACGTCTATTAAAAGTCCTAATCTAATTAAATCTATCCATTCAATTTCTTTTGACCATAACAAAGGTAGATTAACTTTTACTCATAAATATTAGTAAACTAAATTGGCTCACAAATAAAAATCAAGATAAGCACATTGGGTTATGACAGTCGTAAGAAAGTATAGAGAAAAAAGCTACATACTTTATCGAGTTCTGCTTAATCAAATTTTTGAGTTTTGATTAGGACAAATAATAACTGTGGTCATGGCTGTGTCTAATAAGATGCATTGGGTATGGTCTCACCAACTTCATAACCCAAATAACGTTATACTAGAGTATATACTTATGAGAAGAAAATGAAAGACATAATCAACTGTTTTTCTAGTTTTTTTGGCTTTAAAGATTAAGGACAATAAAGTAAAACTTATCTCTCCTTAAAACTCTAAATTACCTTGCAACTTCATCAGAAACGATAATTAAGAAACAGCGTGAAAAACGAGTATTTAGTTAGTTTTTCAAAGATAGAGGCCGCTTCATTCTGTTAAGACCTGTTGATGATTAAAAAGCTTCAAAAAATGTTGGATAGCATAATAGCTACAGATCCCAAAAGATATCTGTAATGACATACATAGACTAAAGATAGGAGATTAAAGGATAATATTTATTAGTCTATTTGATTGAGGCATTTTTATGGCATTCACCCTCTTTTGAATGTGAATGAATCTCAGCAAGTTGGACAAATTTTAAAAATAAAAAAACTCCACCCTCCACCCTCAATAATTTATCGATTGCTTTCGTTAACTCAACCATAAAGGGCTGACTATGGCCAGCTTTTCATGATTCTTGAGTTCTGTAAATTTTGAATTCAGTACTTGTCTGTTGGGAGTGTTTGGGGGTGCATTGCATTTTTCTGGAATAATTTGAGTTTCTTTGGTTCTTATTGGATTTAAAAGATTAATCGTATTAATATAATCCACTCAATAGTCAACAAAAATGGAAGGCCCAAGTCCAAGAATCGTAAAAGAGACGAAAACCATACAAACTGACCCAGTGCCAGGCATCGTTTTCTAGCCTGACCCCAACAACTACAAACACTTCTTCATCAAATTATAAGGTATTGCTCGGATAATGCAGGTCCTCCTGGAACTTGCTACGAAGGCGGCAAATTCAAGGCCGAACTCCTCTTGCCCGATGATTACCCAATGTCACCTCCCAAGGTCGTCTTTGATACCAAAATCTACCATCCCAACATTGGTAAATCCTCTAATATCAAGACAATCTAGGCCGCATTTGCCTCGATATTCTCAAGAAAAACTGGTCCCCCGCCTTGCAAATGAAGTCTGTGCTACTCTCCATCCAAAGCTTGCTGGCTGAGCCCAACCCTGATGACCCCCTAAACAATGAAGCTGCTGCTCACTGGAAAGACAACAAAAAGGCTGCGGAGTCGAAAGCAAAATAATTCACTAAGAAGTACGCTTGATCATGATTTGAGCTAGTCTTAATTTAACTAGTAAATAGCTATTAAAAGCTACTGCCAAAAGTAACAGAAAGAATGGGTGATTGGCTATGCAAAGATAAATGATGATCAGTTTTGGATTTTTGATCGGATGACGGAAACCCCAAGTTCTAGGCTTTCTGGAGGATTGGTAACAATGAACTGTTCTTTGGCGAGGATGCTTGACTGGTACTTGCTCAAGAATTTCCAGAGTTCCTCAATGGTGATCCTCTTCTCAGGGTCTGGGCTCAGCAGATTGAAAATGATGCTTTTGAAGATCTAGCTGTAGTTCTCTTGCTCAAGCCATTAGACTGTCTTTTCTGCGTGGTTTTCTCTGAAAAACTGCCAACTTTAGAAGTCGTAGAATTCAGACAAATCCGACAAAATGCCGGCACTCAAAACTGTTGCACCGATAGAAAATACTTCTGATTTCAAGTTAGACTAGTTATCTATTTTCTTTTAGCTGAGCAATTTCAGATCCTCTGGAGCGAGAAGGATGTTATATGAAGAGAGTGAGGTTGCCTTGGTGTAATTCTTGGTCTAAAAGGGGAAGGAATGAAGGGTTCCGATTTTGATTTTTTCTTAGTTGTTAATGAACACATTCTAAGGCTTTATATCCCCCACTACTTCTCCTCTCTATTTGGCATCGATTTTGACTGCTACCAAGGCGTAAAGAAGATAGTAGAGTTGCTTTTCCTTGAAGAAAAGATTCTAAGCTTTCCTCTTTTTGATTTAGTCAGAGAGAAGGTAGGGATAGCTGGGGTAGTTCACCTGAATAAAAAGATCTGTACCAATGCGTATCCGTCCTTGGATCCAATCTAGTTGTTCGGGATGTAGCCCAGATCGATGGGCAAAAAGGAGTATTCTTGGTTGGGGTAACCTGCAGCTTTGGAGACGTTGGACCTCCATTCCTAATAACGGACTTCTGAGATGGGATATGATTTTTGTAAATAGCTTCTGTTTTCTTCTGTAACTATCCAGCCTTTGTCGAAGAAAGGATGAGTGTTTTTGAGCTACTGTTTCTGGTACTTGATTGGCTCCTGGACTCCTCCCATGGTCTTTTATCCTGATATTATAACCAAATAGCACACTGCAATTATGAGCAGCGATCCATAATTCTCTGCTTTTCAGACAAAAAATAAAATCAAGACTACCACTTCAAAAGCTCAATGAAGCAATCACCATACCTAGCTTTCAACATTTCAGCAAATCTGCCACGATTCAGCAAGTCTAGGTGGTTTTTGGCAAGGGAGAGACAATGGATTGAGGGTGGGCTGCCAAGGGTCGGTAATGACCTTATTTAGTTTTATTAAGCAAGAATGCGATCATTTAAATCATATCCAACATGAAATAATAGTCACAATTTGAAAACCAGCACGGTAAGTACTATCGCTGCAGGCCTTCCCTCTACGAATCTCTGGTGCTAGGACCCTACTTGGTCGACATCGAGGGCACCCAGCTGTTCATTTACGACCTTGAGAATCTCAAGTTCAAGGCATCTCTTGAGGTGCTCTCCAAAGAGGACATCTTCTGCCCCAAGCTCAGGGCCATTAGCGACAGACTGGTCGGAGTGTTCGGGATGTACACTTTCAAGGTGGTTTCTCTCGATACCTTCAAGATAGTCAACCTCTAGGGCTTGTCTGTTTCATCAATAATTGAATTCGTCTAGGCCAAGAAGAACTATCTCGCGATTCTGACTTCAGATGAGCAAGAGGAAGACAAGCTACTCTACTTTTGGAAATTTACCAACGAAGGAACTATCTAAAAATAGTACACTCCCTTTGAAGTGCATCTCCCTGATTATGAGGAGTGTAGTGAAGATCGGCTTGAAATCGCCATTTTCTAGTCAATCGACTTGAACCCTAAGGTCTACCTTTTCTGGAAAACAACCAGCAATCTCATAGAACTTGACCCTGGGAAGATGCTAGAGGAGAGATACAACAGGTCTGTCAACATCACCTTCCTCACTGACATTGACAACAGCTTCTTTTGCGAGATCAGCTAGAGCAAAATCAAGATCTGCTCTAAAAAGGGCGCCAAGGAAGTAGGCTCCTTCATGAATGCGAACTAAGAGTTTAAGAAGATCATCATAAAAGATAGCTAGCCTAAGGAATACTTCAGCATCTCCAACCACGGGGTCAAGAAATGGCTGCTTTAAAACAATACGTAGCCTTTGCTCTACACATAATCATAAAAGTATCCAGTATAAAGTCTTTTCCTGAATGACAAGGGCGAACTTGTAGGAGTCAACCTCTAGAAAAAGTACATCCTTATATGGAGAAGTGCCAATGAAGTCATCATCCATAATTTCCCAAATGAGGTCATTAAGAAGATCATGAAAGTTAGCGAAACGGTTGTGTGTCTCCTCCTTTAGGCCACCCTCAACAAAGAGGTGGAGAACAACTAAATGCAGCTTGAAAAATACAATAAGATGGAAATCTATGACATAGAGCAAGATGTGGCTATAGCCAAGAAAGCTGTGATCAAGCATGAGTACAAAATTGACATCGGTTCTGCGATTGTCGGGTTGGACGGAAGCGTAATCTTCCTTCTGAATGAATTGGATGATCAAGTGGTCAAAAAGCATATCTTCAGATGGTCTCCTTTCAACGAGGATAAGAAGAAGTAAAGCAGAAAGCGAGAGATTGTTGATGCAAATACCTACTACTCCATTAAGCTCTACCCTTTTGAAAGGATTTTGACCTTCAAACAATCAAAAGATACGGAAATGTATGATCTTTTCGGAAAAGCTTCTCAGGCGAAGTCTCAAGTCTTCTTGTTCGATTTCAACGCAAAGAAGATAGGAGACTACTAGATCTCTGGAGATATCAAGCAGATTGAGTTAGGTCCTAACAACCAAATCTACGCCCTGGCAAAGGACAAATTCTCAATTTTCCAGATAAACCCGAACTACAAAAACAGGTTGGAAAAGAAGCATGAGTTAGACGTCTCCGTTTCTTTTGTGTACCCTTTGGGGAACTACATCATCATGAAGAAAGAAGCGTCTATTATCATCTATGACAAAGAGTTCGATTTCGTCATGAAGGAAGAAGACAATGAAGAGATTGAGAGCTACAGGGTGATGAAGATAGATGACAAAAAGTTCATCTTGGCCAGTGAGCAGGAGATAAGTCTTTGGGACCTGGAGACCTAAAGCAAAACACCGCTGAACATTAAAGACTACTCTTCAACTATGGTTGAGCTGATCGGAAACAAGCATCTTCTAGTGGCAGACAAGTGGATCAAATCCTTTGATTTTTATGAGCTCACAAAGTGAGTTTTTAAAATCAGCCCCAATTACCTTAATAACAGGAATTGCTGAATAACACCTCAGTTTACACTTTTTCGATCTGATTGCCCACTTTGACTTTTACCGTATAATTACAGTTATTTATAACTTTATCATTAAGTGAAATGATAATTGATATTGTTTTTTATTGTTAGGACACTATTATCCCATGCCTTTGTTTTTAGCTCAAAGAAAGAAAGGAGTCGCTTGTCAGCCTGAAATGGTCAAAATGACCTACTCTAAAGCCAAGTGGAACCATTAGCAAATGGTCTAACTTACCACAGAATCTAGAAGTCCAACCAGACTCAATTTTACACTCTATGAACCAGTAAAGGCCAAATCTTAGACCTTCATAGAGGAACTTCACCCTTAGCCTTCATCAATCTCTTCAATCTTCTCTTTGGACTAAGAGATAAAAGACTATGATGAAATGGCTTTCAAGGTTTAAGAGATGGGTTCAATTTTCAATCTTTGCGAATGAATACGATCTCAATAAATGTCAAGATTTATATATGTTTTTTGATTGTGATATGATTCTTTAACTTTAGACAACTAATCAACAAAGTTTTTGGTCACTTTTTCTATAAAAATGGCCTTACGAATGGAGTGAGATTCAATATTGGAAGCGAAAAGGGTCTTTAAATGCAAGTTTTGATAAATAACGCTAAATTTTTGTACTAAATCTTATTTTTTTGAAAGGAATGACTCAAATTAAGGCCAAATATTAGGCACAAGAAAAAGGGCAAAAGGATCATCCCGACTAAACTTACCACTTTATCGATTAAATACGATCTCAAAATCCCAAAATTGGATTCCAACCAGAATCGGTCAGAAAAATGAATATTCACTTAATGATTGTTTAGTTTCAACATCTATATTTCTCATTTGCTGATGCCTGGAACAAAATTCTCACCTTCTTTGCACTAGAGTTTCAATAAATTAAAGCTTTATTGACTTTCTTCTTACTCAACTTTCCTCCAAAATCAACAAAATAACGATAGACAACGACTACACCTCATTTACGAACCAAGACAAAAAGTGACGATTATTTGTTTGGCAGAATAGAAGGGTTGATGGACTAGTAAACAGATAGTAATATATCATTTGATTGAG
>Ga0316217_10004788_pt1 | contig 14392 bp, 12 predicted proteins | sample 1anoAmetaG_FD_203633 | JGI IMG/M metagenome (GOLD analysis project Ga0316217, IMG submission 203633) | Freshwater microbial communities from Trout Bog Lake, Wisconsin, USA - 1anoA | ecosystem: Environmental > Aquatic > Freshwater > Lake > Hypolimnion/Profundal zone | place: USA: Wisconsin... | reverse complement strand
GTGCCCTGGCTGATCGGCGGCCAGCGGCTCAGCCCGCGCCTGCCCTGGTTCCGCGGCGCGCCGGGAGGCCCCATGGAACCGGAAAACCGGGCGGTCTGCGACGTGGTCGCCAGCGAACTCCTGACCCGCCGGTTCAGCCTGACCGTGGACTGCCACTCGGGCTTCGGCGTCAACGACCGGATCTGGTTCCCCTACGCCCACACCCGGATGCCCATCGCCCACCTGGCCGAGATGCACGCGCTCAACGACCTCCTCCAGGAAACCCTCTGCCACCACCGCTACATCTTCGAGCCGCAGAGCAGCCAGTACCTGGCCCACGGGGATCTCTGGGACCATCTCTACCTCCGGGCCCGGGCCCGGCCCGAGCGGGTGTTCCTGCCCATGACCCTGGAACTGGGCTCCTGGGCCTGGGTCAAGAAGAACCCCCGGCAGATCTTCAGCCCGCTCGGCATCTTCAATCCGCTGATCGAGCACCGCCAGCACCGGGTGCTGCGGGGCCATCTGGCCCTCCTGGAATTCATGGTCCGGGCCGCGGTCAGCTTCAGGCGCTGGGTGCCCCTGGAGCGGGACCGCGAGGACCATCGGGAACGCGCCATGACCCACTGGTATCCCGATCTGCAGATGGATGGCCAGCCATGACCACCTGGGTCCTGCTGCGCGGGCTCACCCGGGAGAAACGGCACTGGGGCAGCTTTCCCCGGCAGCTGCTGGCGCGGTTCCCGGAAGACCGGGTGCTGGCGCTGGAACTGCCCGGGAACGGCGAACTCAACGGGCTTGCCAGCCCGGTGAGCATCGGCGGGATGGCCGCGTTCTGCCGGGAGCAGCTGGCGCGCTCGGGCGCCGCCCCGCCCTGCATCCTGGTGGGGATGTCCATGGGCGCCATGGTGGCGTCCGAATGGGCCAACCGGCACCCCGGCGAGATCGCCGCCTGCGTCCTGATCAGCACCAGCTTCGGCTCGTTCAGCCCGTTCCACCGCCGCCTGCGGCCCCGGGCCTGGCCGGTCCTGCTGCAGATCCTCCTGGCCCGGACGGCGGAAGCCCGGGAGCTGGAGATATTCAGCCTCACCAGCAGCCTGCCCCGGGCCGACCCCCAGGTGCTCGCGGAATGGGCCGCCATCCGCCGGTCCCGGCCGGTGGCGGCGCGCAACGCGGTCCGCCAGCTGCTGGCCGCGGCGGCCTACCGGGCCCCGGCGCGGGCGCCGGTGGCGACCCTGGTGCTGGCCGGCGCCGGGGACCGGCTGGTCGACCCCCGCTGCTCGAAGGCGATCGCGGACCGGTGGTGCTGTCCCCTGGCGCTCCACCCCGAGGCGGGCCATGACCTGCCGCTGGACGACGGCGCCTGGGTCGCCGGGGAGATCCGCAGGTGGCTGAACCCAGCCCAGCTTCCCGCACCTGGTACTGAAGTCAGGAAATGACTTGAAGGTTTGGGGAAGCGAAAGTTTTTTTATCTTTTCTCGGCGAGCCTCGGCTATCTCGGCGTCCTCGGCGATATTCAATGTCATTGGTGCTTCGGCGCATTGACCTTATGCCCAGCCTATTCGATGCAAGGGACTATCGCCGAGGACGCCGAGATAGCCGGGGTTCGCCGAGAAAAAGCAAAACAATCTCCGCCTTTTCATCAAGGTATCTCCGGGACTCAGTACTACCCTGCGAACGCCGCCTCGGTCCTCGGCTCGGGCCGCGCCTGGTCCGCGGCGTCCGGGCCTGACGGGCCCTTGCGGCGGCGCTTGCGGCCCGCGGCCAACCCCATTTCATAGGTATGGGCCTGGCTCCTGAGCGGGGGGCCGGCGGGGTCCAGTCCCCTCCTGAGCACTTAGCCGTCAGGCCCCAGGACCCGGCCCTTCAGGTTGTCGCGCAGTTGCAGCTCCAGCAGTCCGAGCACCTTGGCCGCCGCGGCGGGATCCACCAGCGGGAACGCCACCTCCACCCGCTGATCCAGGTTGCGGGGCATCAGGTCCGCGGATCCGAGCAGGGTCTCGGGCTCGCCGTCATTGTGGAAGTGGAACACCCGGGCGTGCTCCAGGAACCGGTCGATGATGGAGACGATCCGGATCCGCTCGGACAGGCCGGGCACGCCGGAGCGCAGGCTGCAGGCTCCCCGCACCAGCAGGTCGACGGTCACCCCGTCCTGGCTGGCCTCGTAGAGCCTTTGGATCATGGGCGGGTCCACCAGGGCGTTCATCTTGAGGATCATCCGCGCCGGCCTGCCGGCCAGGGCGTGCCTGCGTTCCCGGTCGATCCGCCCGTACAGTTCCTGGCGGAGCTGGATGGGCGCGACCAGGAGCCGGTGCAGCATGGGCGGCCGGGTGTAGCCGGTGAGCAGGTTGAACAGGTTGGACAGGTCCTCGCCGAACTCCGGCCGGGCCGTGAACAGGCCGATGTCGGAGTAGACCCGGGAAGTGCGCTCGTTGTAGTTGCCGGTGGAGAGGTGGCAGTAGCGGCGCACGCCGCCGTTCTCCCGCCGGATGACCAGGCAGATGTTGCAGTGGGTCTTGTAGCTGGGCATGCCGTAGACCACGTGGACCCCGGCCTTCTCCATGCGCCGGGCCCAGGCGATGTTGGCTTCCTCGGCGAACCGGGCGCGCAGCTCCACGGTGGCGGCCACCTGCTTGCCGCGCTCCGCGGCGCGTTCCAGGGCCGCCGCGATCGGACTGGCGGGACTCATGCGGTACAGGGTCACCTTGATGGCCAGCACCTTGGGATCGTCCGCGGCGTCCCGCACGAACCGGACCACGCTGTCGTCGAAGCTCTGGTAGGGATGCAGGAGCAGGATGTCTTCCTTGGCGATGGCCTCGAAGATGTTCCGGTGGCCTTCCAGCTGCGGCACCGGCAGGGGCGGCAGCGCCGGGTCCTTGAGGTGGGCCAGGTCCAGCTGGCCGTACAGCTGCATCAGGTCGGCGAAGACCGTGAACCCTTCGGTGGGGTAGAGATCCTCCGGCGCCAGTTCCAGCTCCTCGATGAGCATGTCCAGCAGATCGCGGCTGAGGCCCTGTTCGTACTGCAGCCGCACCACCGCCCCCCGGCGGCGGCCGCGCAGGTGGGTCTCCACCATCTTCATCAGGTCGTCACCGGAATCTTCTTCCACCGGCAGGTCCGAGTCCCGGGTCACCCGGAGGGCGTGGCAGTTGCGGATGCTGATCCCGCGGAAGACCTGGTCGAGGTTCAGGCGCACCACGTCCTCCATCAGGACGAAGTCCTGCCCGGCCTCCCCCGGCAGCTGCAGGAACCGGCGCGAGCGGGTGAGCGGCACGTGGATGATCGCGAGCGAGGGCACCGGCAGCGCCACCTCCCCCCGGTCCTCGAGGCCGCCCAGTTCCGCCATGAGCACCAGCGCCCGGTTGCCCAGGCGCGGGAAGGGGTGGCCGGGATCGACCGCCAGGGGGGTGATGAGCGGCAGCAGGTCGCGCTGGAAATAGTCCCGGGTGAAGTCCAGCTGAGCTTCGTCGAGCTCGCCCGGCTTCAGGATGCGGACGCCTTCCGCCTGGAGCAGCGGTTCGATCGTCTGATGGAACAGGCGGTGCTGGCGCTGGGCCTGGTTATGGATGCGCCGGGACAGGACCTCCAGCATCTCCCGCGGGGTCAGCCCGTCGGGCCCGGGCTGGGTGATCCCGGCGTCGATCTGGCGCCAGATGCCCGCCACCCGGACCATGAAAAATTCGTCCCAATTGTGGGAAACAATGGCCAGGAACCTGACCCGCTCCAGGATCGGCACGCTGGGGTCTTCAGCCTCCTCCAGGACCCTTTCGTTGTAGTCCAGCCAGCTCAGCTCGCGGTTCAGGACATTTTCAGGGCTGGGGAAGGTATGGTTCATGGCCTTGATTTTCCCCCCAAGCCCAACCTGGGGCTCGGAGATTTCATGTAACTTTACTGCTCCCTCAGTTCGGGGAACGGCCGCTGCGGGTCCAGGCTTTCGGGAATCCCCGCCGGCCGGCCTGACCGGAAAAGTCATCCGTTCCCAGGATCGTCACGCCGAAATAACGAGGCTTCCTTAGGATTCAGGATCGTCCCCACAGGAGGACCCCACATGGCCTTTGCATTGGAATATGAAACTCTATTGCTGCAACCCCTCCCCGACGGGTGGGTCCTCAGGTCCCGCCGTCCCGAGGACATCCCGGCGGTAGTCGAACTCATGGAGCGGGTCTACATCGAGCCCCACGGACCGGAGGCGGTCTGGCCCGCGGAAACCCTGATGGAGCACTTCGAGCATTTTCCTGAAGGCCAGTTCTCGATCATCACTGACGAGGGCAGGCTGGTCGCGGATTCCACCTCGATGATGGTGGCTTCGGAAAAGGCGCTGCGCCCCCACCGCTGGTCCGCGATCACCGCGGGCGGGACCCTGGCTTTCCATGAGCCTGACGGCGACGCGTTCTACGGGGTCGACCTGGCGGTGGATCCGGTCTTCCGCGGGCGGGGCCTCGCCCGCCACCTCTACGCCGCACGGATCGCCCTGGCGTATCGCAAAGGATGCCGCAGGTTCGTGGCGGGCGCCCGGATTCCCGGCTACCACCAGGCGCCCGCCCGCCTTTCGGCGGAGGCCTACCTGAGCTTGGTGGAACGGAAGATGATCCATGATCCGACCCTCTCCACCCAGCTCCGGCTCGGATTCAACCTGCGCGGGCTGCTGCCGGACTACATCTCCGACCCCGAAAGCAGGAACTGCGCGGCCCTCATCGTCATGGAGCTTTGATGCGCTTCTCCGCGCCGAAACCGGTGATGTCCCGGCCAGTCCGGGTCTGCGCCGTCCAGTATGCCCTGCGCGCCATCTCCCGCTTCGAGGACTTCGCGCGGCTGGTCGAATCCTACGTCGATATCGGTGATGACTACGATGCCGATCTCATCGTCTTCCCGGAGTTGCTCGGCGCCCAGCTGCTGGGGCTCGTGGGCGGGGCGGGGGAACCTCCCGAGATCATGCGGCGGTTGGCCCTGGAGCACGCCGAGGCCTTCGACGCCCTGTTCGTTCGGATGGCAAATGAATACGAGCGGATCATCGTGGCAGGCACCATGCCCCGGTTCGACGGGGTCCGCCTGCTGAACGTCGCCTCCGTCTATTTCCCCGGCTTCGAGCCCGTACAGCAGTCCAAGCTGCACCTGACGCCCGCGGAGCGGACCGTCTGGAACTTCAGCCCGGGGCGCAACCTGGTGGTCATCGACACCGATTTCGGGAAATTCGCCGTGGCGATCTGCTACGACGTGCAGTTCCCCGAGCTGGTGAAGGTGCTCTGCAACCACCATGGCGTGCAGCTGGTGGTGGTGCCCTACATGACCGACGACCGGCGCGGCAGCTGCCGGGTCTCCACCTGCGCGAAGGCCCGGGCCATCGAGAACCAGATCTACACGGTCACCGCCGGGATGGTGGGCAGCCTGCCGCTCGCGACCTACTTCACCAGCCAGTTCGCCCAGAGCGGCATCTTCACGCCGTCCGATTTCGCCTTCCCGATGGACGGCGTCGCAACCGAAGCGGCGGCCAACGTCGCCCAGGTGATCGTCGCCGATCTCGATCTCGCCATGCTCGACAGGGCCCGCAAGCACGGCAGCGTGAACACCTTCCTCGACAGCCAGAGCGACACGCTGCACACCCGCTTCGACGGCGAGGTCAGGATGGTGGACCGGCACCTGGGCAGCCGCCTGCCGCCCGGGATTTCCTGATCGCGCCCGGGGGCGGGGAAAGCCCATTGCAAGAAACGTTACAAGGCTGTCGCAGGGATTTACACCCGGTGGCTTATTTTGAAGATCATCTTGTCCTTCATCCTTCCACGTGGCGGTGCCGCAGCGATGAAATCAAAAGCCAAACGCAGACAGGAAAGACAGTTGACCGACGAGAACGAATCAGAGGCCCCGGCGTCACAGGCAAGGCCGCAGTCTTCCATTCCTGGGATCTGCAGGGGCAACGAGCGCAACATGTGGGAGTCCCCCAAGGGCAGGAGCCAGGACTGGGGGAGGCCTCCCAGCTACGAGTCTGCCTGACCCCGGGAGGGCCGAACCATGATCATCCTCGAGTTCCGTTTCCGCGAAAACTTCTACAGCGCTTCCAGCCTTTTGAAAAGGCACAAGATACCCTGCGTGGCCGAACTGGGCATGGAGGATTGGCGCCCGAGCCACATCTTCCTGTTCGAGGACGCCCTGCGCACGGACCCGCAGCGGGAGGCCCTCGGCCTGGCCCGGGACATCGAGAGGGAAGACCGCCGCATGCAGAGGGGCCAGCACCAGTCGAACCTCGCCATCCCCTTGTGAAGAGGCCGGGCCCGGCCGCGGCTGATTGCCCAACCCGGTCCTTGCCGGATCTGGCAAAATAAAGACCAAATGGGAAAAGGGGATTCCGCCATGAGCCAGGCCGTCCTGCTCGATGATGACGTCAGCAAGCTGATCGCCGCCCGCCACCACGATCCCTTCGCCGTCCTGGGCCACCACCGCCAGGAAGGGGAGTCGGTGGTCCGGGCCTTCATCCCCCGGGCGGCGGAGGTGACCATCGCCGAAGGCGGACTGCGGATGGAGCGGCTGGGCTCCAGCGATCTGTTCCAGTGGCGCGGCGACGGGGCCGGGCTGCCCGAGCACTACCGCCTGATCTGGCGCGACAGCGGGCGCCACGAGCGCATCGGCCACGACCCCTACAGCTATCCCCCGCAGCTGGCCGACTTCGACCTGCACCTGTTCAGCGAAGGCAGGCACTGGCACGCCTACCGCTTCCTGGGCGCCCACGAGCATGAGGTGGACGGCGTCGCCGGGGTGCTGTTCGCCGTCTGGGCGCCCAACGCGGAGCGGGTGAGCGTGGTCGGCGACTTCAACGGCTGGGACGGCCGCTGCCACCCCATGCGGGTGCGCCCCGGCTTCGGGGTGTGGGAGCTGTTCCTCCCCGACCTGGAACCCGGAGCCCTGTACAAGTTCGAACTGCGCAACCGGGACAGCGGCGAAGTGCTCCTGAAGGGCGACCCCTACGGCCAGCGCTACGAGCTCAGGCCCAGCACCGCCTCGGTCGTGCCGGGCGCCCTGCCTTTCCCCTGGACCGACACCCCATGGCTGGAGCGGCGCGCCCGGCAGGACTGGCGGCACGCCCCCATGAGCATCTATGAAGTCCATCTCGGCTCCTGGCAGCGGGGCGACGAAGGGGAGTTCCTGAACTACCGGGAACTGGCCCGCAAGCTGGTGGACTACGTGCTCTGGATGGGGTTCAGCCACATCGAGCTGATGCCCGTCACCGAATATCCCTTCGACCAGTCCTGGGGCTATCAGGCCACCGGCTACCATGCCCCCACCAGCCGGTTCGGCAGCCCCGACGACTTCCGCCACCTGGTGGACCTCTGCCACGAGCATGGCATCGGGGTCCTGGTGGACTGGGTCCCGGCCCATTTCCCCAAGGACGCCCACGCCCTGGCCCGGTTCGACGGAACGCCGCTCTACGAGCACGAGGATCCCCGGCTGGGCGAGCACCAGGACTGGTCGACCCTGATCTTCAACCTGGGCCGCCATGAAGTGAAGAACTTCCTGCTGTCCAGCGCCATGTACTGGCTGCAGGAACTGCATGTGGACGGACTGCGGGTGGACGCGGTGGCCTCCATGCTCTACCTGGACTATTCGCGGGAACCCGGGCAGTGGCTGCCCAACCGCTACGGCGGCCGCGAGAACCTGGAGGCCGTGGACTTCCTCCGCGAGCTCAACGTGGTGGTCCACGACCAGTGCCCCGGGGCCCTCACCTTCGCCGAGGAATCGACCTCCTGGCCGCAGGTGAGCCGCCCGGTCCACCTGGGCGGGCTGGGGTTCGACCTGAAGTGGAACATGGGCTGGATGAACGACACCCTGCGCTACATGAGCCACGAGCCGGTGCACCGTGCCTTCCACCAGGACCTGCTGACCTTCAGCATGCTCTACGCCTTCACCGAGAATTTCGTGCTGCCCTTCTCCCACGACGAGGTGGTGCACGGCAAGGGCTCCATGCTCAACAAGATGCCCGGGGACGAGTGGCAGCGCTTCGCCAACCTGCGGGCGCTCTACGGCTACATGTTCGCCCACCCGGGCAAGAAGCTGCTGTTCATGGGCACCGAGTTCGGCCAGGGGCTGGAGTGGAACAGCCAGGGCGTGCTCGACTGGTACGTGCTCGACTATCCGCTGCACCGGGGACTGCAGCTGCTGGTGCGCGACCTGAACAGGCTCTACCGGGAGACGCCCGCCCTGCACTGCCTGGAATTCGACTGGCAGGGCTTCGAGTGGATCGACTGCCACGATTCCCAGCAGTCCGTGCTGTGCTTCCTGCGCTGGGCCGGCGACGCCTTCGTGGTGGTGGTGGCCAGCCTCACCCCGGTCCCCCGCCACGGCTACCGGATCGGCGTGCCGCGGCCCGGCCGCTACCGGGAGATCCTCAATACGGATTCGGCCCTGTACAGCGGAAGCAATGTGGGCAACGGGGGCCGGGACCTGCCCGCCCAGGAAACCCCATGGATGAACCGCCCCTGGTCCCTGGAACTCACGCTGCCGCCCCTGGGCGTCCTCGTGCTGCGCCTGGAGCCGGAACCCGGGGAGACGATCTGATCAAGCCGTCGTTGTGGAATCGGCCTTTCCGCAACGGCCCCTAATTGTCGAGCGGTTCGAAGTTGATCTTGGTGATCCAGTCCCTGAGCATCCGGGCCAGGGTCTGGGCGTCGCCCAGCTCGAATTCCTGGTTGAGTTCAAGCGTGAACGAGCCCTGGTTGGACAGGGCCATCCTCTGCCTCGGCTTGATGGCGATCATCCGGCGCAGTCCGTCATGGGTCATACCAATATCAAAATCACATTCCGCGATGCCAACCTGGGACATGGTCCCCTCCTGACTAAAGGCTAAAACCCTATTATAGGCCGCCGGGATGGCAGCCGGTCTGGCCGCGGCTCCAGTCCTGGATTGCGCAATTTGTTGAATATTAATGAGTTCCCGCGATTCAACGGAACCGTCACAGAAAAGTTACAACCTTGACCGGCCGCAAGAATTACCTGTTCATCTACCCGTTACGTCCCTGATCCAGGCTGGAGGCTCCAACCAGCCGAGGAGGCGACGAGATGCGGAACACCCCTGGAACCGCGTGGAAGATGGCTCTTGCCTTCAGTGCGGTCGCCGCCATGGCGGCCAATCCGGAACCGCCCGGGCAGAAGGTCGCGAAGTATGTCTTCCTGTTCATCGGGGACGGCATGGCCATGCCCCAGATCAGTTCCGCCGAGGTGTTCTCCAGGGCGATGTCCTCCAAGGACATCGAGATCAAGCGCCTGGGCTTCACGCAGTTCCCCGTGGCCGGCCTGACGACAACCTACGACGCCGGTTCCTTCATCACCGACTCGGCCTCGGCCGGCACCGCGCTGGCGACCGGGAACAAGACCCTCAACGGCGTCATCAACATGGACACCAGCAAGACCCACACGTTCAAGCTCATCACCGAATATGCCCATGAACGGGGACTCAAGGTCGGTATCGTCACCACGGTCTCCATCGACCACGCGACACCCGCGTCGTTCTATGCCAAGACCCCTTCCCGCGGCAACTACTACGACATTTCGGTCCAGCTGGGCAGGAGCGGTGTCGAGTATTTCGGCGGCGGCGGGTTCCTCCAGCCCCGGGGCAAGAACAACGACCAGCCGGACGCCATCCACCTCGCCCAACAGGCCGGCTACACCTTCGTCAACGACAAGGCCGCGTTCCTCGCCCTTAAGCCGGGCTCGGGCAAGATCCTCGCGGTGAACCACACCCTGCAGGATTCGGCCTCTATGCCGTACGAGATCGACCGCAGCCCGGATGATCTCCGGCTGGCCGACTACACCCGCAAAGGCATCGAGCTGCTTTCGGGCAACCGGAAGGGCTTCTTCATGATGGTCGAGGGTGGCAAGATCGACTGGGCCTGCCATGCCAACGACGCCGCCTCCTCCATCCGCGACACCCTCGCCTTCGACGAGGCCGTTCACGAGGCCGTGGCCTTCGCCGGCAGGCACCCCAAGGACACGCTCATCGTCGTCACCGGCGACCATGAGTGCGGCGGCATGACCCTGGGCTTCGCCGGCACCCAGTATTCGACCTTCTTCACCCGCATCGCGCCCCAGAAGATGTCGTTCCAAAGATTCAACGACGAGGTGGTGGAGCCCTACAAGAAGGCCACCGCCCGGGACAAGGCCAGGATCGGGGATCTCCTGCCCGCCCTCCGGGACGCCTTCGGCATCGACTTCGCGGCCCTGTCCCCGGGCCAGAAGACGCAGCTGGAGCAGGCCTTCCGGCACACCATGGGCGACGACGCGGCGCACCCGGACCAGGAAGGCCGGTTCCTGCTCTACGGCGGCTACGAGCCGTTCACCATCAAGGTGACCCAGCTGCTCAACCAGAGCGCCGGCATCGGCTGGACCAGCTACGCCCACACCGGGGTCCCGGTGGCGACCTTCGCCCTGGGCGTCAACCAGGGCCTGTTCGCCGGATACTACGACAATACCGACATCTTCCGCCGGCTCGCCAGGACCATGGGTGTCGCCAGCGTCAACCCATGAAACAGGCCGGAGGCAGAGGCTGGCGCGACTTCGTCTTCTGCCTGGCCATCACCCTGGTGAGCATCGTGATCTTCGCCCTGCCGTCGGGGTTCGCCCCGGCGGCCGCGGACGGACACTCGGCCACGGTCCTGGCCCGGGTCACCAGGGTCGACAACGCCATGGTCAAGGTGCTCGGCCCGATGAAGCACGGCGAACAGCAGCTCACCATCACGGTGCTTTCCGGCCGGTTCTCCGGACGCAGCTTCGAGACCACCAACAACCTGGTGGGCAAGATGGAGATCGACAAGTTCTTCACCCCCGGCGACCGGGCCTTCGTGGTGCTCGACCTGGACGGCGGCGAGGTGGCCTACGCCAATGTCATCGATCATTTCCGGCTCGACGTCCTGGCGGGGCTGGCCGCGGTGTTCTTCGCCATCCTGGCCCTGATCGGCGGCTGGGTGGGGGTCAAGGCGATCCTCTCCTTCATCTTCTCCGGGGCCGTGCTGTTCAAGCTGCTGCTCCCGGCCATGCTCCGGGGCTGGGATCCGGTCTGGACCACCCTGGCGGTGGTGGCGGCCATCACCTCGGTCACCCTGTTCCTGGTCGGCGGCCTCACCCGCCGGGCGGTCACGGCGTTCGCGGGCACCATGGGCGGAGTCGCGGCCACCTCGATCCTTTCGGTGCTCGTCACCAAGGCCCTGCACCTGCACGGCGCGGTCCGGCCCTTCACCGAGACCCTGCTCTACTCGGGCTTCGGCAACCTGGACCTGAGGCGGCTGTTCATGGCCGGCATCTTCCTCGCGTCCTCCGGGGCGGTGATGGACCTGGCCATGGACATCGCCGCGGCCATGGACGAAGTGCGGGCGCAGAACCCCGGCATCGGCCGGCTGGAGCTGGTCCGTTCCGGCATCACCGTGGGCCGGCATGTCCTGGGCACCATGACCACCACCCTGCTGCTGGCCTATTCCAGCGGCTATTCGGCGATGCTCATGACCTTCATCGCCCAGGGCGTGCCGGTGGCCAATGTCCTGAACATGGTCTACATCGCCGCCGAACTCGCCAACACCCTGGTGGGCAGCTTCGGCCTAGTCCTGGTCGCGCCGCTGACCGCGGTGGCGGGGGGGTTCCTGCTCACCGTCCGCCGGCCTGGCGAAGTCACAAAGAAATCACAGGAATCTGCCCATGAATTAACCCGCGGCCGATAGCCTGCGCACAGCCCCTGGCCAGGGGTGTCCGCGGAAGCTCCGATGCCGACCCAAGGTCCCGATCCCACCACCCACAAGCCCTCGGTGCGGCTGTACCTGGATCTCTGGAACCTCCTGCTGATCCTGCTGGGGATCACCCTGGTGCTGCTGCTGAGGCCTTCCTGGTTGTAGGCAGCTGTTACGGAAATGGGCCGGAATCGTCGCAGCCAGGAAACATCCTTGGGTCAAAGTCGGTTGGAACAGCCAACCCCACCTGACAAGGAGCGTCCCCGTGAAAGCGCATCGCCTGATCGTTTCGATCGTGACCCGACTCGCCATCCTGGCCGCGGGCACCGCCTGCCTGGCCCAGACTCCGCTCACCGTCTACACGGCCCTGGAGACCGACCAGATCCAGGCCTATGAGCAGGGCTTCAACAAGGCCTACCCTGACGTGAAGATCAAGTGGGTGCGGGAATCCACCGGCATCATCACCGCCAAGCTCCTGGCCGAGAAGGCCGCGCCCCAGGCCGACGTGGTCATGGGCGTGGCCGCCTCCTCCCTGCTCCTGCTGGAGAAGGAAGGCATGCTGCAGCCCTACGCCCCCAAGGGGGTGGAGAAGCTCACCAAGAAATACGTCAGCGAAAAGAACCCGCCCACCTGGGTCGGCATGGATGTCTGGGGCGCCACCATCTGCTTCAACACGGTGGAGGCCGCCAAGCAGGGCCTGAAGAAGCCCGAGAGCTGGAACGACCTGCTCAAGCCCGAGTACAAGGGCAAGATCGTCATGCCCAACCCCGCCTCCAGCGGCACCGGCTACTTCGACGTGAGCGCCTGGCTGAAGATGTTCGGCAGCGAAAAGAAGGGCTGGGAGTACATGGACAAGCTGCACGAGAACATCGGCCTCTACGTCCACTCCGGCTCCAAGCCCGGCAAGCTGGCCGCCACCGGCGAGTTCCCGGTCGGCATCACCTTCGAGTACCGCGCCGCCAAGAGCAAGTCCGAAGGCGCGCCCATCGACCTGGTGTTCCCCAGGGAAGGCCTGGGCTGGGATCTTGAGGCCACCGGCATCATGAAGGGCACCAGGAAGCTGGACGCCGCCAAGAAGCTCGCCGACTGGTGCGCCTCCAAGGACGCCAACGAACTCTACAAGGCCAACTTCGCCATCGTCGCCTACCCCGGCGTGGCCCAGCCCATGCCCAACCTGCCCACCAACTACGAGGCCATGCTGGTCAAGCAGGACCTCAAGTGGACCGCCGCCAACCGCGACCGGATCCTGGCCGAGTGGACCAAGCGCTACGACGGCAAGTCAGAGAAGAAGTAGTTGCGAGCACAACAGGGCGGGGGTGAGCGGATGGCCGGATTCCTGGCAGTGGAAAGCGTCGTCAAGCGTTTCGGATCGTTCACCGCCCTCGCCGATATCAACCTGCAGGTGGCCAAAGGCGAGTTCGTCTGCCTGCTGGGGCCTTCGGGCTGCGGCAAGACCACCCTGCTGCGGATCATCGCCGGCCTGGAAATGCAGGACACCGGCACCGTGCGGATGGAGGGCAGGGACATCAGCCACCTGCCCCCCGCCCGGCGCGACTACGGGATCGTGTTCCAGAACTACGCCCTGTTCCCCAACCTCGACGTCGCCGACAACATCGGCTACGGCCTCAGGACCGGCCGCGCGGCGCGCCGCGCCCGGGTCGCCGAGCTGCTGGCCCTGGTCGGCCTGAGCGGCGACGAGCGCAAGTATCCCAGCCAGCTCTCCGGCGGGCAGCAGCAGCGGGTGGCGCTGGCCCGGGCGCTGGCCACCTGCCCCAGCCTGCTGCTGCTGGACGAGCCCCTTTCGGCCCTGGACGCCCGGGTCAGGATCCACCTGCGCCAGGAGCTCAAGCAGCTGCACCAGAAGCTCGGCATCACCACCATCATGGTGACCCACGACCAGGAGGAGGCGCTCAGCCTGGCCGACACCGTGGCGGTCATGGACCACGGCACCATCGAGCAGGTCGGCAGCCCCGAGCAGATCTACCACCAGCCCGCTTCCCGGTTCGTGGCGGACTTCGTGGGCCATTCCAATTTCCCGCCGGTGACCGTGCGCTGGGACGGCAAGGTCGAACTGGCCGGCCAGGAGATCCCGGTGGCCGGCACCTATCCGGCCGGAGCCGCGCGGCTGTTCTGCCGGCCAGAGGACATCCGGATCGGCGCCCACCCCGGCGCCGGCGGGCTGATGGCCATGGTGGAGAGCCTGGAATTCCTGGGCCCGGTCCGCCGGGCCACCCTGCGCCTGGAGCAGGCCCGGGAGATCGTGCTCCGGGTCGATCTCAGCGCCAAGGATCCCGGCATCGCCACCGGCCAGCGGGTGCCGGTGGGCTTCCCGTCGGAGCGCATGCGGCTGTTCGCGGACGAAGCCCTATGAAGCCTGGACCGCGGACCGGCGGCTCGATCCTCACCGCCGACGAGCGCCTGGCCCAGTTCATGGCCTTCGGCATGGCCGCCCTGCTCCTGCTGTTCCTGGCCTGGCCCCTGGGCGAGATCCTGGTCAAGGCCCTGCAGGGGCCCGAAGGCCAGTTCATCGGCCTCGGGAACCTGCGCGGACTGCTCACCGAGCCGCGGCTGCTGGCGGCGGCCTGGAACAGCTTCTACCTCGCGGTCATCGCCACGGCGCTGGTGGTGCCCGCCGCCCTGGTCTTCGCCTTCGCCCTGGCCCAGTCCAGGATCCCGGCCAAGCCCCTCTTCAAAGTCATCGCCCTCAGCCCGCTGCT
>Ga0316217_10004787_pt1 | contig 14397 bp, 20 predicted proteins | sample 1anoAmetaG_FD_203633 | JGI IMG/M metagenome (GOLD analysis project Ga0316217, IMG submission 203633) | Freshwater microbial communities from Trout Bog Lake, Wisconsin, USA - 1anoA | ecosystem: Environmental > Aquatic > Freshwater > Lake > Hypolimnion/Profundal zone | place: USA: Wisconsin... | reverse complement strand
GAATCAAAAAATCATTCAAACAGACCTTAGACCTATCTCTGTACCTTATCTTCTTCCCTGAAAAACGAACTCACCAACTATACACTAAATAGACATTCGCTTACAACAAGTCCGGAGAGTCCAAAGGCCTGCGTTCTCCGCTGTAGTGTAGATTGGGGTAGACCTTCAAAAAGAAGTAAATCGCATGGCCCACAAGAATACTAACCATCATGCTCTTGAGATCGGGAGTGTCGAGCAGCCAGTCAAAGAAGAAGATGAACCTAGGGTTAGGGTGAAGGTACCAGATGAGGTAGGGGGCTCTCAGAAAGATCATATTCACCATGATGAAGTTATCTTCGTTCGTTCGTCCGTAAAGGTAGTAGATGGAATATTTGAAAATATTTCCAAGGTGGTTGATAGCGAAGATGCCTGCGATTACTTAAAGGACTGAACAGAGAACAAACATCAGGTACAGAAAATCAATGCTTCCTCGATGCAAACTACGTTCTAGATTCTTGAGAATGTGGTAGCTAGGTTAGAAAGAGTTACAAGAACATGATTTAGAAGAAGGTGTAGATGTTGAGACGTTTAATGAAGAAGAAGCAGGTGAACATACGCCAGACCTGAGTTGAGTTATAGCTGCATTGAATGCAAAGGTACCTACTTGTCCCTCCCACAGGATTTTGTCGAGGTTGAAGTACAAGTCGTAGCGCTAGGCATAGCCGAGTGCCTATATGGCTAGGCCTGCGAACTGGTGCAGCATGATGATGCGAGTCACGGGCGGAATCTACTGCCAGAAGCGGTCAAACATTATTCGTGTTAAGATTATATACTAATGTCGTGTAATAATTTGTACTTTAGCAGCAAACTTTGCCACTTGCTGCAACTCTGGCCAATGTGCTTATAGCTTCAGAGGAGGTTAGTTTGTGATTGTGGGCTGATTGAGGGATTGGGTTATTTATAATAATTGAGAAGATGCACAGGAAGTTGCAGGAGCAGACAAAAACGATAGAGTATCTCAAATCCAAGTACAAGTAGAGAACTGGAGAAGATATCGTCATGCCTAAGAGTTGGGAGGAGTATTTGAGCATTGAGGAGGAAGAGGCTCCCATCAGACCATTGCCCCAAACTGCCAAAGTTCAGCAAGAAACCCTCACCTTCCTCACGGCCATTGACAGGCTTAACCTCCCCACTCGTCTCAGCTACTCCAAACCCCCTTTTACTTCCTTTTCACCTGCCAACAAGTTCCATATGATTGAGGTTATTGACCTCTCCCACTTCAAAGCCAACGTAGAAAACCTCATATTTAGGGTTTTTCCAAGAACTCCTTGCGGGAATTCCTCAGCAGGATCGTGGATATGAGATGTCTGAAGATGGTCAATCTTAGGAAAAATGGGATAGGCGAGGAGTGTGCTGAAGAAATCGAGACGCTGCTAGGGATAAAGCGCATAACACGAGTGGATCTTTCTTCGAACGAGATGGGAAAGACGTGTTTGCAGATCATATCTAAGAACTTTAACCACCTCGAATGGGTTGAGTAGCTAACCACTGAAGTAGCCTAAGTCGCAACGCCTTCCTCTTCGACAAACTGCCTCTCCAGGCTCTCCTCAACTCAGTCCGAGTCAACGGCAAACTCTACCACATGCAGATGGACTGGCAGGACGACAAAATGCTTTATACCTTCATCACCTACCTCAAAATAAAGCCCCACCTACAGTAACTGACCGCCCATTCAGCTCTTTGGCTCCAGTAGATAGTAGGATCACTCCCGAAGCCATGGAGATCATTGCGCAGATTCTGGACACGAGATAAAGCAAAAAAGACAACTATCGAGTTTATAGCCTGAATTTTGATTTCTGCTACCTCTAAAAAGATGTGTTTGGGCATCTCAGCAAAGCCCTCACTGGCAATTTGTCTCTAATCCGGCTGATTCTCTCAAACAACCACTTAGGAGAAGACGCGATTATCCCTTTTCTGACTGTGCTGGCGAACAACCTCTCACTTGTTGAGGTTAGCTTGTCGGCTAACCTGCTCGAGGACAGGTTTGCCTTCGCTTTTGCCCAGTGTCTCAGGAAGAATGAGATTCTGCAAATCGTAGACCTCTCCAAGAATAATATTGCAGTTTAGGGGGGCAACTAGATTCTAAGGGCTTTGGGGGAGGCTAACGACACCATCGAATCTTTGGGAGCTTTCTAAACGTATCTATTCCTTCATTAAGAAACATGCGGCTGGGCTCAGAACTTGTGCAGAAAATAAGAAGAGCCTTAAGAATCAACAAAGTTTCCAAAGACGTGCGGTCAAAGATACTGAGTGAGTAGCCCAGCCTTTCGGTGGCCGAAATAGCAAACAGACAGACCTAGGCCTTCCTGGACAGCTAGTTTTTGTAGTACGAGCTTGTGTAGCCTCTGGCAGTGACGAACCAGATCAGCAACGACCCATACCGCTTTCAGATCTGGAAGTTCAAATGATCAGAAATGTAAACTTGTCAATAAAGAAATCACTTGCGGTTGAGCTGGGAGTTCAGGCGGAATACTGTGTGCAGAAGCTACTTGCACTTCTTGCACTCAACTGGCTTCTCCAACTCCTACACACGGCATCTCAACCCCTTTAGCTCTTGTCTCTAGGAGGAGAGCTAGGCATTAAGTGAGGCAAGTTGCCCAGCCAAGGCTTACTTTTGTTGCTGCTCTTACTCAAGTTTGGTCGAAAGGCTGAAATGTTCGCCTTCCAGCTAAAAGATGCGTCTCTATCTTTCTTTGATGAGTTTGGTAGTTGAGGTCTGTTGGTTTTCTAGGTTTTGCGAGAGAGTGGCGACTTCTTCCCTGAGGGTGGCAACTTGGTCTTGTGAGGAATCCTGCAGCTGCAGTAGTTGCAACTTTAGGTCAGCATTTTAATCTGAAACAGTGTTAAACTCCTGGTGTTGTGCAGTGTAGTTCTGACTGAGCTGCTAGATTTCTTTCTTCAGGCTCTCCACCTCTTCCCTCAGCTCAAGGTTCAGATTTATCTGGCTTGACATCATTTCCTATAAGTCGAATTCCTCTTGATCTGCAGCGACTGGAGTGTTCCTCTTGGTCTCATACTCCTTGAGGAGCGATTTGAGGCTTTAGTTTTCAGATTAGAGCGATTTGGTCTTTTGGCTCAAGTCTATGGCCAACTGCTGCTTTTACAGGTGTAGCTCTTTCACCCTACTCTCCAGCATCGCCACTCTCCTGTTTAGAGTTTCATTGCTGGAAAGCTAGGTTTTTGTGAGTTATGGCTCGTTTGCGGAGTTGTTGGTTTCTCTACTCTCTCTCTTCTCCTTGCTGCCTCCTAATTCTATGACTCTAGTCTAATTTCTGCAGAGAAGGGGAGAGGTGACGTTACAGGCTTTGGGGGAGACGATTTTGGTGAAAGAATGTTGGTTGAGATGTTTAGGAGATGTATTGATCCAAGTGGAGTGTGTGATCCTATGGGGGGGCTGAATTTGGAGATGAAGATGGGATGGTTTGTATAAAGGGGTAGAGTTGGTCATGAGCAGTGTTGGAACGTTTTACTTCTTAGATGGACTGGTAACACGATGGTGGATCAGTTTTGAAACTTCCTTTTGGCTGTCGATCATCATTTTCTATTTATATTTGTGTAGAAATTGCTTTCGTTAAATTTAAAATAAGATTAAGATCTCTTTGTTTCTTTCCTCCGCATGACTTATTCTGAATTCTAACCTCAACCGATTTATGAAATTTTTAGTCCATATTCAAACAACCACATTCAACAAAATTAGTGCCCAAATCTCATGCAAGGTGTGCTGCTTATAATGAATTAACATTTGATCCATCAGTGGTGTCCGTGGTCATGTCCGTGGGCACTGGGGGCGTGGGGTTTTTGGGGAGCTGAGCCAATTACTTTATCAGGGATGAGGTTGGCTGCGGCTTCTGGGGTTCTAAGTCACCCTAAACTTACAATCCTGAGTGGAAGATCAGAGGTTAGTTGTGTCTTTCGTCGGCTAGCTCGAAAAAGGCTCTGTCGGGGTTGACGGCGTAGCGAGAGTTGGACCAAAGTGGGACATGCTTTGACCCCAGAATGACCTAACGCTTGAGGGAGGACAGCCTCACATCGCCGTACAGCTTGAAAAGGTCGTAGCCGATGAAGCCTGCGGTGACTCCAGCTACTAATCCAGCAATAGGCACAGAGTACCCTCTGATGGGGATTACGGGGAGTGCGAGTCTGCGAGTGAGCTGAGTGGGGGAGGAGTTACTACGTACCCGAGTAGGCCCAGGACTGCGCCTCCGGTGTTGGGGAGTCGTTGGAGAGTCCTCTATGTGTGCTTGAGTGAGTGGCGTTCGTGTTCGTCGAGGTAGCCTTCGTAGGTGTAGTAGGGGACGACTTTGCCGTTGGCGTCGGGGAGCTCAATGGAGAGTTGACCGGATTGTGCCATCACTATTATCAATTATTGCGAAAATCAATTTATTTAATATCACTCACCACCAAACACCACTCACCCACTCATCACCCATCTATCTCCACACCATCAAATGCCCTGCCCAACAAATCTCAGCCATCTCTAGCCACAGTCTGCCTGCTTCAGTAGCCCTTGATTGTTTTAAACCTTTGGATGCTGTAACACTTTATAGCTATAGCGTATTGATTATTGTAACTGATAGGAGGTCGGCAAGAGCTTTGTTGCCAGCTGCAGGTGGAGGTGGTCTGACAAATGCGAAAGTAGTGAAGGATACGGAAGTATAACCCGAAATGGTTTGTATTGATCACAATTATTTAAAATCCTACCCAATGAAGACTATAGCCTTGATTATCTTACTAGTACTTGCCATACCCACCACGACCGTTTTCGTCAAAGTCACCAAGACAAACCCCCAGCCCACCCCACCAAACCAACTGCCGCCCAAACTCATCGCGGGCGAGATCCATTACTCCCGCATCCCTGTGTAGTACTGGGAACATCGGCTGCAGGCTGTGAAAAGCATGGGCTTCAATGCGCTTTCGGTCTACATTATGTGGAACTACCATGAAGTCGCAAAGGGCAAATTCGACTATACTACCGAAAACAAGAATCTGGCACTTTTCTTGCAACTGGCTCAAAAATATGGCTTTTATGTGCTCATCCGTCCCGGACCCTACGTCTGTGCCGAGTGGGACTTCGGAGGGCTCCCTGCTCGGCTCCTCAACATCAACGGCATCAAACTTAGAGCCAACAATGCTATCTACCTTGCTGAGGTCAGGGAGTACTTTGCCTCTTTGGTGCCCATTCTTTCGCCCTATCTGGCAGTGAACAGTGGACCCATCGTACTGTTGCAGATCTAAAACGAGTACGGGTTCTACGGCAGCGACAAAACCTACATCTAGCAGCTGCGGGCGATGTGGAAAGATCTGGGGGTGGTGAGTGAAGAGTACTACGTTGACACGGTCTACAACATCGAAAAGTGCCACTGGTCAGGAGCCAACATCGGCATCAACGACGGCATCTCAGAAGAGCAGTATGTTTACGTCCGGTCTTTCGAGGGCAAGGGCATGATCTTCGGAGGGTAGATCTACAGTGGCTGGCTGACTCACTGGGGGGAGAGTTTCCAAGGCAAGGACATGACTCGCTACATGAATTAGTTTGGTTTCCTCTTCAGCAAAAACCATTCCTTCTCGATGTACATGGTGCATGGGGGGAGCAACTTTGGGCTGACTGCTGGAGCCAACGCCAAAACCAAAGGTGGGGACTACTAGGCCCATATAACCTCATACGACTATGACGCTCCAATCGACGAGCAAGGGTCAACAAACCAGAAGTTTACTAGTTTTAGGGATCTCGCCAAACAGTATGTTGACTGGCCCATTCCCGAGCCCCCAGCCCCAATCCCAGCCATTAGTATTGCAGCTTTCAAACCTTACAAGATCGCTGCTTTGTTCGGAAGTCTGCCTCCTCCGACCATCTCCAAATCCTCACAAGCCTATCTGTTCGAAACGAACCAGCTTCAAATGTACAACCAAGGCTTCGTTCTGTACTAGATCACCCTGAATAAAAACACTCACAGCCTCAAAATGGTAGTACATGATTTCGCAGTTGTCTATCTTGATGGAGACTTCGTGGGAGCCTATGATAGGGCAGTCTCTGTTCAACATGCCTTCAATGTCACCTGTGCTAATAACAGCTGCAAGTTATCCATTTTGGTTGAGGCCATGGGGCATATTAACTTTGACCATCAAATGGAGTCAGATCGCAAAGGGTTGGTTTCATTCAGTGACAATAAGTAAACCAAATTTGTGTGGGATATGACCAAAATAAATGTAGACTAAAGCATTTTGAGTTGGAGGAATTTGGACATAAGGAGTTTCCCTTCCTTGTCAAGAGCTACTTTTACACTTGAAACAGTAGGAGACACCTTTATCAATGTCAAGAACTACAAGAAGGGCTATGTTTGGGTGAATGGACGTAATCTAGGCCGTTACTGGAATATTGGGCCATCCCAGAAAGTGTTCTGCCCCGGAGTATGGCTGAAGAAGGGAGCAAACGATCTCTTCATCCTCGACCTCCTGACTGACGAGGTGGCAGAATTAACTGGAGATAAAATATTAAAGTGATTTACAAAATCCCTCAAAAACTTTTATTAAGATCAAAAGGGTTGGGGGCATACCTTTCTTTGCTTCTATTTTTGAGCTATTCAAGCTTGGGCTTTATTGTAGAGACGTCGGGCCTTTCCACTTTGGCATCGAATAGCGTCACGTTTACAGAATGAGGTTCGGATAGGGCATGGATTGAGCGATCAATGTACTTTTCGTTTGCGAATTTCCCTTAAACAGCTCTCTAAATAAGTCTTTTCTTACGTTCAGTTGGTTGAGGTTTATTCGGTATTCTTCCTCATTCATGTACTTTTCGGCCTACTTTCTCATGTTTTTGTCCTAGATTTGCTGTTTGAGCTGTTGGAAATACTGCTGTTTTTGGTTGTAGGCTACGTTGTTGCGATTATTCAGCATCTTTCCTATCAGCCCATAAGAGAGTTCCTAAGGGTTAACTTTGTCCTCTTATCTTTTGCGTTGTTCATGTATTCTGACCTGTTGGTCGAGAATCTCTTTCATCCTAAGGTTCGCATACTTCTTCTAATAATCTTTTTAGTTGGCCTTTCTCATCTCCTCTTCCCTTTTACGTTGGGCCTCGATTTCGACGTGGTTGAGTTCAAACATTTTTTATTTTCTGTTCTACCTCTACATGACCTAAAGATATTTCTCCTAAATGACACTGTTTGAACGGTAGCGCCATGTGTTATCAAGTTGTCTTTTCTGTGATTTGCTAGATTGGTAGCTCAAATCCTACTTTTCCTTCATCAACTACATCTCTCTTTGCTAAGCTTTGATTCGTTCTTTCTCGTAGATTTGCCTATCAAGTTAATCAATCATTTTTTTCTTTTAGGCTTAAACCTGCCTTCTACGTTCGAGCTGTGCTTGATATCCGATATCCATTGAGTGATGATTCAGCAAAGAGTAATCTTTTGTTTTCTACTAGAGAATGCCCCTAAACAAGAATTTATTTTAGCTCTATACTTATTTTTTTCTCTAAAAATGTTCTTTTCTCCTCTATTTTTCTGCCTATTCGATTTCCCTTACCTTTCTCAAAGTTTCTTCGGCATATTTATTTTATTAAAGTTTTTTCAGCTGTTACTTATGCTCTTTTTAGTGAATCTGAGCATCCAGATGCTATCTTTATTATCTTACAATTACTTCAAGCGCTTTCTTTTTTCTTAAGTAAGCAATGATGCATATTGCTTAGCTTTTTGGTCTTCCAAAGCTTTTTGTTCAGTTATTAATGCCCATTAATCAACTCTTGCTGATTTTCTTTGGGCGAGACCACCGCTCCTCCATTCGGCCATTAGATAAATTTATTATTGCAGGTGCCCAAATTCACACAATTAAATAAAAAGCTTATTACATTTAGTCCCAAAGAATTTAGAATACAATAAAAAGATAAACACTATCACTTCTGTTCAGATTGATGCTCTGAGTGCGCATGCAGAGATTGTCCGAATTTGTAAACATTGAGCTATTTTAGGAGTTATTCAGCTATGGCAAGAGGGTTGCTTTTGGTTTAGGAAAGCTAAGAATTCAAGGAGTAAAAGCTTTCGTTTGAACTTTTATGCACAAGGCTGAGCTCTTCTGAAAGTTCCTATTGCGAAGGTATTCTCTAAAGTGGGGCATACTTTTTGTTTATTTAGCATATCTTTTGAAACAAATGCCTATAATCTTCCGGAATTTCCTCATACCTCTCCATATTTAACGATTAGACGGGATTAGTGGATAAAGGGACTTGAATCTCATAAGAACTTTCGTTTGCAGGTGATTTTAAGTTTTTGTCCTCAACCTTTTAGATTTTCGAATAGGCCAATTCAATCTCATTCTCCTGATTGCTTACAATTTACTAAGGCTATTCACTTTAATCTTATCTCAGCTTTTCTTTTTGCAGCTAAAGGTGGTTGTAGATACTATTTTTGTTTTTGAAGGATATGAGCTTTTACTCTTAATACTAAGTTTCCACTTCGTCAGTAGCAACAACAGCAATTGGCCTAGAGACACAGGGGTTGAAAAAGCTGCTGCTTGAACTTGAAATGACCTTTTTCCTTTCCTTTACAATTGAGTTTTTGCTTATGTTAGATGCAAAGACTCGTGAACTATTAATTTAGCTCAGTTATTCGATTTCTCTGAAGGTAAATTTAATATTGATTTCGCCCACTACCACCCTGCCTTTGTAAAGTATTGGAAAAGCAAGCAAGCACTTATTATTTCGATTGACCTTCTTTTATTTCTTGCAGCTCATTTCTTCAGAAAAGGGAATCACTGATCTTTAGCTCACAATCGACTCTAGCTTTGCCTCAGAGCCTAAGGGAGTAAAAATAAGTTTGAGCAAAGCTGGAAAGTTTTTGATTTTGGTGGTTTCAGGTTCATTTTGAATGAGAAAAGGTCTGAGAGTTGAAAAATCAGCCTTATTGCCTATAATCGGATAGATGGTGGTCTGAAACTGGGTTAGTTGATTGACTATCGTTAGAGAATAGTGGGAGGATATATGGCTGTTCTACATAAACTACGCAAAGAGGAGTTGAACTTCAATGCTGAGACTTTTCTTGGCCGAACTTGCCATAAATATAACTATAACATACAATAAACTAACAAAACCATGCAGCAATAAGCTTAGAACTTGGAAATGGCTGCATTAGGTCTTTGAAAAAAGGTAAAGACCAAAGGCGTGGCAAAAAAGAAACAGATGTATAGATAGTAAGTGAATGATGAGATTGGTGGGTTACAAATCAGAAGTCATATTTGGCTTGGATCAGAGAGTTCACGTTATTTGTTATGGCCTTTTCGTCTTTTTTGTTCAGTTCAACCTTCAGCCTCTTCCCTCTCACTTCGAACCCATTCATCTCCTAAATGGCCTACTGGGCGGATTTGGGGTTGTCGAAGCTCACGAAGCCGATTCCTTTGGATTTTCCGTTTTTCTCAGTCATGACTCTGGTGGAGTAAATGTTTCCGAACCTTCTGAAGAGGTTGTAGAGTTCTGAGTCCTTCATGTTGTTGGGGAGGTGGAAGAGGAAGAGGTTGGAGCCGGGAGGGCCTAGCTTCCTGTTCTGAGCGTGCATATCGTTGAGTGAGTTGACTTCGGGCTGGATGTAGTAGCCTTCTGTGGAGTTGCTGTGGAAGACCTTGGCGCCGGGCGGCGGTGCGTCGAACTGGCTCTGTTTGGTCTTGTAGTTGTAGTAGTAATGCTGCCCCTCGTGGTAAACCTAATGATAAATGTTATCGATGGAATAGGCAAAGGGATCAAGTTCCTCCTTCTCGTGCTTCTTGGACATGTAGGAGTTGTACTTCTTCTCCTTGAAGCGCACCTCGATCGGGATGCGGCTCCCGTGCAGGTACGTCTGCCCGTTCAGGTACCTGATCGCCAGCAGTGCGCTCTCTTTGTTCTTGTAGTCTACGAAAGCCCAGAACTGCGTCTACTACAACCGGATTGTCTCGATTTCTCCCAGCAGAGCAAACACCTCATACAAAGACTCTCTGGTCGCCTGTCGCGGCAGTGACCCCACGAACAGCTTGTGGTCGTCGTGCTGTCCCAGGCCCACTCTTTGCTCCTCCGTGTCGAGCCACTTGATGTTGACGGGACGGCTGGCCCCCGGGATGACGGTGTTTTTGAGCTTCTCAATGCCTTTCTATGCGTCACTGAGGGAGGCAAACTTGACGAGTGCGGAGCCTGTGAAGAGTGAGTTTTTCCTGATGAGTTTGACGTCTAGGATTTTGCCGAACTCTTCAAAGAACTTCCAGATGTCGTCCTCTTTCCAGCTGGTGGGGAGGTTGCCGACATAGACGATGAGCTCGATGCGTTTGGCCATGAGTTCCTCCTTGGTGGCAACTGGCGACTCCGACCGCTTGCGGGGCTTGTCCTTGGGCTTATCCTTCTCCTTGTCCTTCTTCTCGAACTTCTCAGGGTTGGGCGCGTTGGCGTTGTCCATAACTAATTACTATCACAATTCTTTGATAATATTCAAAATTCATAGTCCAGTCCACTAATCTGATCTACTATTACACATTCATAAGCTACCACTCAAATCTGTAGCCAACTCACCCGCTCCCACACAAGTTGGAATGAGCAGCCAGTGGCCAGTTGGTGGCTATTAATGGGCGATGAAATCACAGCTGAAAATTATTGTTTTGATTATGTCCGCAATGAAGCTGTGGTTTAGCTTGGCCCTCTTGGGCTTCTTGCTCCACCTGGGCTCCCCCTACGCCATCTAGGGCTTGTGGCTGTCCGACGCCTACCCCGATGCTGCTATTACAGTGAGTGACTACACTACCAACCTGGATGGTACCAATGTGTATCTGCTGGCGGTCAATAGCTGCCAGTTCACCTACCAGATCCAGATCGACGAGTCGTTCGTCTCAGTGCTGAACCTGGGGGCGAAGAAAGGCAGCAACAACTGCTCTCAGGCCAACTCCTCTGCTCTCGCTCAGCAGCTGGAGCAGAAAATATTCTACTTCTACATCGCCTACAACAAGCTGGGCTTCGTCACCGTTTTCGGCAACAAGACCACCACCTTCACCCGCCAGAACAAAACCGTAGTTGCTGACCTTTCAGGGCAGTACCAGGACGTGGTTACTGGCTAAACTGTGATTTTCAGTAACAACACAGTTTTTGTTTGTGGCCGCGCCCTCCAAGGCGGCTACCTCACTGATACCGCCAACTTCGAGCTCAACATCAGCTCCGTTGTCAACAAGAATTGCCAGTCCAAAGGCACTGCTCAAAGAGTATTCCAACTTCTGGGGCAGGCCAACTACTACCGAGTTTAGAATCAGAATTCACTCATTTTCTACAATGACGCCAAGCCTACACTCCGGCTCAAGTACGTCCAGAAGGTTGTTGACCCTACCCCACCCCCTAAACAACAGACGAACTCAACTCCTACTACTCCTACTCCCATTGCCCCCACTACCCCCACTACCCCCACAAATGCTACTGCCACTACTCCTACTACCCCCACTGCTGCCACTACTCCAGGTCCACAACAAATTAGTCCTACAGTCCCTACACAGCCTACTAATAGCATTAACCAAAATGCAGATACGAACAACCAAGCGAGCTTATCTAACACTAGCACAAATAATCAAAATAGTGCTAATATTCCTTCAACCCAACCTAATTCAACAATCGTCCCTAATCAACCCTCAACAACTAATACTACTCCACCCCAAAATGCTACTCCCGCCTCGAATACAGTTCCCATCACCCCGACATCTCCAAGCAATCCTCCTCCTTCAACCGCGGCTCTTAGCAATCCTTCTTCAAGTGTGATTCCTAGCGACCCTTCTTCTGCCTCCACTGCTGTCGCTAGCAACCCTCCTAGCTCAACTGTGGGTCCCAGTACGCCTGGTCCTTCGAATGTGGCGGCTATCACCCCTGTTCCAATCAGCCCTGCTCCTATCAACCCTAGTCCTTCGAATGTGGCTCCTGCTACTAGTATTTCAAGTACTTCTGTTACGACCTCTGATTCTTCATCGAATGCTTCAAGCCAAAGCTCAAGTTCTAGCACAAGTTCAACCTCAACCTCAACCTCTACTTCAAATTCAACTTCTTCATCTGACTCAAACTCTGCTTCAACCTCCACTTCCTCCTCCAACTCCACTTCATCCTCTTCTAGTTCAGCCACATCATCCTCTTCAACCTCAGCCACATCATCTTCTTCAAGCTCAGTCACTCCATCCATTTCTATCCAGAATAAGTCAGCCTCTTTGAGCCTGGCTCGCTAGCCATACACCGGGGTCGTGATCCAGAACACCAACCTGATAGGTCTATGGAACACTGAGTACTTCAACAGTGGGAGCAGTGAGGTGTGGCCGTCTAGACTCAAATTCAACGGCACCTACGTCGTGGTGCAAGGTTGCAACACGTTTTCGATCCCGATCAAGATAAACTTCAGCAGCGAGAAGGTGGTGACGTAGCCGTCGGGCATCATCTCAACCAAGAAGGCCTGTGGGGACAGTGACCAGCCCTTCATCGATGCGATAAACAATGCCAACAGTTTTGAATCGGTTGGCAACTCCACCTCCATCCTGCTCAACTTCTTCGACAGCAAGGCCAACCTGCTGTTCTCAGTTTCCAGGAATTACACTGCTGCGGAAAAGCCAACTATCCAGTTTTTGACAGCAGCAGCACCTCTAAATGCTACTGTACTGCCAACTACCTCACCTAGCGTTACTCCAGCTGCCGACTCTGTGCCTCCCTCACCCGCCCCTGCAAATAACCCAGTTGCTGCAAGTACCTCAACAAACACATCAACAGCTGCAACTAGCTCACCTGCTTCAACCCTCTCAACTACCTCGGCTGCTTCAGCCTCCTCATCTACTCCCTCGACTACTTCATCTTCATCAGCTACTACTTCAGATTCCTCATCGACTACCTCAAATACTGCCTCATCTACTCCTTCAGTGAGTTCTGCTTCTTCGAATAGTTCTACTTCCCCCTCTGTCTCAGCTTCATCGAATTCATCGTCTTCCGCCGCCAACTCTGCTAGCAACATAGACAACTCAACCCTGGGTAGTGTGCAACTAGTGGGCAAGTACCACCCGGTTTCAATTTCGCAATTCAAGCTGCCGGCAGCCCAGAGCCAGCTGTACACCTACTCTTTCTCGCTGAACAGTGTGTCAGTGAGTGGTACCTGCAACAGCTACAAGTTGGCATACTCTGTGCAGCAGCAGGGCAACTCGAGTCTGCTGCTGGTGGACCAGGGCAGCCAGATCCAGCAGCCCACGGGCAGGTCATGTGACGTGACCGAAGACGCACTGTACCTGAGGTTCTTGACGCAGAGCAGGAGCTACAAGCTGAGCAGTGGCAACGGACAGACCAGTCTGACGCTATATGATGGGGCGGGCAAGGTGGCTGCAGAGCTGCAGAAGGTAGTGGTTTCCCCCTGATCATTTATTTCCCATCAGTCACAAATATCACATTCATTATACATTCATTCACACAAGAATCGCATTATATAGCAGCATTGGATGAAAAAGGATCAGACTGCATTACATCACTAATGGTGGGATTAGATGGCATCCGCAACCATTGCATCAAATAGGTACATTCATGAGTGATAGTATCTATGTATTCATGAGTGGCAGTATTTCCTTTATTCATGAGTGGTAGTATGTTGTGAGTGCATAGTAGTTATAAGTTATAAATCGAAGATGCGGCCCAATGACAACTTCAACATCATCACTGGCGAAATCAAGCACCAATTCCCCTCCAACACCCACAACCGCCGCTTCGCCTCCCTCGACGTCATCCGCCAGCTCAAATAAAACCACTCCGCCACCAACAAACCCGACCTCCCCGACCCCAACTCCAGGAAACTAGGCATCTCCCGCGACCACACCCACTTCCAGTACGCCTACCTCCCCAAGAACCACACCTTCGCACCCCCCCACCCCCTCCCACGTACACTTGCCTCCACAAAGGATAGGCACAGACCAGCAAATAGGAGTCCAGTAAGGCGGCCTAGCCAGCTTCCCTGGTCAATGCCAGCAAGGCAGGCTACAACATAGTCAGCCACGCCACGGATTTCTTGGGAGAGGTCAATGTATTGTTGATTGTATGCAGTGGAATGCAACAAGGAGAAAGAACCCGGTTTCCAAAATCAAGGACCTGGGCCACATGCACGCTCCCAACTACCGCGACAACTACCTGGAAAGCAGCAACAGCTTCGCAAAAAAGACCTCGCTCTGCAACAACATCTGCGAGATTCAGCGTTCGTATGGGACGTAGAAATTTTTCAGGAGGTTCAAGTGATAGTCCAGATTTTATTTGCCTATCCATAGCGCAATAGGAGATGGTACTGCTTTATCACATTGTACCTGCTTTATCACATTGTGCTTCCTCTAAGCAATTTCAGATCGTAGCTAGTTGGTATCTTAATA
>Ga0316217_10004786_pt1 | contig 14397 bp, 15 predicted proteins | sample 1anoAmetaG_FD_203633 | JGI IMG/M metagenome (GOLD analysis project Ga0316217, IMG submission 203633) | Freshwater microbial communities from Trout Bog Lake, Wisconsin, USA - 1anoA | ecosystem: Environmental > Aquatic > Freshwater > Lake > Hypolimnion/Profundal zone | place: USA: Wisconsin... | reverse complement strand
TAAAACTGGATAGCCAACTATCTGGCTACCTGGTTCTCGTACTTCTACTCACGGATCTGCTTTTTGCTCATCACCTTCAGCCCGCACAGGAAACCTGTCGCTTTGTGCTGCACTATCATCACCTCACCGAATTGGCCCTTGCCCATCTTTTTGCCGATAGCGAAATCGCTCTTTTTGAACTCTTTGGGAGGGTAGTCTTTGGATGGGGTTGAGCTGAAGTTGAAGTTGTTCTAGAGTCCTGAATTCAGCGACTCGGAATGATTGAAGCGTTTTTTGTTACTGCCGGCGACTTAAAGGGTTTCGGCTGCTCTAAACTCGGTGGTTTCGGGAACTCTGATGGGGTCAGATTGTTTTTAGGCGAGTTTCAGATGGGACCGGGGGGAAACAGCCACGTTTCTTTGGCTGTTGCCGGCTGATTAGGTGCCCAGAGCCATATTTTTCTTCTTGAACATCCCGCCCGCATTCTACTATCGCTTGCCGAAGCCCGTGTTGCCTACCTAGTTGGCTGAGAAGGAATGCTGGATATGGATAGGTGGAGCCAGATGCTGAGATTCCTGCTTGTAGGTTTCAGTGGGGAGGGGGGAGTTGGAAGTGGAGTAGTTGTTGGTTGGGTTGTTGTTGCTGTTGCTGTAGTTCCTGAAGAAGGACAGGTTGTTTTCAGGTGGGATCTGATTGCTGATGGGATTAATGGGGTTGTTGCTGTTGGTGCTAGTGGTGCTATTGCTGCTGGTTGTGCTGTTGCTGGAGGTCTGCTTGCGGGCCAGCTGGAAGTAAGGCTTGGTCTCGCCCGTACTCTCATCAACCTTCCTGAACGTGATGTTCTCCATCTTTTTATTAAGCCGGTTCATTTCCTCCTTGATGGAGTCTATCTCCTTCTTCCTCCTCTCCTACGCAGACTCCGCCTCCCTCGCACCCTAGTTAGTCCTATTTTTATTGCTCATTAGAGCCTACAGCCTCGCAGTCCCAGTGCCCTCGCCTCCGAAGGTTGGGAACCGGTTCAGTTATTCATCGCTGCCTCGTGCGAAGATCACTGAGGATGACATTTTGGGTCTCTAGTCCGATGGGTTCCTGAAATTGAGGTTGGTGGGGGGGTTGTTGGGGAAGGGCGACTCGATGGGTTTGAAGGACGGTTCAGGTTACTATTTGATGAATCTGCCCATGCTTTAGAGTTTGCTGAGTCCGCCGGACTTGGGGGGGAGGTGGTTATTGGTGGGGGGTTGGATCATGGAGGAGAAGACGGCACGGTTATTGGGGTTCTGCGGAGGGATGAGGAAATTAGGCTGGGGCGGGTTGGGTAGGTAGGGTGTGTTTTGGGGCTGGTAGTTGGGTAGATAGGAAGGGGGTTGGTTCGGGTGCTGCTTGGGTGGGTAGTGGGGATACATCAATAATATGCACTAAAATGTATTAATTTTATGGCTGAACGCAGCAAACTGCAGTCCATAATCAGCTTAATCCAATCTATTCCAACCTATACTACTGGACAATATACTGCGTATGGAGAGCAGGAGGTGTAAATGGTGCATGAGGGCGGGTTGTTTTGGGCAGGTGGCGGCAGGGCAGCGGGTAAGTACAATATCATCATGATTGCTGTATTCTTGGTGGTGTTGGGTGATTATTGTGGGTGGGGTGTGAATATAGTAGTTAGATTAATAATTCAAACAGCATGGGTAATGACTGCAATCGGATAAACCAACTTGCCATTGCTGCCGAGTATCCGCTCATCCAGCCCATCCTGCACCCCGCTTTCGGACACATCCTGCATCTCAGCTCAGACAGCCATCGCAATGAGAAGGCCCTCAAGAGAATCAGCTGCCCGTCGCAGCAAACCCTGGACACCCTCAAAACTCGCACATAATTCGCAACCGAGTGCGACAACTCCATCTCCACCCTCATCCAGATCTACGAGTACGAGGTGGTTGCGAGTGCATCGTAGTAGGCGGCCATGTGGAATAAGCTGGAGAACAAGGCTTTCACCTGCGGCTCGCAGTAGGCTTCCTTCATCATCATTCACTTCCAGTACTTCCCCCTCGAGTCCTGCCTCAGCCTTATTATGCGCAACCGCTGCTAATCTCTGCACAAGCTCAGGAGGAAATACGGCAACTAGACTGTGGCCGCAGCCCATGAGGTGCGGCTGTGCGACTACAAGCAGATCGATAGGCTGCAGGCCCAGCTCCGACAGATAGTCAACCACTACTACCAATAAATCGAAATAGTGCGCATGATAGACCACCTGGTGGGCGCACTCTACTTCCTGCACCATTTCAACGTCCCCCACGGGGCAGTCAGGCTGGACTCTATCCTCGTGGATGCAGAGGGCAAGTTCATCATGGTCGATAGGGAGCTTTTCTCCATCAAGAGTAACTATGAGCTGGCTTGCGAGTTTTTGAGCAAGATGGAGGCCAAAGAAAGCTACTATGGGTAGGGCACCCAAAAGCAAGGGCTGGAGTTCCTGGCTCCTGAGTGCTTGCTGGATTTGAGAGAGAAATCTCAGTTCGCAACCAGCAGTCTGGAAAAGATAGACATCTATTGTGTGGGGCTGGTGGCCTTGAGGATGTGCCTGGTGGAAGTGGACCAACCCCTGTTCGAGTTCAACAGGGAGAGGAAAAACCTGAGATTTAATGAGCATTAGCTCAATTTGCGACTGCTGGTGGTTTAGAAGAGATACTCAACCAAACTGAGTGAGTTGCTGAGCAGGATGCTGCAAAGAGAGCCCAAGTAGCGCCTGGACTTTACCCAGCTCATTGATACTCTCAACCCTCTGCTGCTCACGAACCTGTAGTCCATCAAGCAGATTCACACCCCCAACAAGATCATCAAAATTTAGTCAGAAAGTGACGAGCCGATAGCGGATCCCAATGAGAAGAACCTGCTGAAGGAAAAGCTGATGAGCATTGAGGAGCAGTTCCAGAAAGTTATGAATAACCGCACCATGCTTTTCCATCGCAATCTCAACGAAAAGCTGATCCGACAAGAGGAGGAAAAGATCCTCAAGAAACTCTAAAAAATCAAATACATTCGGTCGGCCTTCCAGAGCACTGAGCCGCCCACCAGCAAGCGCAACAACCTGGAGAGGCTGACCCCCCAGGTCAAAAACTTCTCGCTTTCGGGTGGGGCTTCGGTGCTGTAGTCTCCGAAGGTGGAGGCTGGCAAGTCCGAGAGCAAGCGGTACCTGAGTGGGAAGGAGTTGGAGGCGATCGTGAGGCACGAATACGAGAACATAAAGTCGAAGAGAGGATGAGTCATATTTTTATAATTTTCGCTTATTATCTGATTTCGATGAAGGCTAGAGAAGAGTTATAACCAAAGAAGAACTTCAGTACCTGCGACAAGCCCATCGCCAATGACATGAACTCCCATGTCGTCAGACTCCTGCAGGATAAGCTGCTGCCGCTCAGGAGAGAGAAGTACAACCACTTACAGAAAATAAACTTAGCCCTGAGGAAAGATGAGACTTTTTTCAAGTCCAACTCAGTGTGCTCTCTGCACAAATACGTGGTCAAGAAGATGAGCGAGAACACAAATAAGCCACCCACTTCTTCCAGAACGCAGAAGCATAATTTGACCTAGGAGCTTCTGCTCGGCAAACTAAAGAAAATCAGCAACCAGACCTAGATCACGCCCAGACAGTCCAAGGGAGGCAAGATGGACTAGTTTCTGGAGGAGGTCGAGAAAAAGATGGCAGACTTCAAGAAATAGTCATGTTAGGAAATAGAAAAACATTAATAATATTCTAAGAAATCTAGAAAGAGCAAAAAAAGGATACTTTTTTCAGACCTGGCCCTCAAAGCAGAGCGCCATCTCAGGATCAGGAAGCACGACCTCAAAGAGAAGTTTTTGGAGGAGTTTGAGGGGAAGAGGGCCAAACCCCTGGAACTTGAAAAAATAACAGCCAACATCAACCAAAAGCCAATCAAGCACACCTCTGACGCCCAGCTCTAGCGCGAGCTGCTGCAAGACATCCGGGAGACGATGCTGGAAGAGAAGATCAACAGGCTGAAGAGAGACATCAACCATAAAAAGATAGTGCAGATGCGCTGATAAAGTGTTGACTACATGATTTTATCGATTGCTTCAGTAAACTGAGTAGAGCCCATTGTATATGGATAAGAAAAATCATTACTTGGCTGGGTAGTTCCAGCCTTAGTACCACTCGATTTTGTCGTCGATGAGTTGGTCGTTGAATTACTCTTAGTAGTGTTCTTTCTTCAGCTGGCTCTTTAGGTTTTGGAGGTCTGGCTGCAACACTGCGCCTTTTCTAGCTTACAACAAAAGTACTTCTAAAGTATAACTTTCCAATCGGTTTATTTGAGCCATGGACTTTGCTTCAGATTCTACAAACCGGACAGTCTTTTTAGTGGGTCTTTTTCAAGCAACCTCATCAAAAACTCTTTGCATTCGGCAGAAAGATTCTAATTGAGCTCAGGTTCACTATGCCGAATTTTTTCTTACATCTAAAATCTATCTTGGCTATAAAAAGGAGGCAAAGAATGCAGCATTTCGTAAGCTAGAACGCCCAAGAGATACCAATCCAAAGCTTGACCATGGTTTTTTGATTAGCCGAAGACCAGCATTTCTGGGGCTATGTAGTTCACACTTCCGAGGAACGAGTGAGAAGTTATTGCGTTTTTGGCCAATCCGAAATCAGCCAACCTGATATGTCCTTCGCTATCCAACAAAGTATTTGAAGCCTTTAGATCTCTATAAAGTACTCCGCTTTTGTGCAACTCTTACAGGGCAAGTGCAGCTTCGCAGACATAGGTTCTTGCAATATGTTAGTGTAAAGGCTGGTTTCTGACTATCTTTTCTAGGTCCCCTCCAGAACAGTACTCAGTCAAAATATAGAGATTATTGAAGTCCTGAAGGCAGTAGGCAGCATGCAGCAAAAAGGGATGGTGGATTTGAGTCAATACAAATCTCTCAGCATTTACGTAGTTTCTCAACTCTTCCTCAGCAATTCGTCTTTTCTCCATCTACTTCAAAGCGTAGAGCTGAGTTGATCGCTTCTTTCTCACCAGATAGACCTTTCCGTAGGCTCCACTCCCTAGCTTCTTTATTATGTTGTAGTTATCGATGCTTTCCTAGTTTTCCAGATGCGATTTAAATATGGATTAGCGCATTAGGCCTATGTTTTGGGAGGCTATTCTGAAACTGCTTTTGGTTAGCTTGCTTTTCAGCTAGGAGCCTATTCTTTTTATTTTGCGCTTGACTTTTGAAGAGCTTAGAGGTTATTAGGGTTGAGGAGCATCCTAAACTAAGCTTTCCTCATAGCTTTCTTAGGAAATGACTGATTCATTAGAAGTGTTTGAAGGCTTCTTTTCGTTCACTGGATTCTCTCTAAGTGAAAGAAACTTTTCAACTTGATCTGCCCTCGAAATGTTGTGGATTACATCGCTGTTTCTCACAATCAATCTTGACTAGTAAGTGTTTCTATTATTTGAGTGTGAGTGCTTGGAAAGAGTGTCTGCTGTCCTTTTTGAATAGTTTTATGAAGATTTTGATGTTTTTTCGTCATACATAATCAAAATTTCAAAGATTTCGGAGTTTCTGCATGTGTTGAAAGGGGACATATTGGTATTGTTGCGGATATTGAGGTCTACTACAATTGAGGAAGAAAACAAAGCCTTCACAACTTAAAAGTATCCATAATCTACAGCGAAATGCATGACTGTGTTTCGATCAGAATCACAGATGTTAGGATCTGCTCCCCAACCTATAAGAAGTTCAACTAACTCTATCTTATTCCCTAAGACCGCCTAATGTAAGGCAGTCCTATGCATTTCCTCAGTTGTGGAGTTGACATCAAGGCCGAATTTCAGCAAAAGATCCGCTGTTTTTAGGTCATTTTTGTTGATTGCGAAATGAAGAAGTGTCCATCCTCCCAGGTAACGCAAGGTATTCAAATCGATTGGGAATTCGATCAATAAAGCTTGCAAGTTGATCTGATCTTTTTTGGTGACTAGTTGTAAAAGTTTCTGGTCTAGTTTCTTCCTTGAACTGTAATAATGCTCCCATGTGGTTTTACTTATTGATATTGAATTGAGTTTCTTTGTTAATTAGGTACCACTGTGCGATTACCCCGTGTCAATGTTTTTGACTATGATCTCTTATTCTTCACTTGAACCTTCTTCCTCTCTGATTGACTATTGGTACTTCAAAGGTTGTGAATGTTTCATCTCAATCTAACACAAAAATAATGATCAATAAGAATTATAGCTCAACATCCATCAAAATTTCAAAGGAGATGTACGTAGTCATTGAAAATCTTTTGTAATAGAGGTTATATTTTTATTTTGGTTAAGTCTGTAGAATTATAATCGTTGATTACACTCATCCGAAGAAGCTGTCTTTACAAAAATGAAGGAAAAAATTCAGATTTTAACCCTTTAAATACAAATTTCTTCTGCCTTTTTTTCTTCTCTAGACATTGATGGCCATTTAGATAATTTTTGAAGAGCTATTGAGAGGCGATGATGGCTTATTTACTAAATAGATAACGTTATGGAACCAAATAATTATGAATTTCTTTATTTGAAGTTTTTTTAAACTTGTTTTAGACGAAAATTTGCAAACTAATCTTATACAGGAGCATTTATTGGTCAGAGTCATCTACGAACGTAGTAATTTCCATAGGTGTTGGAAGTTGTCCTAAAGCCCATCTTTTACTAAATAGCCCATGGGCATCCAAAACTTGATCGCGATTGGTCTTTTATTTCTTTGAAAGACCTTACTTGCTCAAAAGTCATTTTGTGCATTTCTCGAGCCAACTTGTTCAAAGAATCCTAATGCTCAATCAGATTTAGGGTCTTATTTAGGTTAGACTTTTCTAATACTCCTTGGTTTCTTTGCTTTACAATTGTTTATGAGGTCTTTGGCTTTTAGTCCGTCTCTTTATGGAAAAAGCGATCGAAAATAACAAAGTTATTGTTTTGGGGAATAAAGCTGCTAAGATTGTAATGTTTTCTAAGGAAGCTAATCAGCTTTTCCGAAGGCCGATCGTAGGCAAGTTTCTCTGGGTTTTTGGCTTAACTTTTTAGAAACTTTTAGAAAACTTCCTGCATAAAGTTCGATTTACCTTTCCAATACCAGTTCTTTGGCAGCTTTAATGCACATATATGTCAAGAACTGAAGTCGGACAGATTTCTTTAATCGTTCCAGTCTAAATCATCCAAGAATTACGTAGTCACGATAGAAGAGGTTTTTTTAGCCGACCTTCACAAATCCTAGTGCCTTATTTCCTGAAACTTTTATATAAATCCTTTGGTCTGTTGAGTAGAACTTAGTCGTTGATGTAATTATTTGCTTCAGTTTTTGAGAAATGGCTGATAGCTCGCCTAGTGCATTGATTATTTTGCTCAGAATAGCAAGAGCTTTTTCTTGGTGATTAGGCCTACCCTGTTTTAGGTAATCTCGACCGTTAAAGCAGATGAAGCCTTCTTCATCAACTTTCAGAACTTCAGCTATGGCAGTTTCTACCTACATTCCGAAAAACTAACTATATTTTGATAGCTATTACAAACACAGTAAAACAAAAGAATCATTTATTCGTTAATTTTCGTATGTTTTCTAGTTTTTGCTTCAATTTTTATATAGTCCTTTTTTGCTCACTACAATCAACATTGCCTTTTAAAAGGATTGCCTTTTTGCTCTTCAGTATTTCTATCTTCTTCCCCATTTCAAAATATTTTTATTTCAAAGCTAGCAATTCAGGATCTTCCTAGACCGCAGATTCCCTAGCTGATTCAGGTTGAGCCAATACAGTTACATTTGAGCGATTTTGGTTGTAGAGTTTAAAAAAATCTTCTTTCTTTGACTTAACTAGTTGGCTCTTTTGATGAACTTTTTTGCGTAGTTACTAAATTTAATTATCGTATATGCTGAATTCGCCCATCTTAGCTACTTCACTTTGTATTTTTTGGTCCTTGCTTGTATATTTTTCTTTCATTTTGTTAAAAGCACCTAGCTTCTGCTTCAGTATTGCGATTTATTTCTTGAGCTAAAGTAGTTTCATTTTCTACTTTTACCTAATTGAAAGGAGAAAATCGAGAGAGTTTATCCCAGTACGTTTTTGTTATAACTATCGTTTGATTTTTTCCAATTCCTTGAATTTATTTTGAAGCTAAGCAGTCTACAAATCCTATACTTTTGGTATAGGTTGTCTTTTTTTACTGGGAGAAACTATCTTCTTGCTTAGTACGTCGATTTAGGCATTTAATTTCTTATCAAGTTCCTTTATTTTACCTATTAACTCCTTATTGTGGGATTGAATGACTTGAAGATAAGCTGTTTTCTTTTAAATACCCTATTTATCGTATTGCTATTTATAGTCAGTAAGTTCAGCTTTGGTTAATGGAAGCTCTTGACCTTAAGAGTCATTTGTGCCTATTTGGGTAAGTTGAATTTGGTTTATTTATATCATCAAGAATAAATATATTTAAAAGAAAAAAAACAATAATTTGTTCTCAATTCTTTTCTTTTATAATTTCTATATCTTCCCATTCAATTTTTCGAACAATCTTTTTATCTTTAATCTCAGAATATTTTTTTATGTTTGAAGATACTCTATTTCTCATTCTTTACTTTTCGACTACAAACTTATAAAATATCTTAATCAACCATTCTAATTGTTTAATAAACTTTAGTCTTAAGTTCTCTGACATCTTTGATATTCAAAAAAAAAGAACAATAGTAGAGAAAATCTTTCAAGCTACCCAGTATCAAGAAAGGTTAACAAGTTTTAATTAGTAAAAATTTTGACTACACTTTTATAGTTGAGACTCTTCTAGACCCTGTATTTCAGCTGTTTTCAGCAAGTCTATAATTGCATTCTAGTTGTATTTAATCTAATTAAGCTCACTTACGTCATATGTAGCGTCTTCAAAAATTGCAGAAAGACTTGGAAAAGCCAATGGAGTTTCAGTATACGACTGATAAGGGCTGCCTCACGCTCTAGCAGCGCATCTTCTACGAGGAAAATGGCTATCTCGTGGTCAAAGGCTTCCTAGACCATTAGTACATAGATAAATGGACTGCCCGCTTCAAAGAATACTGCGATAATACTCTTGCGCCGTATGTTTAACTTAATTATTAGGCTTCTTGGTATGCAGATAGTGAGAGACATCTCGCTGGCAAAAAAAAACAAGTAGAACTACAAAAGCCTTAAAGGAGAATAGAATATTACAAAGCTCCAAGATTTCCAATTCGACTAAGTACTACAAACCTACTGCACAAACCCTAAGCTGATCCCTTATCTCAAAAGTTTTTGTGGGGACAACATCAAGTCTGTCCACACCATGTTCATCAACAAGCCACCTTTTATGGGAGAGAGCTCAAGGCATCCCTACCACCAAGATCTTGCCTATTTCCCCTTTGGACCTGCCAACAAAATCGTTGCTGCTTGGGCCGCCTTATAAAACAGCAATATATAAAACGGAAGTTTGCATGTCTTTCCTAAAACCCACAAAGGCCGCTTCTATGACCACTCATACCCCACAGAAGGAGAGGTAAATAAGGCCTACTTTGGAATCAAAGATTATGAGAAATTCACTGGTGAAAAGATTGACCTTGAGATGAAAAAGGGAGATATTGTGTTTTTCCATCCTCTGCTTATTCATGGTTCCGGCATAAACAGGTCAAAGGGTTACAGAAAATCCATGTGCTGCCATTTCGCAGCTGCAGAGTGCAAATACATTCCCATTGAAGGCACAGTTCAAGAGTTGGTGGCCAATGAAATCATGGGCTACCTTAAGAAAAAGTTGGAGAAAGAAAAAGCAGCAAATATTTTCAGCAACTTCCATGAGATTTGGAGATTCAAATCGGCTCTTGTGGCTGGAGAATAGTTCGAAGACGGACTCTGATGATGCTAAATCCAATGATCTGAAGAATGTAGGAAACATAGATAGTTTGGGTTTGTAAAGGATTTAGGATGGTCCATTTTTGCTCATTTGATTGATTTCTTGGCCAGCTTGTACTCAGCTTCATTTGAGTCCTTCCAAAAGCTGGCTATTTTCCGTCACCATCTTATTAAGTCAAGTTTTTCTTTTTTGTGGAACAATCCACTACATCCTTGCTTTCTTATTGAATTTAATGAAACGCATAGATCAAATCAGCATTTTTGAAGATTCCGCTCTTAGTTTAGCATTTCTGCGCCTTTCTGTTGATTTGAAACTCAAGGCATAAATCAAAATTGCTGATATAATCTTCATATAATTTAATCAATGACTGCAGCAGCACTTCTCTAACCACTCAACCTCAAAGTCAAAAGCCAGGTAACTTCAAATTTACTCAGGATGGAGAGTAAGTCTTTTTCAAAATCAAGAACACAACGCAATTGAAAAAACTAATGGACGCCTACTGTCAAAGACAGACAGTAATCAGCATATTATTCAGTTTAAATCCAACAATGTGAGATTCCTGTTCGACGGGCAACGTATTCACTAAAACCAAACACCCAAAGACCTTAAGATGTAAAATGGGGATGAAATTGACGTTGTTATAGAGCAAGTTGGAGGCAACTTCTGAAGCAAAGTGATAGCGCAATCCTGTTCTGAATTAGTATTTTATTGATTTGGGAAAACTGGAGATTTCGCATCTTTAAAATTTGTTGACATTATATAAAAATGTATAGTTGTGGGAAATAGAGCAAGTTTTTGATGATTCATATATTGAATTAGGATTCGATCGTATGAATTAGACTTTTGAAGTTAATGCGATTATAGGCAGGAGGATAGACCCCTAAAGTTCTCAACTTTCGTATCTTATCTGGTGGCATCGATTCCCCATCGAACAATCCACATGGTAGCCAGTTCGACACCTGCAAGCTATTAACGATTTGGTCTAAGAATATGACCGTGTCTACCATGATGATTATCAAACAAATCATCCAAATCCTAATTTAACTCCTCCAAACACCCTCAAAAAAACCAAGAAGATCCAAAAAAAAAAGCAAAAAGGCAGAAAACCCAAGAACACAATACAACGCAAGGACAAGACATCAAACAAATTGAAGTTGCCCAAAAAGTATGCCAATCTTTCCTCTAGGCTGAACTTAAGGCCAAAGAAAAAGCTGAAAACTTTTAGTAGATTACGCAAATTAGCTCAACGTTTAACTCGAAACCAGGCCAAGAGGCTGAAAACTGAGCAGAGGGTAGCTATTCTTGAGAAAAAATCCAAAAACTAACATTAGAAAAACTGATTTAACTCCAACAACAAATCTGTTATAGAGGGTCAACGATACGAGTATATTATACAATGTCACTAAAGCTCCATTTTTTACATCTCAGCCTTGTATTCAATCTCTTCGTTGTCGTTTTACTACTTCCCGAACAAATAGAAAGGGGCAAACATGTCTCTCATCTCCTTAGGTGCCAATATGCTACCAATCTGTGGGCATTAGTCATAGCCAATGTTGATTTCATTGAAACCTACTTCCCTCATGTTGTTGTGGAGTTCGTTGAAGCCAACTTCTCTCATCTTATTGTCTCTGTCGTAAAACTAGCTGTCTTCCATGATCAGGTCTTCATACTACATCTCGAAGGTTGCAGGCTTAAATCCATGAAAGTTTAGGCCCTCTCTTCTTTATTAGAGGGATTCTTTTCTAAGCTTTTCTTAGATGTTTTCAAATTTTGAGACTGAACTGGAGTTTCTGCCTGAAGTGGCTCCCAAACTTTTGGAGCCGTTTGGCTTTTCAAGTTCTTCACCTTACATTTCCTGCTAAAAGGAACTGAGATCACTTATGGAGTTTGAAGAATATGAGCCATTGGATGACAGGAAAGAAGAAGAGCTATCATCGCTATTGGCTGACTAACATGATTGTGTTGAGGTTTTCTTTTTGAGTGTTCTGGGAGGAGGCTTCAGGTAGGTTTTGTACTAGTATTAGAATTCATTCTTCATGCCTTTGTAGCCTTTTTTGTAGTTCTTATCAAAGGTGTCGATGTCCGAGATTATTTTTTTGGCGAAATTAGTGTCTTCCATGTCCTAACCGTCAATGAGTTCAAGTCGGAAGAGGTGGTTTTTGATGGCTGAGTATTATGATGCTTACAGTCGCAGAAATCAGCGAGTTCTTCGTCAATTTTGGAGTTGTTCTTGAACTTGCTTTCACTGGTTTTAATTATTTTTGAAAGAACACTTTCTCTTATGAATTTGAATTGAGTCGGGAAAGAGTCATTGATGATTTTATTTAGCCTGCGGACAGCCTTGCGGAGTTTGGAGTAGAAATGGTTTTTGACGCAGTTGTCAGTCCTGAATAATGGGGGTTTGACCTGCCGGGCAGTTTCTGTGAAATCACTGACCACTTGTTGCCGATTTACACATGCATCTGGAACAGAATCTGCTCCTCTTCCTTGCTCCACTCAGAATTGACGATGTTGGAATCCAGGTGGTTGTGGTATCTAGTAGTAGTGAAGAATTACCTTTCCCTGCACTGCTTTCCCGTCCTCCCGCAGACTCCGAACTCAGTCTACATCAGTCGCGCAATATTGGCCCATTTGCGTTCACCTCTTTCCTCTCTCAGCAGTCTCAAAATCTTGTCCTCTTCCTAGCTCCAAACTTTTCTTTCCGGCATTAAATTATTAATATTGCAGAACATCAATAAATATCATTTTTGACGGCCTTCCCCCTCCGCGGCCCACTCCACTTGCTGCCTTCAAAAAAGCACAAGAGGTTTAAGCTGTTGTGTTTGTAGTGTTAGTTAGTGTGTTTGGTCAGTTGGTTTTGGAGTAGAGATAACAAATAAAAAGAGATCATTGTCCTTTGAGCATATACTCTTAGCAAACCTTCTTCAGTACCCAATAGAAATTATCGTCGGTCTCTTATTTCTTCACATCAACGGTTTCTTCCCTGTTGCGCAAGTGTTAGACAGTGCTAGTGGAGTCTTTATGGGCTTTGGCAGACTTGGTGCTCTTTTTTTGTTTTTGGTCGAAGTAGCTGAGCTCCAGGATGATCTTTTGGGCCTATTGGAGATCGTTGGCTTCATCTTGCGAATCTTTGTGGTCACAGCCGAATAGGTAAAGCTATTTTTTGATTTCTAAATGAAAGGATTGAAACCTCTGCAACGCTCTATGAGCTCTTAATCGTATCTGGAGGTGTTTTTGAACTAGCTCTAGCAGATCTGAAGAATCTTGGAAACTGAACAAATCTTGATTTATTTATACTCTTTTTTGAAGCTATCACCAATCAACTTGTTCAGTTTGCGCACAGACTTCCTCAGCTTGGAGTAGAAATGATTTTTGACGCAGTTGTCTGACCTGTATGTTAAATGGGGTACCTTCCAGGGAGTTTTTGAGCAATGGCTGACCACTTATTGCCTAGCTCTTCGTGTAGACGCAGCAAAGTCTACTCTTCGGATTTGGTCCATCCAGTGGTGAGGATTGACAAATCCAGGTGGTTATGATATCTAATTGTAAAGAATTGTACCTTTCCCTGCATTGTTTGCCTGTCCTGCCCTCTATTCCGAAGTCACTGTGCATTTTGCGGGCAATCGCACTCCACTTTTTCTCTCCGCGCTCTTCCTTCAAAAGCCTCAAAACTTGGTCTTCCTTTTAATTCCACATTTTGCGTTAGGGCATCAGTCGCGAGAAGCCTGCTAAAAAATAATTATTAAGAGATAAGCTTAAAAAGATTCTTTTTGACAAAAGAGTAAGCAAGTCTCAGCTTTTTTACACAAAATGGATTCTAACGTTTCTCCGAAACTTTTCTCAACCAAATTAACATTAACGCCTATTTGCGGTCATGCCCTTTTTTGGCTGAGCACCTAAAACTGCATTTTCGGGCAAAAGACTCATAAATAGTAGGAAAATGGTGGGAGGAAGACCTAAGAGAACTCAACATTTTCTCAGGCAAAGCCTTTTTTATTTTCCAACGATTTGCAATATAATATAAAAACCATTTTCAGTCAACTAAAAAAACACTTCTCTAGGTTATCCTAAAGAAGCAAGATTGCGTTTTTTAGAACAGACTGCGATAGAGGTTGACCTTGGCTATAAGCTCTAGGAATATAAAAACTATTTATTAGTTGTGACCTGGATATTAGCCTATCTTTATTTTTGATAATTATTAGAGTAAACACTTTAGAAGCTTGGGAATTGCGAAAGACTAAGCTTTGCTTCTAAATAAGCCGAAAAAATTGATTTTGCATTTTGCGAACGTGTTAAAAAGCATCAAAAGTTTGGCGTTAGCTTAACTGAAAATTGGGAACAATCGACAGACATAGCTTAGATCTGCTTTCAACTTTGCTAGTCTTTTCAAACAAACTGATTTCGCTTATCGCTCTGCATCTTAGCCTTCTTAAAAACATACTTTCTGATAACTTTATTCCTATGATGATTGATAAATAACTATGCAAAACATCGAAAGCTAGTCAAAAATTTCTTCAAAAGTCTCTCAGAAGAGCTTTGATGCTGA
>Ga0316217_10004785_pt1 | contig 14398 bp, 9 predicted proteins | sample 1anoAmetaG_FD_203633 | JGI IMG/M metagenome (GOLD analysis project Ga0316217, IMG submission 203633) | Freshwater microbial communities from Trout Bog Lake, Wisconsin, USA - 1anoA | ecosystem: Environmental > Aquatic > Freshwater > Lake > Hypolimnion/Profundal zone | place: USA: Wisconsin... | reverse complement strand
TTACTGGAACATCAAGGCCCATGATCGTTTGAAGCTATGTCCTTGCCTGGGATGGGGGTGATGTAGGTCGTCTACTGTCGGACTCCTGGGGGATTACCCGCAAGCTGGGCAAAGAAAAGTTAGTTCGTATCATTGCTCACTCAACTTCCAAACAACATGAAAAATGGAGGGTCAGCAAACGAAAAAACTAAATGCTGGAGTGTTATTGGTTTAGTAGCGATTGAATAAAGATGTTTAATAGTTAATCTAAGTCTGAATGTGAGCATCAATATGGCTCTCGGTCAAAGCTGCGAGTGGCTGACATATCTGTTTTGTGGCCTTAACAGAATAATGCAGGGTTATCGAGTGTTATCTGCTGGAGATCTTTGAAGCAGTCCGCCATTCTCATATTTATTTTCTCTGCCTCATCCCACGCGAATTATATCAACCACCTCAGAAAACCGAATACCCTATTATGAAATAGTTTCAATTTCATAAAATCAAAAAATGGCTGTCGGAACTGCTTGCCTTGGTACGGTATTACGTTCGATAGCCATAAGCCGTGAAGTTGGCTTTATCAGTTATAGTTTTACTCCAGAGCGATGTAGTGGCCTGGGCTCAAGTATTTCACTATTATTGCTGCTTCGCCATTGTCTTTGAGGTCTTGGCTGTCCCAGACCACGTAGAATGGCCCTTTTTTGTTGCATTCCGAGCATTTTTAGCTATCATGAAGAATATTCACTATAAAGCACTCATAGCATGCTATCAGATGACCGCACCCTTAATGCAGTATTTTGGCCTTGTTTTCGCAAAAGTTGCACTTTTGCTCACTGAAAATACCACATTTGAGATAATCCCGGCTTCCACTCTCCTAAATTCCACGAATCTACCCACTTCTCAGCCGCACAAAAATCCTAAAGCCCGTCTTTTACAGTCCCAACTTGATTAGCAAGTATCCGAAGCAGAATACATAGATCAGCATTTCCAGTGAGCTTAGGCTGAAGCTAATGAGCAGTATGACTTGGTAGGACTTTGCAGAGACATAGTACTCCAAAATGAGCGAACTTATGCAAAGATGTGCTATACTTATTGCTGCAAAGAGCAGCCAATCTTATGATTTCCAGGTGGCAGCTCCACTAATAGTGTTCGCAGCAAGCTTGATAACTGCGATGATAGTGGGGATGAATAGGCACATCAACAAGAAATATAGCACTATTTTCCAGCCCACATTGATGTAGCCATCGTATTGGAGCGCAATCAGCTCGACGTTTATCACTATCACAAAGGTTAGTATTGATTCCAGAATGGCGAAGCCATATTCTCCCTCACCTAGATTGCGTCCGCATGTTTGCTGTATTTAGATTGCGCAGCAAAATATGCTGATCAGACCAATAAACATACTCATGTTTTTGAGGTCCAGCATGAAAATTGCGGCTATTGCCAGAAACACTTTCTCCCGGTATGAGGATTTGAAGGCAAGATAGGTCATCAATGATTTCCAGGTAGACACCAGATCCATAGCTTTCAATACGAGGAGATAGAGAGCCACGATAGCGGCGACCATAGCTCGTCCTTTGAGTTGCAGGCCAGTGTAGAGTTACACAACTAGCATGAGGTTGAGCAGATAGAGGATGAGTTTGCCGCGTCTGTAGCAGGTCATCATAAGCTAGAGGCGTGTGAGTGTTTAGATGAGAGGCTGGAGCAGTCTGCGCATATATTATTGCATTTAACTATTATAGATGGGAAGGGCGGAATAGATACCTCCTAAGTAGGTCCTGATTAATTCACAGTAGTCTGCAACCAGACGATTCTGGTTACGAGAGCACAAGAAGCATATTTTTGGGGTGAGGTATAATAAATATGGTGGGAAGGGTAGAATTGGTGAGAGTTTGTTATTGCTTATTTGATTTTGCCTTTTTTTGTAGATGGGCGATAGCCACCAAAATAACGACTGAAACAGTATCTTATTAAGATGTTGTTTTTTCAAGCCTAAATAAATGATATCAGCTTGCTTTTTGTGTTTAACAACCAATAAATTGACTCCATCCAATTCGCCTTGATTGGCAGCCTACAATCACCTCCTTTCGCCATTCAACAAACTAGCTACATATGACCACAGTGTGCACTGAGACAATGTTTCTTCTAAATCTCTGTATAATCGGTTCAATCGCTGTGAAACACACTCAATATCACAATTCAATAAACTCAGCTTCATCACTCTATATCCATGCGCTCTTGCTCCTCCTCTTCCTCTATCAAATCGTTGTAGTCTCCCATATATTGGTCCACGATTCCGTAGAGCCTCATCCGAGTGTACTCGTCTTGGCAGTCCACGTTTCTCTGCTCAAGGTTGACAGTGGCGATGTTCTAGCCCTTCAGTCTGACGATAATCATATCCCCTGCGAAAATGGATTCGGGGTACTCCTACTTTATGATCGACACTATCAAATGGCGACTGCTTTACTATTTGTTTTAGCTGCTGATGGAGGTTATTCTTTGGGGTTCGGTGAAGGGGTCGATGAAGATGTTAGAGAGCAGGTAGCAGAACTGGTCTGCAATGATGTCGTTCTTTTTTGAGGACAGGAATTATACCATGGCCTTCTTGCGGGGTTCGGTGATTATCATTTTGATATCTTTACGGATTATGAGCACTTCGTTGCCATCTTCGATGACCATCGAAGTGAGGCCGAAGATCTTTTCGGCCAGGACATGGGCTAAGGTCATGCTGCCGATGTAGTTGACGTAGATCTTCTCAACAATGTCAAGTCCTCGGAGTTCAGGGAAGTAGGTGCTTTTGTCCTTCTATTCAACCAAAATCTTCATGTTGCCCGTATTAACGATGTATCCTTAGAACTATTCCTTCAAAGAGGGCACTTCCTTCTTCAGTATGTCCTCAATTTTGGTCTTCAGCTCGCCCGTTATATGATATTTCTCACTTATTTCGATTTTGAAGGTCAGCTACTCCTAGTTTTTAGGGCAGTTCACTGATTATATTTCGGGGAAGGTTGTACTTAGGTATTCCCGCAGATTTTATGCGTTTTTGCCACTTCCGTGTACTAACACAACGTGGGAAGGTTTCACCCTTTTTACGAACTCCGTGGTTTGAGCGCAGTCTGCGTGAGCTGCAAAGCTTATTTCCTCAACGGATAAATTGACAGTGATAGGTTTATTATTTTCCATGCTGGGAATACAATCTCCCTTTTTAAGGTTGCTGGCGATACTGCCCTCTGCACAGTAGCCAGTGATGCAGACACCATTCTTGGGGTCATGACACCACCTCTCCAGCAAAGTCCTTGACTGCCCATTCTGCAACATCCCAGGCGTGCACATGACAACCATCGGATTGTTTTCCTCCGAGTAGATCCTAGTATTTTTCTTGAGATAGTGAATATGCCGGTATTTGAAAGGATTGGCCTAGGTAACACGAAAAGTACTTCTTCTTTATAGAACCGCTCACGGATCTTCTTGCTGAGCATATCGATGTAGGTCTCATAGATGTTTCGGCATTTGTCGATGAGGGAGACTGTGTAGTATATTTGGATGTGGCCTAGGTCTTCAACTTTCTGCTACCAGTATTCGTCCAAGATGAACAGCAGTTCTTCTGCTCTGCCTGCTGAGAAGACGGGAAGGAGACATTTGCCTCCTCCCTTGACGATTTTATGGACATACTCTTGGAATTTTTGCTCGCGCATGCGTCTGCTTTAATGCACTCTTATGCCGAAGGTGCTCTAGGCGATCAGAATGTCCACATTGGACTGGGGTATTTCGGCTTTCATGATGTATCTATCTTCTTCGCAGCTGTAGTCTCCAGTGTAGAGAACTTTGACTCCGTCGACTTCGATGATGAACATGGCTGCTCCTACGATATGTCCAGCCACATATGGAGTGATCTTGATGCCCTCCTCCTCAGTCTCCACCCCAAACTCCACGGGGTAGATGCGCTCTAGACTGTCAAGAATCTGCTGGTTATTGAACAGAGCCTTATCGCGCTGCACCTTGGCAGTGTCTCGTACCAAATAGTGGTAGATATCTTTGGTGGGTTTGGTCATGTAGACTTTGCGCTTGTAGTTGTACCTGGCGAGGAAGTAGGGGAGTGCCCCGCAGTGGTCCAGGTGGGCGTGGGTTATTATCACCATTGAGATTTACTCGGGGTTGATGCGGTCGAAGAGAGGCAGACTGTCGGAGTCCTACTTGTTTATCATTAGGCCACAGTCGAGCATTATTTTCTTAGAGTTGATGGTCAAGATGAGGCAGGAGCGACCCACTTCGCAGCCCGCTCCTAGCGGCAGAATTGATACATTTTGCATCGCAGAATAATTATAAGAGTTGAAGAATCTTTATTTACTGTTTGTGGCTAAATCAAAGAGGTTTTTTCGGCTGCTAGCCAAAAAAGGAGCAGAACATCCGCCCCTAATATCAAAGCTCACCTGAAGTAGTTAACTATGATTTCTAGTATCATTAGAATCAATCCAAATTTTGACATTCTTCTCTAGTATGTCCTCAATTCTAGACATTATTGGAACTGTTCAAAGCCTGCTTCATGATTTGACCCCTTCGTTCGATTATAAGTTAGTTTTATTACTATAATATTCAAATACAGATGGAAAAGGTTAGCCAGCATATAACAAAAGACAATCTGGGCTACATAGAGGCGCAAATAGACAGAATCAATAGCAGCCTTGCTTTGCACCAGCAGCAGCTGAACAAACTGGAGGAGCTGAGCTTCTCTATCAACAGGAATTCCAAAAAGATAGCTGAACTGTAACGCAAATTCAAATTGATTTAGACCTATGAGACCGAGAATTTTAGAAATAACTAAAGGCTTTTCAATAGTCACGCGAAACTAGATATTGTCGAGAAAAAAGTTTCAATGCTGGAGGACACCCAGATCAAACTTATTGGCGGGAGACCTTTGCAAAGTGAAGTGGATTCGCATTAGTTGCTGTAAAAAATGGAGATTAGATTTCAGCATATAGAACAGTAGCTGTAAAAGAGCAAACAAAAAAGTCAATCTCTGGTGAAATTTAGGAGAGATATGCCTCAGAAACTGCCCAATACTTAGAGTACTCATGACATTTCAATTGATCATGGAACATTCAAAAATTAGATTAAGAAAATAGAGAAAAGGTTGCAAGAAACTTTAGCCTAAAAATTCGCTAGCTTTGAAAAGAAGTATAATTAGATTCTCTAGCAGAAAAAAGAGGACGAAGAGTCTATGAATTTAGGAGTTTTTAGTCAAACTCGCTTCAACCGCTAAACAAGAGTCAAAAAGAGGGCGGATTTGACCTAGTAAAAAAAACACCATTAAAGAACAAAACCTTTACAATAGCTCAAGCATCATTTCGACAGCTATTACAATGAAGACATCTAAAAAGTCTCAAGAGTAAAAACGTAGAGAAAAACTCTCGAATCGAGATAGTCTTTTCGGCCTAAACTAAAGCAGAAGAACAAAAAGTAAAAAAGCAAGTCAAAATCATTATCAGAAGAAAGATCGACGAAGCATCTAAAATCAAATTAGCGGTCAAAATATAAAAACGAAGTTAAGCTCTCGTCTGTCAGTTAATATCTGCGAATTCATTAAAAGGGCAGGTGACAGTTATGATTTTTTCTTACAAGCTTAGTTAAATCAGATAAGGCTTTCTTTTGTTTCAGCAAGCATTGTTTGTTGTTCTTTTCTCATTTTTGAAGGATTTTTAGTTTAAAAATGAGAATTTTGAGCTCATCTGGATCATAAATGCATCGCAAACAACCAAATTAGTTGCTCTTTGTAAAGAGAAATTTTTCGATTAGTGTTCATTTTAAACTGTTTGCGAAGCTCCAGTTCATCTATCTCATCGAAAACTGCTATAAAGTTCTTTTAAGACATTGGAGTGGCTCTATGCTCTCTGTCTTAAATAAACATCGCACAAAAAGTCATAAGAATTTTTTCGTGAAAAGCATAAGACTTAGTGAGAGTTTATATAGCTTAGATTATGTGATTATTCTGCAACTTTTTATTAGATTCAAGAAGACTTATCAGAAATTAAAATAGAATAAAATTCAAAACATTTTTAAATTAACTGATAAAAGTTCGATGAAATGGAAAGAAGAGCACCTCATAATCTCTAAAAGACCTAATAATCAACAGAAATCTATCAGAATACGCGATAGGACCATGCCAGCTCATCTATAATCCATCTGATTGGCGATATTGTGCGGATACTGGTCACAGTTATCCGTGTAGGATCAGAAAATATCAGAGAGTGGGATTTACATAATTTTTGAAAAACATTTATCTATATAATTATTATTCCAGCACGATGATCCTTAAGGTCTGCTTCGGCAAAAAGACACACCTCATCAACATCCAGGACAAACCTACCATTTAGTCACTCAAGAAGGCCATCGCTCAAATCTTTAAATCCCTCCCCAACCGATATACTCTTTCCTATCTTGATTAGGACGGAGACTAGATCACGCTCCAAGATCAGCAAGACTACCAGATTTTGACCAGCTCCAACTCCAAAACAGCCAAGGTCAACATCAAAGAAGTTAACGAATAGTTCATGGAACTCACTGAAAAGATTGAGATTGAGGAGCAGATCAGCTAAATCAGAGAAAAGGTCGAAGAACTTCGGCTTGAGCCACTTAAATAAGAAATTAAAGTCAATAATGAGCCTATTGTTCCTGAAATCGATGAAAGCATGATTGAGGAGAGACTTAAGAAGATGCTACCTGATATTATCTCCAAAGTTAAGACTGAAATTACCGAAGAGCTTTCAGAACGCTCTAGAATTTCCAACCAACCCCTCATTACTGAAGATAGTATGGAAGAAGAAAAAGCAACTAAATCGTTTAGCAGAGCTAGAATGGAAGAGCCTAGAAGAGAGTAGCCAAGACAAACTGTTGTTGTTCATAAGGGAGTTGCTTGTGACAATTGCCACAAAAAGGACATTACTGGAGTTCGCTACAAATGTTCAGTTTGCAATAACTTCGATTTCTGCGAAGAGTGCGAATCTGTTTTTGAGCATCCTCATTCATTCTTGAAAATCAAGGATCCAAAACAAGCTCCTCTTAAGATATTCACAGTTATCAATGATGAAGACAATAACATTGAGATAAACGGACAAAGAATCAATACTCCTCCAGGATTTGAAGGTTTGGTCCACCAAGGAATCAACTTAGTTTCTAATATGCTGAATCAAAGAGGAGGCTGCCCCAGAGGAAGAGGATAGAGAATGAATTCTGAAGGAGGGTGCCCATTCAGAAAATGCAGAAGAACTGACGAAACAACAGATACTAAGTGTGAATCCAAAGTTGAGCAAAAGCGATAGACTATGAAGGAATAGGTTCCCCAAAAGTTAGTTCATGAGAAAAAGTATGACTAAAATGAGGAGAGAATCATTGACAATACCCAGTACTTGTCATCTTTTGGCTTCTAATTCGACAAGTGCTACCAATGGGCAAAGACTTACCCCAGACTATCAAAAGAAGACTTGCTCCAGTTCTGCCTGAACCAGCCAGGATTCCTGAACTGAAATGATCAAACAAACCTTAAATTAGCATACATATAAACAATAATTATTAACTGTTATCTGGCTGCCGAAGCCCACCAGCAGAGCACTAGTTGGCCAAATTTCAAAAAGACTATCAGACAAGATTTATATTTTATCTTTATTATGTAATAATCTATTTTTATTTTATTGTCAAATGAGGTTAGGATTGATTGTAGTGGTCTTGAATAAATATGAAATATGTTGATAGATCGTTGTGTCTAAGGGCTTGGCCTATGTAAGGCACCGAATAGCACTTAGTGCTGCGAGGTTATAAAAAATTTTATATTCAATTAATGCTTGAATTATTGTTTACTGTACGAGTCAACACTTTCCCGCCTGACAGAATCAAGGTAGTAGGCTCTATCCCGGAATTAGGTCTATGGAATACTGAAAATGCTCTTTAGCTAACCTTCCAAAACAAGGTTTGGTAAGGAGCAATCTCAATCAACGAAGCAGGTAAACTTTAGGCTATTCTAGAAGTAAAAATTGAGTTCAAGCTGATCAAAATAAAGCCAAACAAGTAGATTGAGTGGGAGCAGTTGCCCAACAACGCCAATAGGAAATTCAAGCCCAAATTTTCAACCCAATTCCATTTGGAATGGAGCAAATCCGCAGGCAAGGTCAATTCGATCTCTAAATTCAGCTACAAGCTGAAGGGCTTACCAGCTGTGAGTATTGCTTTAATTATAAAGTTATTAAAAAGACGAAGGTAGAGCATCTTGATAACCGCAAAAAGTCGAAAGAGTTTGACCCTTATGCGATTGCCCAAAACAATGAAGACAGTGGGGAGTCCGATGAATAGGAATTTTTGCTGGTCAAAAGAAAAATGAGTGACCAAATCAACATCAACAGCACTGATCTAGAAAAAATATATTACAAAAATAGTGCTGTCTAAATCCTATCTGGGCTATTGAAGAAGATCAAAGTCTACGTGATCACCAAAGGACTTTAGCAAATTCATTCTCTCCATACCTACATTGAGGAAGAGTTATGCAAGCTACCCAACAACTTTTTGCCAAGATGGATCACAGAATAGTGCTTCTCCTAGCAAAACTTCTGCAGCAAGATGAAGAAAACAGGCTCGATATTCGAGATAGGCAAATAGTAGATGATGCTTCAAACTTTGTACAGTCGCACCAGCTATTTCATTCTTCTTTAGATATAGGTTGCTCTCTCTCTGGGGAACTAGCTCTAAAAACTGCCTTGCTGCCTTTTTCTTCCTTCTGAAAAGTACCTTGAAGTCATCGAAAATCTCAATAAGCTGATCTATATTGATCTCATTTGCTTTGATTCAGCCCAAACCAACAAGCAATTTTACGAGTATTGCAAGGAGAATCAATCTGAAAAACAAAAGACTGAGCCTCTAACTTGGTTCAAGGAAGTTCCATCGATTTAATTAATTGTGCAGGAATTGCAAAGGCTCAGGCAAAGGAATATAGTCACTGTAAGCACCATTGATACAGTCACCTAAGCCTAATGCTTGGAAAACTTAACCAAACAGAACAATGTTTCAATTATCGACTATTCGATCATCACTTAGCATCCTTTTCTCGCCCAGAAGATATTCAAGAAGATGGGATAGAAATCGATGTATGTGATTATAAGTGAAGTAAAAATGCCAAGATTGGCGACGTAATTCAAATCATAGAAGGACGTGGTGTTGATCTATGATAATTTCTAAAAAATACTGATCGAAGGAAAAGAGTACTTCCCTATTCGAAGTTTTAGATAAAACATTGAACAGATAAAGCTCAAGTCTAAGATTTTTAAGGAATCCATTGGAGGAGAAATCATCTAAAGAGAAAACTCTCTGATTTACATTGTGCCTCAAGGGAGGATGTAGGTTGCCATTAAGATAGAGTTGGAGTGTAAAAACTTTGCCAAGAAGTTCAGCTTTGCAAAAGTATCAAGAAAAGGGCTAAGAGTCAAAATTAGTTGGAATTTGTCCAAAGAGATAAGAATGTTAAGATCCATCTGCGAAATCAAACTCATGAACTATGGGGAGTTAGGTGATTTCAACCTAATATCGACCCAAGGGAACTTGAAAGATCTAAGGGAAGACCTAAAACTCCTAATCGAGCACGAGCCCAAATTTTTCAGGCCAAATATAGATTCACAGATAAAGTACTACTGTTACAACGGTAGCAAGAAATCACTGAGCCTTGTTCCATAAAATGTCAATGTTATTTGATATTTGATAATTTTTATTAAACAGCCTGCGTTTCAAGTAAATGAGAAACTCAAGAAATAAAGACCAAGAAGAAGATGCTGACATCCGCAGAAAGATAATCCAGAATACCATGGTTTATAATGAGATTTACGATGATCGTCGCAAAAAGTTGGCAGAGACCTCTCCTGTCAGATTGCTGAACAGCTATCAGAAAGAAACGCCCACTCAGGATTTGAAGATCCAGAGCGAAAGAAATATGAAGTTTAAATTGGACCAGCTTTAAGATAAGCTTGGATAACTCAGCGCTTAAGTGCATGCTGCGAGGCAGGAGTTTAGAGTAGTTGTGCGTTTATTTAGGAACTAATTGATTTTACAACTAGAGCCAAAAGCAATCTTGTTTACTAGGACTTGCTCGGCATGAAGACAGATTTGTAAGGGAAGATAATGGGACTGTCAAATCAAATACGTCTGGGCAGGTTCGCAGCTGATGAAAGGTATGGTGAAATCCGCAAAGATTGCAACTAAATATGGAAAAGAACCGAATAATTGAGATAGAACGTTTTTTCGCTTACCATGAGGATATAAGGGTTGTAGGCCAAAATGGGGTTCAAAGAGATGTATCGATTATAATACCTGTGATCCATAGAGCGATTAATATTTTGTAAGGATAATATCTAGTATATTTGGTCTTAATCTTCTTATTAGCGATGTTTATTATCAGAAGTAATGGTAATGAAGGTAAGATAATCATAGCTAAATCAAACAGAAATTCTTTATTTTAGTTTTGCTAGACGATTTCTTCTCTATCCGATCACTTTTGGGTTGAGATAGTTGTATTTGTGCTCACGGTACGCTTTGACTGTTTTTTTAAGTTCATTTTTGTTTAGAAAGAGGTACTATTCTCTCAAATTGGCAAACAGATGATCCAAACAGAGCAAATTGTTGTCTTTTATTTTGCTGGAAAGAGCTACTTTGATGTTACTGCCACTTTATTTGAAATCCAACTCACTAATCCAAGGGAAAATGAACTCAATAAATGACTTGAAAAGAGAGCTACCTTCTTCTTTTTTCTCCCTCTGGTTAATCAAATTGGTCCCTTGCTGCATCTACAGCCAACCGATGTACTTTACCATGTAACTTTAGACTCTATAGACCTTGACATTCTACTTTATGTATTTCATATCCTTATCCAAAACGTAGTTTATGTATTCGTAGTAGGGGACACTAGGCCATTTAGATGTACCTTTGTTGTACTTTGGGATCACCCAAAATTCATTTTTCTTGTTCTTTGAAGAAATTATGTTTTGGCAATAAACGAATAGTCCTCCAATGTTCTCCTGATTCCACTTAAGTATTTTCTCTTCGTAGAGGTGGTACTAACAAAGCCTGATGAAAATCATGGTCTATGGAAGTTTTGTAGCAAATTTTATCCACTGCTCTTCTTTGAAAATACTTTTGTAGCCTTACCGATCAAAACATAAGAGGTTATCGTCCTTAAGTTTGGCAAAAGGGCGATAGTTATTGAAGACATAGACCAAAGCATCAAAGAAGATTTGTTTGATTTTGAAAATCTTCTCAGTTTAACCCATTTTTTCTTCCTGGGACTCACTGAAAAGGGAAGAAAACAGCTTATCTTTTTTGAAGCCTAAAGAGGCGACTCTCTAGATGATTATCTATCTTATAACATCGGGTATTTCTATCCTCTCTAAAGTATTTTCGACCAAAATATTTTCTTACAAGTCAAACAGCACAACATCTTTCATCTGTTGCTCGTAATTCTCAATGACCTTCGTATTAGCCAACTTACATAATTCATGTGAATCTTGCTCATCCCAATCAAATAGCTCTGAATGGCATCTATGTTGTTGACTAAATGAAAGGGAAGGAAAGGAATGTAGATATTTTCCCATTTTATGGGTTCAATCAGGTAGAGCAGGGTCTAGAATAAGTCTATAACTGCATTGTTGTTCATTCCGAAAACCTACATCATCCAAAAAGTACTAAAATATGCTTTTACAGCAGAATACACTTCCACAAACACAAAATGTTCTTGACTCCCACTTTTCGCATCACGCCGATTACGTCAATGTTCGGTTTTTTGAAGCATTGAATAGGCCCAAATTCCAAGTTAGTCATCTTAATTGAAGAGTTGGCACAATCCAAGATCTTTATTTGTGCAGTTTCGTCATTGAACTTGGGGAGGAAGAAGAAAGAAGTATAAAACTTCTCTAAATAGCCTCTTTAGATTTATATCGACTTGTTATTTTTGCCAAGGTAATTGGTGTATGACTAATCAAATTCGATTTCAGCTTGAGGATAGCCTGCAACGTGAGACAAATCAGTAAAGTACTCCATTAAATTGCTGCTTATGATAGGATTTGCGACTTGAGACAGAACGTTTCTGTAGTAAAATCTATGTAAGTTTAGTAGAACTTTAGCATTTATCTTTGGAAGGTGAAGATGGGCAATTTAGATCCTACTATCACGACTTTCGGCAGGTATACTAAAATGTGATCTTTATCCATGAGTAAGGGGTTGTTTTATAGCTCCCATAGGGTGCACTTTGGCAACTTTATCACTCAATTCAGTACACTTTTTGTATAAATGTTCTTTTCAGTCATAGATTTGAGGTTTTCCTTCAAAGGAATATACTTTTTTTACTAAATATTTGCAAGCTTACATGCCAGCAAAGAGCTGAGAAGTATGTACGATTCAATGAATAGTCAGTATGGACAAAGGTATAGATATAATCTTTGGGCTCCAACTGTTTGCTATGCTAAGAGTACACATTAACATTATGGCTTTCTCCGAACGAAAACTAAGGACTACTATCGTTGATAACTTTTAATTAAGCGTCAAAGATTTTAATGCCATCGGGATAGGCCCACATTTCGAAAAACTCATCTTAGTCATCAACCTATATAAGGTTTGTATGTTGATAGTGCTTCAATACTCCGACTTTGGGAGTTTATTTCTGAATTTTCTAGAGGCTTAGACCTTGGTAAGGTTTAAGTACTTTAGGGTTATAAAATTCCATAAAAGACGAGCTCTTCAATGAGGGGATATTAAGTTTCCTATTTGCTATGCATCTGCGATACGATTTATTATAATTAACTCAGCCACATTGTAAGCAGAAAGGATAAAATATCTCCATTTTTCCAAAACCATCAATAATTTAGTAGGGTAAAATGGGTCAGACTAAACAGAAGGAAGAAAGAATATTCAATTAATTGTTTAAAGATTTGAATAATTTTTATATGAATAGCCATAATAACTATCAGCAGCTAGCTTTTAATCCCAAAAGGCAGCTCAGAACAGATAAACATCAAAGATACGCACCTCAATATAAGCAAAACTTCAATCTGCCTCTAAATCAAAATCCCATTCACCATCACAAAACATAGCCCTACTAAGAATCCAGCAGATTTAAAAACAAATTTACTGAAAAAGAATATCTGGAGCAGAACATCAAAAATGAAAGCAGTTTTTCAGGCTTGTCTAATTACTCATACAAGCAAAAAGCTTAGAGCGAAAGGAAGATGGAAGATGATAAAAAGAAAGAGTAGATAATGAGCAGAGTAAAACGTTTGCAGGATATGGTCCTACCAATGGTAGAAAGGGATTATAATGATGAGTAAGCAAATGGCTTTGGGTGGCAATCCAGCATCTAACGAAAGCTGATCAAAATCGAAAGCAACCTTGATAACGTCCGTAAATAATGGGAGATCTAAATGTAAAAGAAGTTGATCTAAGTCTAAAACGAGTGGTAAATAAAGTTTCAGGAGGTAACTTCAAGGTATCAGTGATTGTGCCATTGATATTTACTTTAGACTGAAAAAATACTTGTCACTATGTTCATAAGTACACTTGACTTGCCGAAGCAGCTCTATTCTTCTTCGCCCATCCTATATTCCAAGAAATTCGATTGTATTGATTATGTAAATGTTGAGAACTTTGAGGTATTTATTTAGATTAATCGTTAGTATAATAAAAATATCATTAAATTGTCTATGAGTGCGTGCCATTTTCCTCAAGATAACTACTCCATCATCCTCGAAATTCCTTCGATTTCTCACATTAACCAGTAGCTCCGACTTATCGAAACAAGCAATCGTCTGCCTGACCCCTCATTTTTGTCACTTGCCTTTCTGGAGAAGCCAAACCAAATCACGCAGGATCTGCTTGCTGATTAGGAAAACTAAGATTCGTTAGGACAAGCCATTCAAGAACGAGACAAGTAGGAAGAAGCAGAAGTAGTCACAAAAAAGAAAAAGACTGGATGCACTTGCAAGAAGACGAATTGCCTCAAAATGTACTGCGAATGTTTTTCAGTGGGAAAGATGTGTACTGAATAGTGCGCATGCTATGGGTGCTATAATCACAGCAAGTGCTAGAGCCTTGTCGAAAAGGCCAAACAAATAAAAGCAAAATCTTCAAGCAATCGTCACAATAGTAGAGGCTGTAACTGCAAAAAAACAAACTGCCAAAAGAAATACTGCTAATGCTACAATGCAGGCCTGATTTGTACTTAGGCTTGTAATTGTAGTGATTGCTGTAATAAAGAAAAGGAGGGCAAATGTTCTGAGCATTCGGCAGAAGAGGCTGTGGAAAGTAATTGAGAGTAGGGATATTCATTGATATTGCATTAGATTTGGTCATTCAAATAGTTTGGAATGGTTTCTTATAAAGCTGCGATCCAACCTTATTATGTATT
>Ga0316217_10004784_pt1 | contig 14400 bp, 11 predicted proteins | sample 1anoAmetaG_FD_203633 | JGI IMG/M metagenome (GOLD analysis project Ga0316217, IMG submission 203633) | Freshwater microbial communities from Trout Bog Lake, Wisconsin, USA - 1anoA | ecosystem: Environmental > Aquatic > Freshwater > Lake > Hypolimnion/Profundal zone | place: USA: Wisconsin... | reverse complement strand
ACGAAACCTAGGGAGGGTCCGGCCGCGTCATCGTTCGGGTCCCCGCATCGCGTCGCCTCCGGAACTCGGCGCGGCTGGCGCGCGCCTCGCCGGAGGCGTTACGGCGGGGAGCTGGTGTTCACGTGTTCCAATGGCAGGATTGCGGCTCCGAAAGCACTCCGGTCGTTTCGGCAAACCCTTTGAAGGGCCGGGTCGCTATGCCGGAATCTCCTCCCCGACAACGCCAGAGCGCCCGGGTAAACCCGTCGGAGGAAGACCCTTTCCAGTGGGACACGTCGCCCTGCCAACGTCCGTAACGCCGCAGGCGAGGCGCGCGCCAGCCGCGCCGACACTGCGGCGGAGACGGACGGGAAACGGGGACCCGTACAGCTAGACCGGATGGTGCTCGCGGAAGGCGCGGAGGCGGGATTCGAGGGCGGGGAACTGGGCGCGGGAGACCAGGGAGGTGCAGGCGCGCATGCCTTCGGTGCGCTCGCTGCCGGTGATGTCCAGGGTGATGGCGCTGATGCCGTAGGGCAGGAGCTCGGCCAGGAGCTGGCCGCCGGTGAGGCCGGGGTAGGCGAAGGTGAAGTAGAAGCCGTCGCCCACCGGCTCTTCCAGATCCTTGTCGTAGACGATCTGGAAACCGTTGTCGGTGAACAGCCGCTTCATGATCCGGGCCTTCTCGCCGTATTCCTTGACTGTCGCCACGAAATCCAGCGTGCCGTCGTTCACCGCCTTGAGCATGGCCGCCAGGGCGCACTGGGCCGAATGGGAGGTGCCGGAAGACAGGGCGTAGATGGCGCCGAACAGGATGGAATGGCCCAGCTGGTCGGTGCTGAAGTAGCGCAGCAGATCGGGGCTGCGCAGGTTCCAGACGTGGTCGGAGACCACCATCAGGCCGATGCGCTCGCCCGCGTAGCTGAACGCCTTGGAACTGGAGATCAGCAGGATGTAGTTGTCGGTGTACTTGGCCACGGTGGGCTGGTAGGGGGGCTGGCCGGGCCTGGAGTAGTCGTGGCGGAAATCCATGGCGATGTAGGCCAGGTCCTCGATGACCACCACCCCGTACTTCGTGGCCAGTTCGCCGATGATGCTCAGCTCCTCCTCGGTGAGGCAGATCCAGGAGGGGTTGTTGGGGCTGGAGTAGAGGATCGAGGAGACCTTGCCGTCCCGGAGGCAGGACTCCAGCTTGGCCCGCAGCCGGGGACCGCGGTGCTCGTACATGTCGAACGAGCGGTAGCCGTGGCCGAGCAGCTTGCACTGCTGCTTCTGCACCGGGAAGCCGGGATCCAGGAACAGGGTGCCTTCCCGGTCGGCCCACATGCGGTTGACCGTGAGGAAGGCGGCCATGCCGCCCATCATCGAGCCCACGGTGGGGATGATGTGCTCGGGGTCCACGTCCAGGTCGATGAACAGCCTGGCGAAGCGGGCCGCCTCGCGCTTGAGCGCCGCGGTGCCCTGGATGTCCGGGTAGATGGCGGCGACGCCGTCCTTCAGGGCCTGGATCTGGGCGTCCACGCCCACCTGGGGCGGCGGCAGGCCGGGAATGCCCATCTCCATGCGCACGAACTTCTGGCCCGAACCCGCCTCGATCAGGTCCACCAGCTTCTTGATCTCTCGGATGGAGGCCCGGCCGGGCTCCTTCAGGCCGCAGGCCTGGAGGCTCTGGCGCACCACCTCCGGGTCGATGGGCGTCTGCCGGTTTTCCATGGTGCTCCCCTCGAAAGTTCGGCCGCGGCGCGGCCCGGTTGGCGACCGTATTGAAAGTCGATACCAGATGAGGATTGCATCCCTCGGCCGGGAGTCAAGGGGCGGACGCTGTGGGATGGGTCACATGGGGTTCGACGCTCAGGCCGGCCCAGGCCGGAACGCCTCCGCCAGGCGCCGGACCCCCTCCCGGATCCTGGCCGGACTGAGCGCGGCGTAGCCCAGGATGAAGCCGCTGGAGGGGGCCGGCGCCAGGTGATAGCTGGAGGCCGGGGTTAGTGCCACGCCCAGCTCCGCCGCACGCCGGACCAGCTCCCCGTCGCTGCGCCCGGTGGCGAAGCGTGCCATCAGATGCAGGCCGCCCTTGGCCCCCAGGATGGCCACCCGGTCGCCGAAGGCGCGGACCAGGGCTTCCGCCAGGGCCTCGCGGCGGGCGCCGTAGAGGGTGCGCATGCGCCGGAGATGGCGCTCCAAGTGGCCCTCCTGGATGAAGTCCGCCAGCACGGCCTGGTCCAGGGCCGGGGCCTGACGGGAGGTGAGCTCCAGGGCCCGGACCAGCGGTCCGGCCACCGAGGGCGGCGCCACCAGGTAGCCCAGGCGCAGGGCCGGGAACAGCACCTTGGAAAAAGTCCCCGAATAGAGCACGGCGCCCGCGCCGTCCAGGCCCTGCATGGCCGGAAGCGGGCGGCCCTCGAAGCGGAATTCGCTGTCGTAGTCGTCCTCGAAGACCAGGACGCCCTGCTCCCGGGCCCAGGTGAGCAGTTCCAGGCGCCGGGGCAGGTCCAGCACCCGGCCGGTGGGATACTGGTGGGAGGGGGTCAGGTAGGCCAGGCGCGGCCTCGCCCCGGCCAGGCCGGCCAAATCCAGGCCGGCTTCGCCCACCGGCAGCGGCAGGATGCGCGCGCCATGGGCGAGAAAGCACCGGCGGGCCCCTGGGTAGCCAGGGTCCTCCATGGCCACGGTCTCGCCGGGGTCCACCAGCACCCGCGCCGCCAGATCAATGGCCTGCTGGGAGCCGGACACCACGATCACCTGGTCCGCCTCGCAGCGCACCGCCCTGGACCGCCGCAGGTAGCCGGCCAGGGCCTCGCGCAGGTCCGGCAGCCCGGCCGGGTCGGCGCCGTAGTCCAGCAGGCTGGGCCCGGCGGAGCGGCACCGGCGGGCCAGGAGCCGGGCCCAGAGGCCCATGGGGAAGGCGTCCAGGGCGGGGCGGCCCGGCGAGAAATCGTACGGCAGGTCCCGGGCCCGCTCCGGACTGTCCGGGGCCTCCAGCCGGCCCGCGAACCGGGAGAATTCAGGCCGGATGTCGGCCCGGCTCTCCCGGCGGGGCGCGGCCGGGGGCGCCAGGTATTCCTCCGGCAGGCTGGCGCAGACATAGGTCCCGGAGCCCCGCCGGGCTTCCAGGTAGCCCTCGCTGCTGAGCTGGTCCCAGGCCAGGGTGGCCGTGGTCCGGGAGATCTCCAGCAGCCCGGCCAGGGCCCGGGTGGAAGGCAGCCGCTCGCCCCGGGCCAGGCGCCCCTCCAGGATCGCTCCGCGGATGCCCAGGTAGACCTGCTGGTGCAGCGGCAGCGGGGAATCCGGATCCAGCAGCAGGGGGAAGTCCATGGCACAGTCCGCAAAGTGGATTGGCAGTATTGCATGAAATTGGCTATAGGATCAGTCCACTTTACCGCCTAGGCTCAAGGCCATGGAGGTCCCCCATGCGCAGACACGACAAGGAAGCCACTGACCCGGCCGTCATCGCCCAGGTCCTTGACGCGGCGGAATGGGGCACCCTGGGGCTGGTGTCTCCGGATGGGCGCCCGCTGCTGGTGCCGCTGAACTTCGTCCACCTGGATGGGCGGGTGTATTTCCACGGCGCCGCCTCGGGCGAGAAGATGGCCGTGCTCCGGGACCGGGGCGACGCCACCTTCCTGGTGGTCGACGCCTACGCCCAGATCCCCTCCTACGCCTTCGATCCGGACCGGGCCTGCCCGGCCACCCAGTACTTCAGGTCGGTGCTGCTATATGGCCGCATCACCGAACTGGCCGACCCGGACCGCAAGGCCGAGGTGCTGGAAGCGCTGATGAAGAAGCTCCAGCCCCAGGGCGGCTACGTGCCCATCACCGCCGGGGATCCCCTGTACCGGGACAGCGTGGCCAAGGTCGCGGTCCTGGAACTGTCCGTGGACCGCGCCAGCGCCAAGGTCGACCTGGGCCAGCGGCTTGCGGAAGAAAAGCGGGCCTCGGTGGCGCAAGTGCTGGAGCAGCGCGGCTGCCCGGTGGACCACCGCACGCTCCGGGCCATGGGCGGGAACGGCTGACATCCTGCAGGCCGGCGCTCAAGAAGCAGGCCGCTCCGGCGCGGGCACCCGCGGCAACCGCACCTTCACAAGGGTTCCCCGGCCCGGCTGGCTGGAGATCTCGATGGTGCCCCCATGGGCCTTGACGACCCCGTAGGCCGTACTCAAGCCCAGGCCCGTGCCTTTGCCGACCCCCTTGGTGGTGAAGAAGGGGTCCATGGCGTGGGCAAGCACCTCCGGAGCCATGCCTTCACCCGTATCCTCGACGGAGGCCTCCACCCAGTCTCCCTCCAGGACAGCGGTCCGCAGGGTCAAGGTCCCGCCGCCAGGCATGGCGTCCAGCGCGTTGAGGCAAAGATTCATCAGGACGTGGCTCACGTTCCCGGCATCCCCGTCCACCCAGGAAGGCTCCGGGGCCAATGCCTCGATCAGCTTCACCCGGGTCCTCGTGAGGTTCGCCAGGAGGCTGCACAGTTCCCTGATGACCACGTGCAGTTCGAAGGGTGCGCGGACGTCAAGGGAGGGCCGGGCGAAGTTGAGCAGGGACTTCACCAGGTCTCTCCCGCGAACGCAGGCTCTGCCGATGGTCCGGAAGGCCTCCTGGACCTCGGTTCCGGCAGCATGCTCCTCGTAGATGGATGCGGTTCCCATGATGATGGCGAGGATGTTGTTCATGTTGTGGGCCACGCCTGCCGCCAGGATGCCGAGCCCCTCCAGTTTCTGGGCCTGGAACCTGAGTTTTTCGCTTTCCAGCAGCGCCAGTTCGGCGTTCTTCCGGGCGGTGATCACTTCCGACATGATGATGATTCCGCCGATGCTGCCGGCAACGTCGCGCCAAGGCAGGACCTCCCACTTCACCCAGTCCAGGGTCCCATCAGGCCTGGGGAATGGATCTTCCTCGCAGGACTCGGTCGCGCCGGCCAGGCAGCGGCGGTGGATTGCCTTCCAGCGCTCGGAAATTTCCGGGAAGACCTCGTAGTGCGAGCGGCCCGTGATGTCCTGGGCTTCGAGCCGGTAGTCCAGGAGCCACCGGCGACTGGCGCAGAGATACCGCATGTCCCGGTCCAGCATGGCGATCGCGGCGGGAGCGTTCTGGATCAACAGGTTGAGCAGGTGCCCCCGCTCCTGGAGCTGGCGAAGCGGTCGGTCCAGGGTCGAATGGCTCATGGATTCTGGCGAGGAGGGTATCTCCGGCCGGGCAATCCGCCACGCCCGCGGCCGCACGTATGACCCTCGATCGGAGCGATGACCCATGGCGGAAAAAGGCCTCTACACCAGGCAATGAACGTTTCGACCAGCAGCACCCCCAGAACAGGGGGCAAGGACAGTATAGGGCGGTGCGGACTGGGTGTTGGTCAAGCCAAGGGGCCATCGGCGAACTGGGCCAGCTTGGCCTGGATCTCCTCCACATTGAATGGCTTGGAGATGACACCCACCCGGGGCCGCTTGAAGCATTCCCAGGCTTCGATGTCAGGTTGCCCCGAGGAGATGAGGATCGGCATTTCCGGGTGCAGGTCCCTGATCCGTTCCATGGTCTGGGTTCCGGTCAAGCCCGGCATGTTCTGGTCGAGGATGACCAGGCCGGGGAGTTCTTCACTCGACAGGCTCTCGAGTACTTCCCTGCCGCCCTGGAATACCTTGACCTGGCGCACTCCGGCCTTCTGCAGCATCCGGTTCATCAGGTACCGGACATCCTCGTCATCGTCCACCAGGAATACGGCCATGGACGCCAGGGACGACGCCGCAGCGGCGATGGGCGCAGGCCCGCGCCCGGCCGGCGCGGGAAGCCCTGGGAACCGGAGCTTCACGGTGGTGCCCCGGCCTGGCTGGCTGGCGATATCGATGTTGCCCCCGTGGGCCTTGACCACGCCATAGGCCATGCTCAAGCCCAGGCCGGTCCCTTTGCCCACGTCCTTGGTGGTGTAGAAGGGTTCCAGCACGTGGGCCAGAATCTCGGGGGTCATGCCGGTGCCGTTGTCCTCGACCGAGAGTTCCAGCCAGTCCCCTTCAAGCAGGGCGGTCCGGAAGGTGAGCCTGCCTCCGTCCGGCATGGCGTCCAGCGAGTTGACCCCCAGGTTCACCAGGATGTGGTTGAGGTCTCCGGCGTTGCCGTTGATCCACAGGGGGGTGTCCAGCAGCGCTTCGACGATCCTGATCCGGTTCCTCGTGGTGGTTTCCAGGAGCGCGCAGACCTCCCGGACCATGGCGTTCAATTCGACCGGAGCCTGGCTGACCAGGGCCGGCTGGGCGAAGTGGATCAGGGACTTCACCACCTCCCGCCCCCGGTTGCAGACCTTGCCGATGATCTGGTAGGTCTCCCGGTCCGCCGGATCGGCCGCCATGTCCTCCCGGATGGACACGGCGCCCATGGCGATGGCCAGGACGTTGTTGAGGTTGTGGGCGACGCCGGCAACCAGGGTCCCCAGGCTCTGCATTCTCTGACTTTGTTGAAGCTGGGCGTGAAGCTCCAGCTGCTCGGCTTCGGCCCGCTTGAGATGAGTGATATCCAGGACCATGGAGATCAGCATCGATCGCCCGCCGACCGCAATCACGTTGCCGGAGAGCAGGATGGGAAGGGTCCGGCCGCTCTTGGTATGAATCAGAAATTCGATGTTTTTCGGGGTTCCGGTTGCACTGGTCACGAGCTCGATCAGTTTCAACCGGTCCGCCGGGGTGATGATCCCGAGGCTGGTCGTGGTGTTGCCGATCAGTTCCTCCCGGGCATAGCCCAGGACTTCGCAGTACCGGTCATTGACCTCGACGAGCCGCCCGTCAGCGAGGTCGGTCAGGGAAACCAGGAGCGGTGCGGAGTTGAAGGTCTTGGAATACTTCTCTTCCGAACTCCGCAGCGCAGCCTCGGCCTGCTTGCGCTCCGTGATGTCCAGGAACACGGTGACGAACTGGCCCTGCCTGGGCGAGACGATCGAAATCCGGAAATGCTTTTCCAGGGGCGGGAAGAAGGTCTCGAAGGTGTGCGGAATGCCGTCCATGGCGACTTTGCTGTATTCAGCCAGGTACGGCGGAACCGGGGTGCCGTACAGGTCGGTGGCCAGGCGTCCCCGGGCATGCTCCGGATCGAGGCCCGTATTCAGTCCGAAAGCCGGGTTTGCATCCAGGACGCGGTAGTTGCACGCCGTACCGGTTTCATCGCGGACCAGTTCATGAAGCGCCACACCTTCGGCCAGAGCGACAAACAGGGTCCGGAATTTCTGTTCGCTCTGTCCGAGCGCGTCCCCGGCCTTTTTCAGGTCCGTGATGTCCGTGACCGCCGCCAGGGCGCCCTGGTAGGCGCCGGCCGCATCCAGGATGGGCGACGTGTCCAGGAGCAGGAAGGCCCGTCTGCCGTCCTTCCGGAGAAATTCGAATTCGTGCTTCTCCCTGATGCCTTGCTGGCGCCGCTCGAGATAGGCTTTGCTGGCGGCCACGCCGCTTTCGGTCATGAAGGAGAACAGGTGCCTGCCCTGCATCTCCTCCATGGTGTAGCCGAGGATTTCCGCCATGCGGGTATTGACGTAGGTGGTGAGGGAGTCCCTGCCGATGGCCCAGAGTCCCTCCTGGAGGGTCTCGACCAGCAGCCGGTACTTGGCCTCGCTTTCCCTCAGGGCCTCCTCGATCCGCTTGCGCCCGTCGATGTCCTTGCAGAAGGCCAGGTGGCGACTGCCGTCGATCTTCACGGCATCCAGGGCGACCCAGAAACAGGAGCCGTCCTTGCGCCGCAGTTTCAGTTCCGAGGACACCCGGATTCCCTTCACCACCCGGCCGTGCGCCGCCTGGGCACCGGCCTGGCCATCGGCGGGGACGAGGTCCTCGACCCGCATGCGCGCGAACTCCTCCTCCGTATACCCCGTCATGGCGCAGGCGGCGGGGTTCACGCTCAGATAGCGCCGGTCCGCGCCGGTCACGAAGACCCCGTCCGGAGCGTTCTCGATGAGGGACCGGAACCGGGTCTCGCTCTCTTGAAGCGCGTCCCGGATGGCCTGCCGTTGCCGTGCGCAGAGCCAGAACAGCAGGCCCAGGACCAGGAAAGCCGCCACCGGGAGAGGCCAGGACGAATTCGTCCTGGAGAATGCGATCCAGGAAGGAACTAAGAACAGCACAGCCATCGCCATCAACTGGACGGAAGCCCGGTCCACGAGCGCTGCCGCCTTGTGCCCCAGGTGGCTGTGGGCAGAATCGGCCACGGGCCTCGCTTGTGTCCCAGGGTTTCGGATCATCAGGTCCTCAAAATTGAGTTCTGAATTAGGATAATCGTTCCCGGCGGGCACAGCATCGGACGGAAATCACTTTCCTCAACCATTCAATGACTTTCCCCGGATCCACCGCAAACAGGCAGAGCGAAGAAGAAGGTCGCCCCTTTCCCTGCCTCAGCTTCAGCCCAGATCCGCCCTCGATGCCGGTGGATGATCCGCTGGACAATGGCCAGGCCAATGCCAGTCCCCTCAAACTCCGTGGCGGCATGAAACCGCTGGAAGGCGGTGAAGAGTTTATTTGCATGAGCCATGTCAAAGCCTGCGCCGTTGTCCCGGATGAAGAATGCTCTTTCCCCATCCGGACCAGGCATCTCTCCCACCTCTATTCTTGGAGTTTCGATCTTCGAGGTGTACTTCCAGGCATTCCCCAGCAGGTTCTCGAGAACCACTTGCATCAGGTGGTGGTCGGCCTGCACCAGCATACCCGGTTGAATGAACAACTCGACCCTGTGCTCCGGATGGAGGTCGGCTAGAACTGCCGCGACCTCGCTGCAGAGCCTGGACAGATCGAAACACCGCAGGGTCAGTTCGCTGCGGCTGGTTTTCGACAACTCCAACAGGTCATCGATGAGATCGCCCATTCGTTTCGCTGCCAGATGGATCCGGGAGAGGAAGTGCCTGCCGTCCTCGTCCAGCTTGTCCAGGTAATCCTCCATGAGGATCTGGCTGAAGCCGTCAATGCTGCCGAGCGGTGCGCGGAGGTCATGCGATACGGAATAGCTGAACGCCTCCATCTCCTTGTTCGCCGCTTCGAGCTGGGCAGTGCGCTCAATGACGCGTTGCTCAAGGTGCTGGTTCAGTCTGCGGATCTCGTTCTCAGTCTTGATTCGTTCCGTGATGTCGTGAATGACGCCAAAAACAATTTGCTTGCCGGAGTCATGCTCAGCAATCGAGTGGATGCAACGCAGCTGGCCATCGTCGGGGCGCTTGATCCAGAATTCAACAATGTATGGTTGCTGGCGATGGATCAAACCACTCAAGGCCGCGTCCAGGATTGGCCGATATTGAGGTAAAGGCAAGGTCTTGATGGTATTCAGGGACCAACTGCCGCCTCCCAGACCGTAGATTGCCTTCGCACCTTCTGAAGCATAAATTTCATTCTCTGCCAAGTCCAATTGCCAGTGCCCGAAGTTGGCCACGCTCTCAGCCCTTTGCAGCCTGGCTTGGCTGTCACGCAGTGTTTCCTCGACCTGCCTGCGCTCGGAGATTTCATGGACGATTCCCAGCACACCGATGATCTCGCCCTTGGAATCCCGCAGGGGGCCGCTGGTGTTTGAGGTCCAGCCGGATTTTCCGGTGCTGCGGATTTGATAAGGTAAATTTATTGATTCGGCCGTCCCGCCAATCAAGGCCTTTTTCAGGCGATCCAGGACCCCCGTCTCCTCCAGAAATGGAAACATTTCCAGGGGATGTTTCCCCAGCACATCGCTGGCAGGTAAACCAGTCAAATGTTCCATGAACGGGTTCCAGACTAGATACCTCAGGTCGAGCCCATAGACGATGATCCCCTCCTGGGCACTCTGAATAATTTGAACGTTGAATTGATGTTCTTCTCGAAAAAGTGCCTCCACTTTTTTCCGTTCTGTGATATCGCGGTGGAACGCCAGGATGATGGTCTTGCCACCCCAGGAAACAGCGCTTGCTGTGACCTCCAGAGGGAAAACGTGCCCATCTCTGTGAATATGTTCCACTTCAAAAGTCAGCGACTCTCCGACAGCAATGCGGCCCAGCCGCTCGGCCATGATCTTCCGGGAAGATTCAGGATGGTCCAGGTCCTGCAACCTTCTTTGAGTCATTTCATTTGGGCTATATCCATGCATTCTTGCAAAAGAAACGTTTATATCTAATATTTCTCCATCAAAGGTGTGGGTGATGATCAGGGTAAACGCATGTACCAATCATGTTCCCCCAGGTCGAGATGCCGGCTGGATGCCTGATTTTATTAGAATCGACGATTGTCCTTCATAAGCCCTTGTACCACGCCTGATTTTCTGGCAAAAAGATGGGTGGAGAACCCGCCCGTGGTGGCCAAGTCAAAAAGCCTCGCCGTCCATCTTTCGACCGTCCCAGACCCGCGTAGCCAGCGCGGCCTCCGGCACAACCTGCTCGACATCCTGCTCATTGCCGTTCTCGCAACCCTCTGCGGCGAGGACGACTGGGAGGGAGTGGAGGAATTTGGCCAGGACCACGAGGCATGGCTGCGCACCTTCCTGGAACTGCCCAACGGCATCCCCTCCCACGACACCTTCAACCGGGTGTTCCAGATGCTCGATCCGGAGGCATTTCAGGAAGCCTTCCTGGGCTGGACCAATCGGGTGCGGGAGAAGATCCCCGGGGATGTGGTGGCGCTTGACGGAAAGACGCTTCGGGCCGCCTGTGACCGGGGCGACAGTCCCGTGCACATGGTCAGCGCCTGGTCCTGCGCCAATGGCATGGTCCTGGGCCAACTAGCCGTGGCGGAGAAGAGCAACGAGATCACCGCCCTGCCGGAACTGATCCGGGTGCTCCATCTCAAGGGCTGCATCGTAACCATCGATGCGATGGGCTGCCAAAAGGAGATCGCCCAGGCCATCGCCGGCGGGCGCAACGGCGCGGACTACGTCCTGGCGGTGAAAGGCAACCAGGGCACCTTGCACCAGTGCATCCAGGACGCCTTTGCCGAACTGGATGCGGCGCCAACCACCATTCCCCACTTCGTCACCGAAGCCCAGGAAGATGGCCATGGACGCAGGGAACTGCGGAGGGTCACCACTCTGGACGCCATGGCCCACCTGCCGGAGGACGTCCTGCTGCAGTGGTCCAAATGCGAAACCATTGCCCGAGTCCAGTCCGAGGTGGAGCGGGATGGCAAGACCGTGCGCGAGGAGCGGTTCTACATCAGCACCCTGCTTGCCGCAAAGGTCGATGTCGTTGGCATGAGCGTTCGCTCGCATTGGAACATCGAGAACCGGCTGCACTGGACCCTCGACGTCGCCTTTCGCGAGGACAGCATCCGCACCCGCAAGGGCAACGCCGCCGAATGCGGTGCGGTGCTGCGCCACCTGGTGGTAAACCTGCTGAACCGAGATCCCAACCCAAAGGGAAGGAGCATCAAGGCCCGCCGTCAGCGGGCCGGGCGGGTGCCGGAATACCGGCTGGCGGCCCTGCTGGGCTTCCCCGAGAACTGCCAAATTGCTGAGCCCGAGCGGAAAAAGGGATACGTTGCGATAAAGCCGGGCAACACGGCGATCCACCCGCTGCTCCGATAGGGTTCCCCCAAGCTGGACAGGGCGGCCGGGACACGTCTCGGCAACCAAGCTCTGCCGGGGGTTGGCGCGAATCCCTGCCACCAAGGCAATGCACCGGATGCCAGTGGTGGTGCGCCAACCACCTCCTTCGGGGCGATGGGCTCGGCCCGAATACCTCCGTCTGCGTTGCAGGCGACGAAGCCTCTGCCTCTACCCGGCTGAGACCATGGTTCAGGCGCAGGTCATGTACCAATCATGCGTACACCCTGGGGTGATGATCCCCTCGCTGGCGAGATTGAACTGAGCGTGGAATCGTGCTTCCTCTTCCCGCAGGGCCTCCTTGGTGGGAGACCACACATCGCCTTGGTTCACCTGGCTCAAGGCGGCGTACAACTCGGACAGGCGCTCGAGCTTTCGGGACTGGTCCTGATGTCCGGTGATGTCATCGAAGCTCACCAGCGCCCCACCCCCCTGAAGGGGTTCCGCGGATACCTCGAGCCACAAGCTGCTGCCGTCCTCCTTGACCCACCTCAAGGTCTTCCGGCGCATGGGCGCTCCGGTCCTCAAAGCCACCAGGCCGGGGAATGATTCAGCCGGAAGCGCTGCTCCATCGGCTGCGGCCAGGTCCGACCAGGGTTCCGGCAGGACGCTGGACAGGAGCGTTTCCCGGTCCAGGCCCAGAATCCGGGTCGCAGCCGGATTCACCTCAAGGTATCGCCCACCTGCATCGACCAGAACCACGCCCTGGGGCATGGCGTCCAGGAGGGAGGTCCAGCCGAGGCGGGAAGCGCCAGCCTGCAGATCCAAGGGATTCGTGAGATGGGGGGGTTTCATGGAATCTCCCCGTAGCGGCTGGCGCTCTATTGTAATTTTTGTATTGGTAAGGCATTAACTTATCACAGGCCCATCCAACTGGAAAGCGCCAGGAAGCTGGGGTCGTGTAGCGTTCTGCCTACAGATCGGCAACGGCTGAGTAGCTGGGTTAAAGAAAATTTGTCAAGCGTGGTTCGTTGCTTCGGTTCGCTTGGCTATCGCCTCCAGCAGGTCCCAGACCTGGTGGCACTCCTCGCAGGTGGAAGCCGGCTCGCCGCAGGGGAACCCCTCCACCCCCATGCCCCCGCACCTGGGATTGCGAACGTAGAACAGCAGGCTGTCCAGCACTTCGAAGATCCGGCTGCTGAGCCTGCTCTCAGGCAGTCCGCGGATCGTCTCGACGAGGCGCCATTCGGCGGGGCTGAGGGCGGGGGTGATGTTGGGCTCGGGCATGGTCCGGCTCCTTGAGGTTTTCCAGTATACCCTCCCGGGGGAGGAATCCGGGTAGGCTGGGTTGGAACCATCCAGGAGCGGGTCATGAAGGCGGTCATCCAGCGGGTGCGGCGGGCCTCGGTGCGGGCCGGGGACCGGAACGCGGCCATCGGGCCGGGCCTGCTGGTGCTGGCCGGGCTGGAGACCGGCGACGGCGAGGACCAGTGCCGCTGGGCCGCGGCCAAGATCGCCACCCTGCGGGTGTTCGAGGACGACCAGGGGCGCATGAACCGCTCGCTCCAGGAGGTGGGCGGGGAGATCCTCGCGGTCTCCCAGTTCACCCTGGCCGGCAGCATCGCCAAGGGCCGCCGCCCCTCGTTCGACCGGGCCATGGCGCCGGAACTGGCCCGGCCGCTGTTCGAGACGTTCGTGGCCTGCCTGCGGGCCGAGGGCTGCCCGGTGCGGACCGGCTTCTTCCAGGAGATGATGGAAGTGGAGCTGGTCAACGATGGGCCGGCGACCTTCATCCTGGAGCGCTGATCCAGCCTCACTTCTTCGGGCCGGGCACCATCATGATGGCCCGGAACCGGGCCAGGCCCTCGGCCTTGCCGCCGCCCCGGGGCAGGTGCAGCACGGCGGTGACCAGGCCGTTGCTGCCGGCGGCCCAGGCGGAGGTGGCGCCCGGGTCCGAGGGCACCGGCGCGGTGCCGCTCTTGATCCACCACACGTTGTCCTTGAAGTTGAAGTCCCTGAAATTGAGCAGCAGCCGCCGAGTCCGGCGCAGCATCTCGTCCTGGGCCGGGTCCAGCATCCAGGCCAGGAAGGCCGCCGGGCTGGTGCGCAGCAGGTCTCCGTCGCCCACCCAGTCCGGGGTGATGGGGGGGATGCCTTCCCCGGGCGGCATCCGGTTGCCCAGGAACGGGCCGAAGGCGTCCTCCAGCCGGGCCCGGGCCGCGCCCTCGCCGTAGTCCCGCTGCCAGTAGCCCACCGAGGCCTGGCCCCAGGCCAGGAACGCCAGGTTGCAGCTCTCCTGCAGCGCCCCGGCCAGGTCCACCTTGCCGTGGCCCTTGGGCGTCCAGCAGTGGTAGCCCTGCCAGGTGCCGGTGCAGTTGAAGCGCACGTCGCCGGCGGCCCACTCCATGCCCTCCAGCTTGATCCAGACCAGCTTGGCCAGGCTGCCCATGGGCGACTCCCGGGACACGTCCTCCCCGTACAGGCGCACCACCCCGTCGGGCCCGGCCAGGGCCAGGGACTCCCCGGGCAGCAAAGGCGGGAGGGGGTCGGGCCCCGCGGCGCGAAGCGCGCAAAACGCGCAGAGGACGACCAAGAATATCGGTTTAAGGTTCCACATCGAAGGTCCCGAGGATGGCTGGAGGGCTCCCCGGGAGTATAAGCCGGTTCAGCCGCCACCGTCGCTCCCGATCGGTGCCCGGGTCCAGCGCCACCTCCACGGTGACCACGGCGGGGTCCCGGTACCAGGCGGGCTTCCAGCGCACGGTGTAGCTGCCCGGCAGCGGCGCGGGGTGGCGGTACTCCATCCAGGTGGACCTGCCGCCGGAAGGGGTGGTGCGGGGCGATTCTGCCACGGTGCCGTCCGGTTCGACCACCTGCAGGTCCCCGGACGGGTACGGCAGGTCCTCGACGTCGCGCAGCACCGCCACCCGCAGCCGGACCGCGGCGGTGGACACCCACCAGCTGCAGCTGGCC
>Ga0316217_10004783_pt1 | contig 14410 bp, 13 predicted proteins | sample 1anoAmetaG_FD_203633 | JGI IMG/M metagenome (GOLD analysis project Ga0316217, IMG submission 203633) | Freshwater microbial communities from Trout Bog Lake, Wisconsin, USA - 1anoA | ecosystem: Environmental > Aquatic > Freshwater > Lake > Hypolimnion/Profundal zone | place: USA: Wisconsin... | reverse complement strand
CCCCATCATTTGGTTTATATCTGGGCTTATATGAATTTTTTATTTATCGACAAAAAACAAAAATTATTGCCCAAAGTTTCATTGTGGCCCCTCTTTACGCACTTCCGAACAGAAATGCATCCAATAACCCCATCTGCTTTAAGAACTTTTCGTTTGTTCTGTTACACCTTTTCCTCAAGATCATGCCCAGACAATAATAAACACAACATCATTGCAGGATCATCTGTTTCTGACTTATTTTTCTGCCTCCCTCCTGACGATCTCCAAACTTCCGCTGTCTAGCTCTTTCAAGAGGGACAGCACAGCGATCAGGATGTTTTTGTTGCGGGTTAGGTTCTACATGTTGGGCTACTGCTGGCTGATTTATTTGTTGCTGGTTCCTCGGTACCCGTACTCGTTGCTTTGTCTCTATTGTCTTTATTAGCGATGGACTTCGGAATAGGGACGGGCTCTTTTGACCTCACTTTGGTTGATTTCAACTTTCTTTGCGGACTCAGCAACGTAGCTTTCCTTTTCCTGTGGGAAGATGTTGAAATCAAGTTCATATTTGGGGCTAGCGGCTGCAGCCTTCTCCTCACTAGTTACAACATTGTTGTCAAGTTTGGTGAGATTGGGCAGATGATGCAAAACTATCTATCGGTAGTTCTCATGCTGGGCACAAGGATTATCGTAGAGCCACAGGGATTTGAGGTAGGGGAGTTCGAGCAGGTATCTGATTTACCTGAGATCGGTGATGCAGTTTTTGCGGAGGTAGAGTTCCTGGGTGTAGTCAGAGATACGTGAAGTTTAGTGCATTTCGCGAAATCTTTCAAAGAGTTGATTTTGTTGACGCTTAGTGAGATGACTTCAAGGTTGGGCATTTTTTCGATCAACCTGAGATCTTCTAACTCGTTGCCCCAAAGATTGAGGTTCTTGATGTTGCTGAGGTTGTCGGATTTGGTTTTATTGAAGACCAGTTCGGTGGTCAGGGCTTTGCCTTTTGAACTGCTCATTTATAACGATTTGAATGTTATTATGATGGAGAAATTATATACATACCAATTTAGAACATCGCTGGTTAATGCATAGAAAGTGATTATTTTGCAAGAAAGTGAAGCTGCGGCCTTTTACAATCGATCCAAGTAATTTTTATTTTTTTGATAGAAAAGTAATAGCTAGCATCATTCTCCAATCTTACCAACAAAAATTACGAAAGAAGCTACAAAGGCATTATCAAGTGCTCAGCGGTGGTTGCTGACCTCTAGAAGGGGTTTGAGATAAATTCAGCGCCGAAGAGCCAAAGTATAAGTGATATTTTAAATATATAGATCTATATAGAATTTTCTATAAAACAGTTCTTCGAATTATGTACCACTCTTCACCTTCCATCTTATTCCGCAGTGTTGAATCAGCCTAGGATCCATTTTCCAAATACCTGACAGGGTTTATGGTTAAGAATATGCCCTTCAAGCTCTATCTTGGTGAGAAACAAGAAAAACCCTCGCAGGCCAAGAAAAGAACAATAAGGGGACCTTACAGGAAATACACTCCTGAGGAAAAAAGGGACATCATCCAACGGGTATCGCTTGTTTTATGCTTAGATTCTCCAAGGGGCTACCCTCAAATCGATTGCCGAATAGACCTAGATCCCCAAGAGGAATCTCATCAGATGGAAGCATGAGTTTCTGCAGCATAAATCCAGCTTTTTGAATATGGCTGAAGCAAGTGAGGAATCCTAAGACTTTTCCGACAGCAAGTTGTTCAGCCCGAAAATACAATCCATCGACACCAACCTATCCATTAGTTAATCGCATTTAAAGTCGGAGAAAATCGAAGTTTGATAATATAATATATTACTGCAACCATCCCTCTCAAATTTATTAGCCAGGGGTCTATTAACTGCCCCCTTCCAACTACGCCCACTCATCGAACATATCTAAGAGATAAAGGGAAACTGGGGTTGGAGGCGGGCACACTTAAGGAATTGATTAAATTTAATGTTTTAGGGTAATGTTATAGACTGATTGGGTAATGTTCTGAAATAATAATGAAATAGTTTATCACTCTTGTTGTGCTGCTTTCTTGAACCTGCTTTCTATGGGCTTGTGGGGTCTTTTGTTGATCACTGCAGGGCTGTCGATTTGCTCAATGCTTTCACCGTTTTCATCGGTACGGCCTGTCATCACACTTTCCTTCATCTTGAATTTCAGGCAGCTATCATCCCGCGCTAATCCTTTGTTCTTTCTATCTTTATTTTTGGACATCATCAGTGGAGAATTGCACTCTTACGCCAGCAAATGGCTCTTTCTATGTTAGACGAATTCCTTGAAGAACTAGTCTTTGGAGAAGAACTCATGGTTGAGAGCTTAAGTTGCTGTTATTCTTCTTGTGGGGTCTTTCTAGAGCAGTCTCTTCATGAGGTTCAACCCTGAGTCAGATTAGAGTTACATGTCTATGGGAGGTTTTGGTATTCTTGAGACTAGAAGTTTAATTTGCAGGCTCTGTTTTGAGACAAAACTTAGTCATATTCTTTGCCAGGGAATGGCGATTTCCTCAAAGCCAGGATATGGAATATCACTCCCACGCTGAACAAATCACAAATTGGACTATATTTGGCTTTCAGATCCTTAAGGTTAACTATTTCTGGGGCGACATAGCCTGGAGTTCCACATCTAACAAACATGTAGTCTTCATTGGCATTTTGAGCCAAACCAAAGTCAGCAATGACGCAATCGTAGTCACCTTATTTTCTCAAAAGGATGTTTTCGGGTTTGAGATCGCGATGCATTATGTTGCGCTCATGCATGGCTTAGAGTCCTTCCAGAATGCCTTTTAAAACTAGTTTGATTTATTTGGGGGTGAATTTGTGTTTGGCTTTAATTTTGTCATAAAGTTGTCCCCCTTCAAGCAACTCTACACTGACATAAATAGAATTCTGACTCTCATAGACTTCATAAAGCTTCATGAGATTCTTGTGGTGGAATTGCCTCATAAGCTAAATTTCATTTATGAGTGACTCTTTTCCATTTTCCTAGCTGAAGGTCCCCTCCTTGGAAAAGGCTTTGACTGCGTATTTACGATCGTCCTCAAATTTTTGTACAAGATAAACTGAAGCAAAGTTGCCTTTGCCAATTTTTTTGATAGGCTTGAACAACTAGTGGAATCCTCTTTGGTTGATCTTTGGGCCCAAAGCGTTTCTCCATGAGATCAGGACTTCCTAGCCCTGCTCAGTTCTGAGGGTCAAGTTTTCCAGACCTCTTTCAAAGCGAAGCGCATATGGTTTTCCAACCTTTTTATCTTCCGCATCTTCCCTCATCAGTTCAAAGATCAGCTAGAATCGGAAGGTGATCTTGAAATAGGCATCTTTTCCCTGTTTCTGCATATCGAAGGAGTTACCTTGAACTTGAGTATGACAAATCCATCGTAGAGTGAAACCTGAGCTTTGTCGATATTGAAGTGGTCATTGGAAAGTTGAAAGGTGTGGGACAGCTTGGGATGAGAAACGGGCTATTTGTAGCTAGGCAGTTATTCATAGAGTGATTCGTCTATCATTGATATTCCTTCTTCTATCTATAGAAATTATAATCCGCTTTGAAACGCACAGAAAACTCATATGAAGTCGAGAAATTATTCTATCGCAGAATTTGCAAAATTGGACCTTTTTGGATGGCGTTTTTAGTGGGCTGCCGATATCTTTGGAATTGGTTCAAGTCATATAATTTGGTTATATGTTGGCTTATATGTTTACAAACCAGGCTCAAATACAAAACATTTCTATAACTCCGTTTTTTGGCTTTTATGGGATTTTTGAGTTCCAAATGACAAAAAACGAATGGCTATACGCGTTTAATAAAAATTTTTGTTGGAATTCCATTTTTTTTAGAAATTTCCATCCTCAGATATTTGTATATATCAAGCATGATTGATTTAAGGAGTGCCCTAAGTCAAGGTCCATAAAGCCTTCCATAAATTCAAATTATTACACTGACTAAAATTTCTAAGTCTCCCTGTATATTTGAGAAGAGTTAAACCAATTTATTATGCAATGATCTCACATCTAATTTATCTATTTTAGGAGGCAGCTTTCTTTATTTTTATTCCATAACCAAGAAATCAAAAGATTTGGCAATTTCACTTAGAGATAGACTTTCTCATGGATATAGTTATCTTTTTCATCTCAGAATGCCAAATAACTAACTTTAAGTATGTTTTTTAACATTTTTTACTGTTTCAGATAAATTTTAGAAATGGAAAAACTAAACTTAGATAAATACTCTAATCGAGTTGCTAAAATTCTATTGGGCTAAGTAAAAAAATAATTATATGTCAGATGACAATTGTATAGAACTTTTAAACCCACCATAAGAATTATAACTTTAGCTTCTCAACTAAAATCAATGCGAGAAATCGAACTAATCACGAAATCATAAGTCAGAAACGTCAATCTTCATCTGGCAGGATGAAAAAAGAGTGTAATTTGTCTCTTGTCATGTAGTATTAAATTTTTATTTTCTGACGAATGTGACATTCCGATTAGATTCGCCTGTATAAAGCTATTTGAGCCAACTTTAAGTGAATGGGACTCTTAACGGATTTGGGACCAATCTAGAGCTTTTAATAGGCTAAAAAACAGCAGAAGATTCTTAAAACCATCGGAATAAAGCAATTCCTTCACCGGCTGCGTCTCTACGCGAGCTGGAATAAGCCCAAAGGTCTTTAATCGATCAAGTGGGGAGAATAAATTTAAGGTCATTTCCTACATAAAAATGCTGATGGCCAGTTGTAACTATGTAAGGAGAGTATCTCGGAATAATATAACGATCTTCCTTTTCCAATTGTGTATGAGTATGGATCTTGGATGTTTGAGATAGTGCCCAAGCAGCCACACTCAACCCTTTGCAACTTCTCGGATTACATCAGCTCTTTGCGATAGAAGTACTACACCCTGCGACAAAAGCCCAGAATTGCTCTAACTATCCCTGTAATCCCTTTCATGGGGGTTCGTAACCCCAAAACTGAAAAGAAATTTACTAACGAAATTACTCAGAGTATCTACATAGACGACGACCACATAGCGAATCATCCTAGGTTCAAAACTCTCACTAAAAACATCAGACTGAGAAGAGGTAGGACTGTCGAAAACTATGTCCCCATTTACAGAGACATCAATACTGATCAGAAATAGCTCAATTAGAGCTAGCCTAAGGAAGGATTCATATATATGGATGCGATGGCTTTCGGGATGGGCTTCTGCTGCCTTCAGTGCACCTTTTCTACTAAAAACTTCGACCATGCTCGTTATGTGTACGACCAGCTCAATGTTTTGAGTCCTCTGTTTTTACCTTTGACGGCAGGAACGCCATTTTTCAAAGGCAAGGTATCAGATTGGGACGTGCGTTGGAATGTGATTTCGGGAAGTGTTGATGACAGAAGTGAAAGCGAAAGAGACCCAAATTCTCCTTAGTATATCCCTTGTTCTCGCTATGGAGCTGCCAACTATTACATTTGGAACAACCCTATAAACAAACCTGAGTACAATGATTTCCAGACAGGGGTCAGACCTGAGGATATCAAATTTATTCAATAGATCGTAGACTAATCAAAGCTAGAAGTTGACGACAAAATCATCTTTCACCTGGCCAACATCTTCCGAAGAGACTATCTAATAGTCCACTCCAAATTCAAAGAGATGACTGCTGACTCTAATCTTTTGTTTGATATGCTGAATGGAACTAATTGGAATTCAGTGAGGCTCAAAGCTCCCCCTCATGATGATATTGGGTGGTTGGTTGAGTTTAGGACTATGGAGGTGCAACTCACAGCTGACGAAAACGCAGCTTACAGTATACTCATTCATCTGATTGCCAGGATTCTGCATGAGAACAAGGACCTTAATTTTTACATTCCAATCACTTTGCTGAGGTAAAATTTTGAGAGAGCTCACCATCGCAATGCTCTTCTTGCTGAAAAGTTTTATTTTAGGACAAATATCTACGGAGAAGGAGATCCAGTCATTTAGTAGCTATCGATTGTTGAGATAATGTTTGGGAGAGGAGATTTCAAAGGTCTTTTCAACGAAATCGATGGAAGATTATAGAGCTGTATGAAGGTGTGCAGTAAAGTGAGTGCTCTGCTCGGCGAGCTGAAGACCTTCATCCTGAATACAGCAACGGGAAAGCGAAAGACGCTGGCGAGTTGGATGCGATAGTACGTCGATAAGCACCCTGGGTATACTCACAACTCTATCTTGAGCAAGTAGGTTATGGACGATCTTTTGATTACTTTGCACAAGATTGAAAAAGGAGAGATCTATGACTAAAACTTCAAACAAGTTTTTACGGACTAGAAAGAGTTGGAGATGAAGAAAAATTGTAAATTTCAAAAAGGTAATGAGGTCTGATTCTGTTATCTTTTAATTAGTTATTTAACCAATCTATAAGAAATTCAACAGTCAAGCCAATTTATTTACTTGGATGTTGGGCCTACAATTTTAGTAACCCTCAAGATACTCAAAAACTTTCTATTTTCGCTATAGATGCCAAAGCTCACTAAAATTTTGATATATTAAATAGAGTCATGAATAATTATACACTGTATCTGCTTTTCTACCACAGTTTCCAAGAATTCTGGTAGATTTCTTCAAATTATGTAGAAACATTCTGACCGGTCTCGATAAGGAAATACAGATGCATGGAAGTTTTAAAATATCATTTGGTTGAAAGCTACTCAAGTTTGATGAGATCGACTAGCGAAATCTGAGTCTTCATCAGCCTATCCAAAGACCATCTTTTGAGATCCTTCAAACTTTTTATCTAATTCTTTTTCAGAATGCTTACAGTCTACTCTGAAATGCCTTTCGATTACAAATAAACAAAGTAAAAGACATCTCCTTCCTAGTCTTTCATCAGGACTGAAGCCTGCTATTCTTCACTCTGCTCCTCTTTGATGGATTTGCTTCTCTCGGCCACACGTGAGTTATTATCTACGACTTGGATGTTGAGTTCATTTGAACTTTACAGAGTCATATCCAGTTTCTCTTCTTTGTATTTTTTACAGATTTATCGGAAAGTATGAGCAAAGACCAGCACAGATTACTCTAGCGAAGGGTTGAGCTATTAATTGGAGCTCAAGGCTACCCATCTAATTTGAATTCTGGCCTCTTTCATGTCCCCTCCTCTGAAGTCTACGCGTATCGAACACTGGCTCCTTTCTCCCTCACTCATTAATATCCCAGTTGAGGGAGTAAAGGTGATTTGCTTTAGATTGGTCATGATTTTGAACAGAATGGGAGTGCCGACAGATGGCAGTTATGTACGATTTTGGACCTAGAATGACCCGATTCCACGGCTGTCGATGAAGACTATGTTGTTTTTGTTGTGATTGATCAGTAACTTGGACATTTACTTTTTAATATAATAGTGTTAGATATAAAAGAGCATATAGAAATTGCTGATGCCGGATTTGAATAGATGGAAGAGTTATTTTTATTTTGGTTTTTTCGGGTCCGACCAAAGCTGCTGAGTTTCATCGTCAGGTATCTCTGTGGCAGATGGCTAGCAAACGATTTGCACTTAGTTTCAACCTACAAACAAAAGATTGGTAATAATTTACTATGATTCTATTTGAAAATATGGGTGTCGTAAAGTTTTCAAAGTAAGAAAAAGGAAGAAGACTGGAATGCAGACTTTTTAATGGTGGTGGGTAGTATGGAGTTACTTGCTCGCGTAGCTCAGTCGGTAGAGCGCTCGGCTGTTAACCGAAAGGTCGGTGGTTCAAACCCACCCGTGAGCGATATTTTTAGAAACAAGCAAATGCTGCAGAGCAAACCAAAACTCAAATATTGCAGCTTTTAAGATCCATTCAACAGCACTCATGGGATAATAAGTGTATTCTGGGTTACTCTATTGCCTATAGCAAAGAATAGCACTGATCTGATGATTTCCAGCATCAATCAAATGACCAATCACTCCATAGCTGTTTCTACAAACACCCACTCTCATCTTGCACTCTAAGCCTTCCAATCTTTTTCATCGTATTTACATTCTAATTAGCCTCTTTGTTTTGTGCGTGAATTTAAACAATAATTTTATAACTGATGAAGGGCACAAAGAAGAACGTGGCGAATCCCAAAGGAGGTAAAAACACAAGTCTCAACAGCAAACTTTCAGAAGACATGGTACCTAACCCCTAACCCAGTAAAACTAAATCAAAGACGCATTTTCGTTCTACGACAGTGGCAATAGTGGGTACATCAACCGTCAGAACCTTCGCAGCATTCTGGGCAACTTCGCCTACACCAAGATGAATGGCAAGTAGATATAAGACGAGATAACTGGAGCCTACCAAGACAAGGAGAGCTTCTCTTTGAGCGAGGTCATTGATTTGATCACCAAGAAGTGGTTCTTCGGCAGGGGCAGAGAGGAGGAGGCTCTGGATATGTTCGCCCTGTTTGACAGGAAGGAGAGGGGTTTGGTGGGCATGAATGAGATCAAGAGTGTCTTCAACCAATACCTGGATATCAATATTAGCGACAATGATATTTTGGAGTTTATTGAGGAAGCCGATCTCGACAAAGATGGCTTCCTCAACCAGCAGGAGTTTTTCGCAAAACTAGGCTACCAATGATGCATCCATAATAATTTTGTAGTAAACCACTCTTTCAATAGATCAAGAGTACAGTACTTGTTAAGAAGTGACACATTAAGGGTTGACCATCAGTTTTCAGACTTGTAATGGTCATAATTATAAAACTATAATGAGAGGAAATTTAAGCCAATTTGTTAGATTCTACTTTTCTCAAAGAATGCAACCCCACAAGCAGGCTTTCCTAATCGATTTATAACAACTTGCCCACTCGATTGCAAATTTCAACTTACCAGCTCTTCTCCAATACAAAAACCTGGATCCCTCCGATGCTGGCGGCAAGGTGTTCTAAATATTTGAGATGGGGAAGGACCAAAAGCGTAATAACTAAATCATAACAAACATTTCTAAGCTTGGGCCAATACAGAGTTATATTGGTTTAAGCTGGACTGCCCAAATCTTCAGAAGGCTGCGAAAGAATCCAATCGACCGTGAGACGTATAGATCTAATCTAGAACAAGTAATACTAGCTGTATGAAGTACTATGAGCATTTATAGAACTATAAATCAAGCTAGCTTAGTGTTCTCAAGGCTTATTGCCATCTTGAAGATGGAGGGTTATCCAAAATGATTAAAAGCAGGCAAATCCATTTGCTCAGAAAATGGGGCAACTCACCACTAACCACCAGCCACTTTTAATCACTCATCAGCACTCAGCTCTTCAATATTACTGATATGCCTGTCATAGCTGAGCTTTTCTTCCAACACTATTTTCCAGCTGTTGGGAGGCTATAAAAAATGGGGGATATCCACAACAGTTTAATTTATCTAAGCAATTTTTCAAAAATACCATACTTTATGCCCAGAATGCTTTTGAATGTGATGGAAGCCAAGGAGCAGTAAGTTTAGAATATGAGCTTTGATGAGTTTTGTGAGACCATTAACGTCTTGTATCTACTTCTGTTCAAATTTCCTCATACCTTGAGCGAAAGCAAGTTATTGCAGCCATTTTGGAAGCTTTTTAGTTCATTGAATGAAAAATATTTGGCCAAGAACTACAGATAAGATCAAACCAAGTATACCCCATATCATCATAAGCTGAAACTGATAGTCTAACGTTAAAAGCAGAAACTCATCAGATAACGAGGGTTGGAGGTAGCATAATACTAAAGAAAACTGAGGCATCATAATACTGGGTTCAAAAGTCAAGGTTCTTTGCTGCAATAGTGTGTAAATGAGTAAATAAAGGAGCTGACTCATCTGCAGCTGGAGTAATTCAGGGAGATGCAGAACAAAATTGAGATTTAGTTGAAGTTCAAGACAAATAGACTCATGATGATGATGACGGCCTCTCCTTTTGCCTACACTTCGTTTCCTTTTGCGTACCTCAGAGAGCCAGCGACTGTCGAGTTCTACCAAATCAACAAATGTCTGCCTGATTTGCTGCTGGCAACTCAGATAGCCTTGACTCGTCTGCAGTAGACTCATCCCAAAGCTAGTTTTTAGTAATATAAGGATATTTTTGACAATCTCTCCAGCATAGGTCTGGCAATCGACAAAGCAATTGAGTAGAACCTTTAGCAGATCGTCTAATAGCTGACGGCAGCATAGAAGTAGGTAGATTTATTGTCAGTCTTTTATAGCGACCAGTTTTAGAAGATACTGTGGCTCGGCGATCGAGTTGAAAGGTTGAAGAAGCTGCACAGTAGTTACTGCATGTCTGATACCAATTTGGTTACGTTTCTCAAACATGATTCTCGATTTTTGGTTCGGTTGCTACGATGGAATAAGTACCATTTTCTGGCAAATATGGTTAAGCGAGGACTCATCAAAGACAGGGCAGTTTAGAAGAGTGGGTTCGGAGAAGGTTTAGGATTCAAGGTGCGAGCCAAAAGTGGTAATTAAGAGTGCGAAAACTTTCTTCTTGAATCTTAGCTGACTAAAAACCATGTGTTTTCGAGTTCAACAATAATCAATAAATCAAAATCGAAGCCTGTTTTCTTGAAGGGTGGGCCGGGCCGAATGCTGCGCAAATTGAGCGGAGCCTAGAAAGACTAATAATGATAAAGCCAAAGACTATTATAACTCTATCAAATAAATAACAACTAAACTATCAAAAAAGCATGATTTCTGTCAATGATGCTTCCAGCCGTTTATCTGTTCCACATTTCTGCACGAGACTCATATGGCTGTATGGGTAGATTCAGGTGAGTATTTGAGGGTTGGGTAATGGGGTTGTGCAAAAATGCATCAGCCGGGAATCGAACCCGGGTCGACAGCTTGGAAGGCTATAATTCTACCTCTAAACTACTGATGCTTTCTATCCACCATCGCCCGCAAAAACTTAAATCGCCCATAAAACCCATTTCTCAGATAACCCACATATTTGACCTCAAACATATATATTCATACTGCTCGACAATCCTTCTTAGGGTTCAAATTCACAGTCTATTTGAGAGGGTTGTAATCGAATCAAAACAGCTGGCAGCCTACTATTAGACTGCTCTACTCTACAGTGTCTGTGGGTGGCTGCTCGGTTTGGATGGCAAATTCCGAGGTCCGGACTGTCCTGCTTTCTTTCGAGATGAGTTCAAGCTCACCATTTTCGGAGTCCAGCTAAACGCTTCTTTCCATTTCATCCAAAAAGACTTCCTTCCCTCGGGTGGGTGAGCCCACATCCTCCACCTTAACCTCGTCCCAGATCTCCATATGAGCATCTCTGTGCTATTGACCTACGGAGCAGCCCTCTGGACTAGGTTGCATCTGCCCGGGCATGGCACCCTGGTTATCGAGACAGACCAACTGATGCGCCATGACAGTTTCCCGGTGATGGAAGATAAACGAGCAGTAGTTGCACTGGTAGAGCAGGTAGAGCTGGTGGTTGAATTTGGGGGTGGCTTCCTTTTTGTAGTACTCGCTGAAGATGACCTTGACCGCGGGGTTGTGCATATAGTAAGTATAGTTATATCATATCGCATTGGGCTCAAGCTAGTAGCAATTCGCGCAGTCATAAAGGTTGTAATAATGGTTAAACAATACAAAAGTAATAAGGCAGCATGGATAATGATGCTCAATCTCTCACTCTTGCTGAATGTGATCTCGGGTATATTGCTAGTGCGAAGGGGGCCATCTCAACAGTTCTCCCGTGGATGGCCCAGCTAGGCAAGACATGCAGAGGTTGTCCATCCACTAGTCTGTACCAATCAAGGCTATTTGGGGAAGTGTGCTGTGGTGATAGGCGGCTTCGGAGAGATCAGAACTCTGGTCTTTTAGCAGATCTTTAGAGGTTGCTTATCTTCAGGCAGTCGTGTCCGTGCGTGGTGGTATTGGCTCGAACTTTGTATGCAATCTACCCCTCAAATGTCTCCACCATGATGGTAGCCCATTAGTGAGTGGCTTGGCATATGCCATCTGATGAGTCAAACTCTCTATCTAGCCGTTAGTAAGCTCAGCCCCTACATTTGTTAACGCTCATCATCTTCTCTGAGATAGATTTGGTCTGATTCTACAGCCTGATCCTTCGCCCGATATTTCGATATAATCCATGCGTGAATCAACCTAAATGACAATATAACAAACTTTATATATGTCTGGAACAGCCCACACCCAAAATAATAAATTGAGTTAGTCCTTTTTTTCAGCAGGGCTGGCTACCCAAGAGGGCGTGAGCTCAGGGACGAGGCTGTTGGAGAAAGGGAGTTAAATGGTTTATTGTATTACTATGTCACAGCGCAGCTTATATCTTCGCTCTGCATAAATACGGACGCGAATCATTATTTGGCGACAATCTGGCATTTTCACAGCCAAAATCGGCGAATTCGGAAATGCTGCATGAATCTTTTGAAAAGTCGATACTTTCTTGCTGGCTGTAGGCTGGGAAACAAAGTTTCGGTTGTTTGCCTTGCGCCTGCGGTGGCTTGGTTTGGGAGGGGTGTTGGATTTGGGTTGGATGGGTGGGCAATGAGGGGTTTGGGAATGAAACAGCCCGGGAAGTTGGGGGATGGTTCAATCTTCCCCCAAATCTTGGTCCGTTGGATGTTATATAAATCACAAAAATAATGGGTGTGTAAGTTGAATTTCCGAGGACTGCTGGAGTCTGTTGGTGGCTGCCCTTTGGTGGAACTGTTTGTGAAGATAACTATAAAAGAGAACTGATAATTAAAAAGGACAGGCATGTGCCTACCTATTTGGGTTAGCTGGTAGTCTGTATCTTGTTCTCGGCTTTCCAGACTTAGCGAATGGGAGGACTCTCACATTCCTATAAAAAAAGTCTGCGGATTTCGCCCTTCCTCCGGTAATCATTTATAATGAAGTCAATAAACCATGCCAAACTACTTAGAGTGATGGGCCTCAAATGTTTTGGGATGCTCGAGATCTGCTATTTTAAGCTAAAGGGTGCACTCTGATGTGCCTTCGTGGGAGGCTGGGGTGGACGGGCTACCCATTAAAATAATCAATCCATTTTTCTTTTTGTATAATTTAAACAGAACATGCCACTCGCAGCCCGTTAGATCACCTCCAACCCCACCGTCACAAAGGTCACTCCCTAGTTCCTACGGAGACTGATAACTGAGCGGAAGGTGGGCCCCCTCACCCCGGCCTGCCTGACCGTCAACGATCTCGGCCAGCCAAAGATCCGCCCCATTCTTTCCCAAAGCACTTACTGATATCGAATTATAGTTTTATAATTTTTCACACACTTTGTCTATCACCCAGCTAGCTCACCTCCCCGGGGTTTCGGCAGCTCGTTCATTTTAACAACTTTTGTGATCTGGTTTGCTGACAGGAGTTTGATTTTATTTCAGGGCTGCTTACTGAAGGTCTTCTCGGAGGCAAAAGAGGGATTGGAGGGGATTCTACGTTTTTTAGTAAAAACTGCCATCTGGATTTTTCTGCTGCAAAATCATTATAAGCTACGTCTATCCCAAACAATAGAAAAACCGCCAACCCCACCCCCTCCAATTCCAAGACAGCCAACCCAACACACCCCCAGCTTCAACTTCTCCCCTCTTCAGCATAGTCGATGAAATAAGCCGACCATGCCGAAATCAGCCAAAATGGATTCAGCCCAAGGGTTGTCCTCTGCACGTTTCTCCAGGGGGAAAGGTTGGGAAAACAATATTTGGAGGGGAGGGTTTGAGGCTGTTTGGTTATAATACATGGCAGGCAATAAAGTTATATTCGGGGGGCTTCAGTTGCCAACACCCGCCTATCGCCTAGCCCTAATATCAGTTGCTTTGGTCTATCTTTTAACCAATGTTAGTTTTACATCATTTTTTTAGCTTTTGCCTATTCTTGGGCTCAATCTTAGCTGACTAAACTTTGACAGCCTACACAGGGGAGATTGTTGTTTGATTGAGGGTTTATCCTATAGCTCGATAGATTCTTGATTAGCCTTTGGATGGACATCTTGTTCTTGCGGCTGTTAGTTCTCCATATCTTGAAAGGTTCCTCTGCTCTCTATTCGGGTAGTGGCTCGGCTTCATTTGGTGGGTTGAGTCATTATGGAAAGTCCTTCTAATGCTCTTTATTGTAGTTTCATTATCTTTTCTTGTTATCGGGCTTCGATTCAGGATGAATCGGACCGTCTTCAGTGATAACAAAAAATCGCGGTGATATTTCAGATTTGTTGAGAGTGCAAAATTCATGAAAATTGGTTGATTGTACGTCCAATGATTGTTTTGAGCCACTTTGCTAAAATTTGGGATGTCTCGAAATCGATTAATTGATAAATTATAATTCGTTAAGTTCAATGAAGATGCAGGCTCTAGGTGCCACAGCCAACCGTTCGACCTCCAACTCCGCCGAGGCCTCCCGCCTGAAAAAGTCAGCGTCCTCGGGTTTTTCC